>JQIA01001096.1_pt1 | contig 14538 bp, 10 predicted proteins | sample 811431 | NCBI WGS metagenome assembly JQIA01 (sample SAMN02998118, study PRJNA258478) | marine sediment metagenome | biome: marine; feature: seafloor; material: sediment; isolation source: oil-polluted sediment collected from 3 locations (0.5 km, 0.7 km and 0.9 km)... | place: USA: Gulf of Mexico ... | reverse complement strand
TGGGTTGAAATAGAGCCAGGCTTAACGCGAGCCATGTTGTTTAATTTAATGTTGATTGGCGGCGTTTCAACCATATTGTTTAATGGCAACCCACTGCTCCGGTTTGATGCTTACTATGTATTGTCTGACTACCTGGAGTTACCTAATTTAGCCAGTCGAAGTAATAGCTACCTAGGTTTTTGGTTACGACGTTATGTTTTACGTATTCAAGATGAGATATCCCCTTCTAATTCGTTAGCAGAAAGTCTTTGGTTATTTTTTTATAGCATTGCCGCGTTTTGTTATCGAATGATCATAATGGTGACTATCGCTTTATTTGTAGCGACTAATTTCTTTATTGTTGGTGTAATGTTAGCGTTGTGGTCATTATATAACGCACTCATGGCGCCTTTATTTAAAATACTCCGTTACCTTTGGCATGATACTTTAATGATTCGATTTCGTTCTCGTGTAGTTTTTACGGTGGTTGTTTTTCTTTCAGCCTCTATTTTATTGCTGGCTTATCCATTACCAAAATTCACGGTGGTTCAAGGTGTTTTTTGGGCGCCCGAGCACTCTCAAATTTTGGCCGGTGCAGATTGTTTCGTAGAAGAAATGATGCTTAAGCAAGGCGTGATAGTAACTCGTGGTGAAGTTATTGCGATCTGTGGGTCTCAGAAAGTGCGCACAGAAACAGACGTTGCTCGGTCGAGGCTTTCTGAATTGAAGGCTCGTCACCGAGCGGCGGTAGGCAGCGACCAAACAGAAGCTAATATACTAAAAGATGAAATGCGGCGTACTGAGGCTGAGTTAACACTGGCGGAACAGATGCTACAGGCACTAAAAATAACTAGTCCTATTGATGGAAAGCTGTTCTTAGAAAAGCCTCAAGATTTATTAGGCCGTTTTATTCAACGTGGGACTTATCTTGGTTATATAAAAACGAGTGATGCCGCTATTGTGCGTGTGTTGATTTCTCAGGATGAAGTAAGTGATGTACGTCATGACCTTATTGCAGCAAGCGCTCGTAGAGCAGAAAATATAGGTCAGATATTACCAGCAGCTGTATTAAGAGAAGTCCCCGCAGGTAGCCGCGGTTTGCCAAGTTTAGCGCTATCCATAAAAGGGGGGGGGGATGTGGTTTTGGATGCCACTTCAGGTAAAGATGCTAAAGCCCTTGAAAATTGGTTTCAGTTTGACTTGATATTACCTGATGAAAGAAATGCACGCATAGGCGAAAAAGTTTATGTGCGTTTTCAACATAGCTCGGCCTCTTTAGCTGAAAGGCTTTACCTTAATGTTAGACGACTGTTTCTGAAACAGTTCTCAGTGTAACCTGGGGAGCATATTCTGAAGTCTTCATCCATTACACAGTTTGCCCCCTCAACAAGAGAGATAAGGGCGGAGAGAGAAGAGACAAAACGCAGAGGGCTTGACTGGTATGGCTGGCAGCTCACAGGGTATGTGTCACATCCTTTGTATTGTCGTCTGTCTCGGTTCAAGGCTTTTCTTCCTTTAGTTCATCAGCATGCAGAACAGTTTACTCACTTGGGTGATAAAGCCTTAAAAGCGGAAGCTTTAAATTTAAGGTATGCACTGCGTAAAAAGGGGTTTATTGACCCACTGGTTGCCAAAGCCTTTGCTATTATTCGTGAGGTGTCAGGCCGTACGCTCGGCATGCGTCATTTTGATAGCCAGCTAATTGGTGGAAGAGTCATTCTGGAAGGTATGTTGGCAGAAATGCACACCGGTGAAGGTAAAACACTTACCGCTGCGTTGCCAGCAGCCACTGCGGCAATGGCTGGGGTGCCTGTTCACGTAGTGAGTGTTAACGATTACCTAACCGCCCGGGATGCAGAAGAAATCACACCTATTATGCACTTTCTTGGTTTTAGCGTGGGTTGTGTTACCGGTGAGGTAGCTAATGATGAAAGACAGAGCCAGTATGACTGCGACATTACCTACTGTAGCAACAAAGACCTCACGTTCGATTACTTGCGAGACATTATGAGTCTTGAGAGTACGCGGCATAATATTGAATTGCAGTCTGAATCACTCTATCAACCGAAGAGTAAACATCATGCTTTAATGCAGCGAGGTTTACATTTTGTAATTCTTGATGAAGCAGATAGCGTACTCATTGACGATGCTAAAACGCCTTTAATTATTTCTGCCAGCCGTGAGGGAGATGGTGAAGATATCTTCCTTAAAGAGGCTTCACAACTTGCGGATCAATTAATTGAAGGTAAGGATTACACCGTTCACCAAGGATTACGTGCGCTTTACTTAACCATGAATGGCCGAGATAAAGTTACTGAGCTGGCAAAAGATCTAGGGCCCTTATGGGTCGGTAAAATTCGTCGTGAAGATGCGGTAAAACAAGCCCTTACGGCTCGCCGCTTATTTCATCTTAATCAGCACTATATTGTTGCTGAGGGCAAGGTGCAGATTATTGATGAGAACACTGGGCGGGTAATGCCAGATCGATCATGGGAACGAGGTTTACATCAACTGATCGAGTTAAAAGAAGAAGTGGAGTTAAGTCAGCAACGTGAAACGCTCGCTAAAATTAGTTACCAACGTTTTTTTCGTCGCTATATTCACCTTTCAGGTATGACGGGAACGGCGAGTGAAGTAAAAGCCGAGCTTTGGGATTTTTACGGCCTCAGAGTGATGCCTATTCCTACGAATCAACCTTCCAAGCGGCAGTACATACCCACACGCGTGTTATCTAACCAACATGCGCACGGGCAAGCCAGTGTTGAAGCCATTAGCCGTATGCATGAAACGGGCAGACCTATACTTATTGGTACTTGTTCGGTTTCTGCTTCTGAGCAGTTGAGTGAAAGGCTACATGAGGCGGGGTTAGAGCATCAATTATTGAATGCAAAGCAAGATCAGCATGAAGCAGAAATTGTAGCTAGTGCAGGTCAAAAAGGAAAAATAACCGTAGCAACCAACATGGCGGGTCGAGGTACGGATATTAAGCTATCAGATGAAGTGAAGGTACTAGGTGGTTTGCATGTTATTCTGATAGAACACTTTGAAGCAAAAAGAATAGACCGGCAGTTAGAAGGTCGATGTGCTCGGCAGGGTGACCCCGGTAGTTATCAGCAAGTACTTTGTCTTGATACCATAGATAGTAGTTTTAAAGATCTTATTGCATTGGCCGCGTTCTCAAAGGGCTTACCTAGTGTATTAGGGCAATGGTTAGGAAGACGCTGTCTCAGGCTAGCACAAAAACGAATTGAGGCACGACACGCAAAGTTACGTCTGTCGATGCTTAAACAAGATGAACAACAGCGAGAGTTGTTGGCTTTTTCAGGTATTTTGGAATAAATAGATGTTAAATAAGTTCTCTACTTTAATGATGTTCGCAGCCAGTGGTTTGTTACTTTCTTTGAGTTTTTCTTCAATGGCCGTGGAGGTTACAGATTCACCTGCCCCTGTGCCCGATAGCCGTGAGTTAGACTGTATTCTAGTACCAAACAAGACCATAGATGTATCTAGCCCTGTTGAAGGAGTGGTAGATAAGGTGATGTTTGAGAGGGGCGATACGGTAAAAAAAGGTCAGATATTAATGACACTACACTCCGAAGTTGAGCAGTCACAGGTCCAACTTGCTGAAGCCAGAGCTGAGTTTGGTCTCCGTACCGTTAACCGTAATGAAGAACTAGGTGAGTTGCTTTCTGATCATGAAAAAGACGAAATCATCACTGATTCTAAGCTTGCCCAGTTAGAAGTTCAGGAAATTAAAACACGACTTAGCATGAAAACAATACTGAGCCCTTTGAATGGTTTGGTGATTGAGCGTTACCGGGAAGTGGGAGAGTATGTATCGGAAGAACCTGTACTAACGATTGTAAGTATTGACCCTTTATTTGCCGAAGTGATTGCCCCTGTACCGTTTATAGGGAAGGTCAAAAAAGGGGATACAGCGACGGTCATTATAGAACAGCCCATTAAAAGACAGCTTAAAGCCAAAGTAAAAACAGTTGACCCCGTTATTGACCCAGCGAGTGGAACATTCAGAATCAGGCTACAGTTACCTAATCCAAAAGTAAAAATCCCTTCTGGTTTAAGGTGTCAGGTTTTGTTTGAATAGTTTGCAATAAGGGATTCTAATCAACAAACCATCAATGAATTTTATTTGTTTAAAGTCAATTGGTTATGTGTTCTTTTAATGTCTATGATGGACATTAACTTCTATGGTAGACATTAAAATCAACAAACCATCAACAAAATTTATTTTTGTTAATGGAATGTAATATGAGCTATGACCAAAAGGGAACATAACGCCTGGCCTTTGGCCCTACACTAGGATCGTAAGGTTTGATCAATTGAGCCTTAATAGCCTCTCGAATCAGTACTGATGCTTGTGCCTTGTTGTGCTCCTCAATACCAAAACGTTCCCTAACTGATGTGTTATTCACAGGTTCCCTGTTAACATATCTTAAACAACAATGCTGATAACAGGCGCGAATGCGGTCTTCAGCGTCCATCTCTTTATATTGTTTGTGAGCAAATAACACTACACGGGTATGCTTATTGGTTTGTTCGAAAATCGGGGCTGGTAGTTGGTATAGTTCAGTCTGAAAAATCACCTTATCAATGCCACTTCCTCTTTCTTCACATATACCAATGCGGCGCATGAAAGAAGCAATTGCTTCGTTACGGCTTTGTGGAGGCGTGTCGATAAAGCGCTGGGTATCCATTAACGGTTTTCCAGGGTTGGTTATTTCTAAACGACTGTCGAATAATTCAATCATAGGGCCTGTCCCCGTAAGGTTAAAGTCTTGGTGGATAATGGCGTTGGCAACTAACTCGCGTAGAGTTAGTTCTGGGTACATAGGAATATTCTGTCGAAGGGCTTTGCCGACTTCTTCATTGGATGGAAGTAAAGTTTTTAAGTTATCAATTAAACCTTCAAACCCTACTGCATAGCCTTTTGAGCTTTCCAATTCTCTTATGGTTTCCAGCTTATTGTTACCTTTGTATAAAATTATTCGAACAGTTTTACGGGCCAGAGAATTAAAATTTTGAAGACGCTTGGCAAACAAGAGCGCTCCTAAATTAGTAATATGCCACTGGCCATTATCGCTAGGATGAATTAGTTGATCGGCTTGGAGCGAAGAAATGATTCCTTCACGGCCCTCGGGAAGAGAGCGGTCAGTTAAATCAAAGTATGCAGGGTAATCCAGTAATTTTAATACTTCTTCGGCGTTTAGGTTTTCTGCAGCCATTTGTTGCTCAAAAGGAGCACGGTCAAACATACGCCATAGTTCTCTTTCTTTTTCCTGAAAATCACGTAATTTTTTCTTATAAGAACCAATGCGTATATATTCGGTGCCATCAAACTGCACGGGAGTATGGCTTGCAGATTGAACTTCCATAATCACAATTGGTTGGTTATTTTTACTGGTAAACTCATAAAAATGGAAGTTAATTTTGGGTATGATTTTTTGCAATAACCAGCTTTCTAATTCTTGTTGTTTATGGCGCATAATAGAGGGCTTGAATTTAGTGCCGATGATTTCGTGGCTTGCATTTTCAACTCCCCATACCATATAGGCGGACTGCTTGCCCACCAATGCAGCTGAGTTTGCTAAAGCGGAAATATATTCGCCAATAGGCTGCGGGTCATCATTATTGTGTTTGAATTCTACCCATTCGGTTTCATTGGGATGGTTGGTTAATTCTCGTAGCAATGATTGTAAATAGTCTAGGCTGCGCTCCAATGGCATTATTTAATAGCCTCCTTAGCTTATACGTTGTTTATCCAGTACTTATTATATTAACATTGTTATGGTTCATTGCGATGACGAAGTTGATATGTGATTTACTTGTGAAGCACCGATTTTTTTTTCAAATCTTCAAGCAGCGCGGCCATAAAACGCGCTGCTTCACCCCCCGTCGCAGCACGGTGATCAAAGGTGATGGATAGCGGCAGAATCTTCCTTATCAGTATTTTTTCCTTTCTTGCAACCACTTCATCTCTTGATACACCGCAACCAATAATGGCAACCTGAGGGGGCATAACAATAGGGTTGGCATAACGGCCCGCAATAGTGCCGAAGTTTGTGAGGGTAATGCTGGCTCCCTGCATTTGTGATGGAGGGATAGTGCGTTTCTTTATATCAGCTCGCATTTGATCGAGCCCTTTGCGTAAGTCTTTGAGTGAGCGGGCGCTTACGTCATTAAGTACGGGTACAAATAGTCCTGCCTCTGAGTCCACTGCAATGCCAATATTGATTTTATTGAGTACCCGCATGCTTAACGTATTGCCGTCAAACCATGCGTTTAGTTTTGGAGACTGTGTACATGCATGGCTAATAGCATGAACTAACCGCATGGTCAGGTCTGAATTTAATGCTTCAGTTGTATCCCAATCATTAATGTCGGCATCCTCAACTAATGTCACCGGAACAACTTGAGCATGAGATAAGGCCATGTTTTTGGCCATGGTACGACGAACACCTTTTAATACCTGCGCTTCGCCATGTGTTTGCTGCAATTTAGCGGCTTTTTCTATGTCTGAGGCCGATATATGATGTTTGCCTTGCTCGGTACTTATGTGTGCAATGTCGACATTGAGGTGTTTTGCTAATGCCCTTACGGCGGGTGTAGCTTGTGCGTGATGTGCTTGCTGACTAGAAGGTGCAGCACCAATGATGAAGTGATCGGCCTCAGAGCTTGACTCCGCGTGTTTTAAATCCCCAACTACTGTACCGCTGTCTTCACTTTGGTCGCACTCAAACTCTACTAAAGGTTCACCCGTGTGGACCATGTCGCCTTCTCCACCAAACAAGGCAACAATAATTCCATCTTGAGGGGAGGGGATCTCAACAATGGCTTTAGCGGTTTCAACTTCTACCATCAGTTGATCTGTTTTGATGGGATCACCTGCTTTTACATGCCAGGTAACTATTTCAGCTTCTTGCAGGCCTTCTCCTAAATCAGGGAGTTTGAAATATTTCATGAGAGCCTCTTAATTATCGCAAAGCAAACTATTCAAATGCCATTGTTTCATTTACCGCATCAAGAATACGTTCAATACCGGGGAGGTAATAATTTTCATTTCTGAAGTAAGGCATAATTGTGTCATATCCCGTTACTCGCTTAACCGGCGCTTTAAGGTCTAATAAGCATTGTTCGGCCAAATGAGCCGAAATTTCGGCACCCACCCCTACGCTACGAGCCGCTTCATGGATGATCACACAGCGGCCTGTTTTAGCGACAGAGCATTCAATGGTATTCATATCTAAAGGGCTAATAGAAGCAACATCTATCACCTCACAATCAACGCCTTTTTCGCTTAGCAATTGAGCGCATTGCAGGGTTTCTTGCATCATTGCACCCCATGATATTAAGGTAATGTCATTGCCTTCCCGTAAGGTAAAGCAGGTATCGAGTGGCAGTGCTTTACCGTCATCTAGTACGGGTTGAGATATCGCTCTGTAAATCCGTTTGGGTTCTAAAAATAGCACAGGGTCGGGATTGCGAATAGCGGAGAGTAAAAGGCCGTAAGCTCGTAAGGGGGAGCTTGGTACAACGACTCTTAGTCCAGGGATATGAGCAAAAAGTGCTTCGGTGCTTTCTGAGTGATGTTCAGGGGCATGAATACCTCCACCAAAAGGTACCCTAAATACCAAAGGGCAACTTAGCCTGCCTCGTGTTCGGTTGCGTAAGCGTGAGGCATGGCTGACGATTTGCTCCATAGCCGCATAAATAAACCCCATAAACTGTATTTCGGCTACGGGTTTGAGCCCCTGTGATGCCATGCCTACGGTAATGCCGCTGATGAGTGTTTCGGCCAGAGGAGTATCCATTACTCGCTTTAAACCATAGGTTTTTCTGAGGTCGACAGTCGCTCTGAACACACCGCCATTAGCGCCTACGTCTTCACCGAGCAGTACCACGTTATCGTCTTCTTCCATAGCATGCGCCAGAGCAAGATTGATTGCTTCAACCATGGTTTGGTTTTGAATGTTAACTTTACTATTCATGGTTAACGCCTCCCAGCTGGCAAACTTCATCATATTGCTGTTGTAATGGCGCTGGCAGTGTTTCAAATAAATGATCAAACATGGCTTCTGGTGGCTCGGGCTCAATACTCAAATAACGTTCAACCGCTTCTTCAACCTGCTGTTTAACGTGCTCTTGTAAGTGCGTTTCTTTATCGGAACTCCACAAATCATTAAGGTGAAGGTAATCACGCAATCGCTTAACCGGCTCCATATCCCAGCCTTTTTTAAGCTCCTCGTTACTCCGGTAACGGGTAGCATCGTCTGCAGTAGTGTGATCACTCAGCCTGTAACTCATCGCTTCAATCAGCGTAGGGCCTTTGCCTGCGTGAGCCTTGTTTAGCGCTTTATGCATGGCATCATAAAAAGAAACAAAGTCATTACCATCAACCTGTACACCGGGAATGCCCGCGCCAATCGCTTTTTGTGCCAGCGTTTCTCCATGGCACTGCACCTCTCTTCGGGTAGAGATAGCCCATTGGTTATTATTAACCACAAAAACCATCGGAAGCTGCCAGACGCCCGCCAGGTTAAGGCTTTCCAGAAAGTCGCCTTTAGAGCTTGAACCATCACCGCCCGTTACTACCGAAGCCCGTTTTTCACCACGAATTTTAAAGGCGGAAGCAATGCCTGCTGCATGGCAAAACTGTGTCGCTATAGGTACACAAACGGGCATATCTTCTTTGCATTTTTTTTCAGCATAACTCCCTCCTCGTTCGTCGCCTCCCCAGTAAAGTAGCATTTCAGCTAAGGTGACTCCGCGAAGATATTGCGTCGCGTGATCTCGGTAATAAGGCACAAATACGTCATCATTTTTCATAGAAAGACCAATAGCGACGTTAATAGCTTCTTGACCCAATGATGAAGGGTAAGTGCCTAGCTTGCCTGTTCTCTGAAGTGCGATGGCTTTTTGATCAAAGGTTCTGATTAGCACCATTTCTTTGTAAGCGCGAAGCAGAAGTTCATCATTGATGGTGGCGGGTAAAGGCTGGATCAGCGTTCCATCTTGCGCAATATACTGAGTGGATGAGACTGAAAACTCGAAGGTCTTATTCATGCGGCCACCTCATAACACTCTGCAGCGTCATCAAGTCTTTGTTGCGCAATGAGGTCTGCCACTTTGCTGCTAGGCATGTTCTGTGTTTTTGATTGGGTGAATATCTCGGTTAATGTGGTGGCTATTTCACCCGTTTTTTGTGCGATTTCAGCACGGCTTTTATGAATGTGATTCATGGACGCATAAATTAAGCCCCCTCCATTTATGACATAATCTGGCGCGTATAAAATACCTTGTTCGAAGAGATGTTGACCGTCTTTTTCATTGGCTAACTGGTTATTTGCTGAGCCCGCAATAATCTGACACTTGAATTGAGGCAGCGTACGATGGTTAACAATAGCGCCTAAGCCACAAGGTGAAAATACGTCGCAATCCACACTGTAAATTTCATCGGCTACGACCGCTGTAGCACTGAATTCATCCGCTACATGCTTAAGACGTTCAGCATTAATATCGCTAACAATGAGTTTAGCCCCAGCATGGTGGAGTGCTTGGACTAGTGGATAACCCACATTCCCTAAACCCTGAACGGCAACGCTAATGCCTTCTAAGTCAGTTCGGTTGAGTTTGCTTTTTACCGCTGCTTTTATGCCCTCAAAAACACCTTGGGCGGTGTATATTGAAGGGTTATCTTCGCTGCTTGTGCTGGTAACATGTTGGGTTTGCTGGTTGATAATATCCATTTCAACCGCGCTGGTTCCGCTGTCTATAGCCGTTATATAACGACCATTCAATTCTTCTACAAACCGCCCGAACGCAGTAAATAGTTCTTGCCTGTTGAAATGTCCGTTAGGTTTCATGATGACCGATTTACCCCCCCCTTGGGGAAGTTTGGCCATAACGGCTTTGAAACTCATCCCTTTTGCCAGGCGAAGTGCGTCTTTAACTGCATCATCAGTAGAATTATAATGAAGAAATCGACATCCCCCCAGTGCAGGGCCTTTTCGAATATCGTGTATGGCAATAATGGCTTTAAGACCCGAATTTGGGTCGTATTTAAAGTGCAGGTCACTCACATTGTGAGCTTTTAATAGGTGAAACATGGCTAGTACTCCCTCACGTTTAGCACTTGAACTGCCGAATGACAGAATTGATCTTTGGCTTGTGGCCTGCCTGCTATTTAGACCTAGCAGATTGATCAATTTAAAGTGCAGCAGGTTTTGCCCGCGTGTATGGAATTGCCTTAAGTATAGTCAATTGTGAAGAGTAGGGGGGTAATTTTTATACTTAGCCGGTGATGAGCCTGTCCAACGCTTAAACGCTCGGCTAAAAGCACTTAGCTCTGAAAACCCCAGTAAAAATGCTATTTCACTGAGTGAATAACGCTTCTCTTGAATGTATCGAATCGCTTTTTCTTTTCTTACTGATTCAATCAACTCTTGAAATGAATGGCCTTCGCTTTTTAGTTTTCGGTAGAGGGTGTGGCGACTCATGCTGAGTTTAGATGCAATTTTTTCTGCATCGACCGCGTCTTTTGAAAGCTGTTTGGATATGATCTGTTTTACCTGTTCTGATATGGATTTTTTAGGCTTGATTTTATTGAGTAAAGTCTCAACGTGACGAGTCAGCACTTTATGAAGGTAAGGGTTTCGCTTTGGTAGTTTAAAATCTAGATATTGTTTTTTAAATACAATGGAACAGTAGGGTTGGTCGAATTTAATCGGACATTTAAACAAATGATGATATTCGTCGACGTATTCAGGTTCGGGGTGGGCAAAACCTACAAACTCGACTTTTGGCTGAGACTGTATGAGTGATCGTGCCCTCGTAATAGAAATAGCCATGGTTCTATCCATATTGGCGCGAGAATAATCATCAGGGTTTTCACAAATATATTTAAGGTGAGCAAAGTTCTCGTCTACCTGAAACTCCACATGCATGCCTGCATTTACCAGTTTGTAGAGCCGCTCAAATTGCTGTAATGCTTGACCAAGCGTGGCATTATTAAAAAATATATGACCTACGACGCCCATTTCATCAGGATTAGCGTTTGCACCAATATGAAGACCTATGGCGCGGTCTTTGGTGACACGCTCTGCAATCTCCCAAAGCATGTGAAATGCAGTGAGTGATATCCGAAAATCGGGTTGCTCAAGTTCATCAAGCTGTAAGCCAGTTTCATCTTCCAGAGATAGCTTGGAATACCCTTTTTTCATCAGGTAGCTTGATAGTGACCTAGCAGATGAGGCACTTACAGTAACGTCATTGTCCTTCTGTTTATTGCCAGTGCTTGCCACAGGTGAAAAGCCTCATATTGTTAGAATTATTTAGAGTCAGATTTAATTCATCTTTATTGAGTATTTCAGGTTTTTCTGAAAATGCAAAGACTATAAAACTAATTGAGCCTATACTTTTATAAGCTTAATGAGGCGTGAGTGTTTAATTTATGGCTTTTAACTTATGACTTTTAATTTATGAATAAGGGTATCTTTTCAATACTGCCTATTGAAGGTGTTTTTGTTATTGTTCTTTTGGTAACGTTTTCTTCTGTTTTAGCAGGGTTTACCTTAGGTCGACGATTTAGAGACCGGAAGTCAGACAACGATGCGCCACCGATTGGTTCCGTTATTGGCGCGCTCTTTGCCTTGCTGGCTTTTATGCTTGCGCTAACCTTTAGCTCAGCTTCTGGCCGATACGATACACGCAAACAATTGTTACTTGATGAAGTTAACGCCATTGGTACCGCTTTTTTGCGAACGAGTTTTCTTGAAGAAGAAGATAAACAACAGTCACAGGCGTTGATAAAGCGTTATGTGCAAATTCGGGTAAATGCTCTTAATCAAAAGGAATCTTTAACGAAGCGTATTTCAGATAGTGAGTCTATTCAAAAAGAATTATGGCGCATTGCTACAAACTATCCAAAAGGGGATGTGAATGGCGCAATAACTATGTCATATGCCTCTGCGTTGAATGAAGTTTTTGATTATCATACTTCGCGAATAGTTGTTGCTGTTACTTACCGGGTGCATTCATCAATATGGGGCGTTCTATTAACTGTCTCAGTACTTTCGATGGCTGCGCTAGGGTTCCAGTTTGCTTATAGTGGAGGGCGCAGAGTTTGGCTATGCCTATTGTTAGCCACGACCTTTAGCTTAGTGTTACTTTTGATTGAAGATTTAGACAGACCAGGTCAAGGTACTATACAAGTGAGCCAGAGGCCGATGTTCATGTTACTTGAATCTATAACTGAAGAAAGTAAGTAGCCGTGGTAGGATAATAAACAATTTATCATGTCGCATTTATTGGGTGTCTGGCCCGGAATATCAGGTGTTTTTTGAGACAGTTTTTTTCAAATACAAGCTTACTAAGGGTCTTTAGTGGCTCACTGAACATTTGCTGTGTTTTTGTATTATCTTTGTTGATGGTTACAAATACTCTAGCAGAAACAGACTTAAGCATTAGGGGGGCTAATGAGGCCCTGGAAGTAAATTTACGTGCACATATTGGTAAAATAGATGATGCTGAACTCAAAAACCCCAGACTATTAACGCGCAGAATCAACGGTCAGGTTACCGAATCAACAAATGCTCTCGGCTATTATCATAGTGAATGGGCCGTAAGCCTGAAACCAAATAACGTACATATTGAGCTAAGCGAAGGGCCGCCGGTTATTCTCCTCAAACCTAATATACAGGTTATTACTCAGCCTGATGATGAGCCTGTATTCGCTAAAATAATTAATGAAAATGGTTTAGTAGCGGGTGAACAATTAGACCACTCAAAGTATGATGCATTAAAGAAACAACTGATGCAGCAAGCGAAACGCTTTGGCTTTTTTGATGCCGCGTATCAAACCAGTGAATTATTAGTTGATGTAAGTGACGGCCCTGATGGTGCTGGAACGGCGAAAATAACGCTGATTCTGAAGAGTGGCGAACGTCATTATTTTGGAGATACTTCTTTCGAAGGCAGCCAGTTATCTCGTGAATTTCTCGCACGTGTTGTGCCGTTTAAGGCTGGGGATGAGTATGACAGCAATACCCTGGCTGAATTTCGCAGGGACTTGTATGAAACCGGTTATTTTTCTCAAGTAATAGTGACCACCAAGCAGGTAGTTCGTGATGGCCAGCATCGGGTTAATCTTCATGTGAAAATGGACGATACCAGCCAGCATCATTATGAAGCTGGTTTTGGTTTTGACACAGATAATGGGCTAAGAGTATCGCTGAGCTGGGATATGCCATTGGTGGGTACAAAAGGGCATACTTGGTACTCACGCGTAGAAGTATCCAAACCTATTCAGGAAATATCAGGAACCTACCGTATCCCTTTGCAAGAGCCACTCACTAACTTTTTATTATTTGATTCCGGTGTATTGCATCAAAAAATTGAGTCAACAGAGTCTAGCTTGTTTAATGTTGGGGCATCAAAGCTAAATCTTAAAGAGGATGGTTGGCAGCTGCGTTACGGTGCCAGTATAGACTTTGAGAAATACAGGCAAAGGGATGATGACTGGACTGATGTGTATTATCTTGTGCCTGCCGTGAGTTGGATGAGGTCAGGTTTTGATAAAGGCGGAGACCCCGCTAATGGCTATCGTTTATGGTTGGCATTTGAAGGGAGCTCTACTGTTCTGGGCTCAGATACCAATTTCTTTAAAGCCCACTTGGGTGCTCGCTGGCTCACTCCTCTCTGGCAGTCAACCGTTCGTATGCTAACCAGAATAGAGCTGGGTGCGATTGATACGCAAGACATATTACAAGTGCCTGTTTCACGACGTTTTTATACGGGTGGAGATCAAACAGTAAGAGGGTATGAATATCATGCTGTAGCAACAAGAGATGAGAACGGAGACCTAATAGGAGGTCGTTATCTTAATGTTGCTAGTCTGGAATTCAGCGAGAGAATAACAGATCGCTGGCGAGGGGCTGTTTTTACAGATACAGGGCGCGCTTACAATCATCTTGATGAACCCTTCTCAAGCAGTGTGGGACTTGGCGTACGCTGGCTGTCTGTTATTGGCGAAGTTAGAGTTGATTTAGCTCACCCACTGGATAACAACAGTGAAACCCCTATTCGCCTGCACCTCTCTATGGGGAAGCCATTGTGATTCGTCGATTACTACGTGTGTTGTTAACGGCACCATTAATATTTATAGCGATATTATTGATATGGCTGCTTTCCACTAAAGAGGGTACTGTATTGATGGCCTCTCTGGCGAGTGAGCAGCTTCCTGAGTTACAGATAGATAACATTAATGGCTACCTGCTGGGTACGCTTCAGGCCGATCGTGTTGAGTGGCATAATGAGGTCGTTGAGGTCACAGTCACGGGCTTGAGTTTTGACTGGAATCCCTTGTGCGCGCTTAATGCAGGGCTTTGTATTGGAGAGCTACAGGCAAAACAGCTTAATATTGATGTACTGCCAAAAAGTGATGCTAAAAACGATACTAATAATGGCTTGCCTGAGATAATACTGCCTTTAGATATTGATGTATCTTCGGCTAAAATTGAAGAGTTTAGGCTTAAAATAGGAGAA
>JQIA01001095.1_pt1 | contig 14541 bp, 12 predicted proteins | sample 811431 | NCBI WGS metagenome assembly JQIA01 (sample SAMN02998118, study PRJNA258478) | marine sediment metagenome | biome: marine; feature: seafloor; material: sediment; isolation source: oil-polluted sediment collected from 3 locations (0.5 km, 0.7 km and 0.9 km)... | place: USA: Gulf of Mexico ... | reverse complement strand
CCTCCGCCTAAAAGTTCGAGCACTTTTGCATCCCTATAGTATCTCTCCACCTCGTACTCGGAGGTATAACCATATCCGCCTAATAACTGAACCGCTGTATCGGAAACAGTAAGAGCACACTCAGTTGCAGATTTTTTCGCCATAGCGGCAAGTGACGAGGTTAGAGTATTATTATCTATTGCAACTGCCGCCTTAAATGTAATCAGAAATGCAAGCTCTATCTCCGTTGCCATATTTGCAAATTTGTGCCTTGAAATCTGGAAATCAGTCAGTTTTTTGCCAAACATCTCTCTTATTTTTGAATACTTTATTGCTCTGTCATAGGCACCCTTTGCTATACCGGTTGCCATGGCTGCTATCTGCACCTGGTTTTCTGCGACGTATGTTGTCAGTTCCTGTTTGTTCTTACTGATTATGCCCAGCCTGTTTTCAACAGGAATGAAAACGTTTTCAAAACCGACGTCGACTCTCTCAATCATCCTAAGACCAAGAGTCTCCTGCTTTTCATTAACAACAATGCCCTCTGTATCTGCATCAACCAGAAAAACACTTAAACTATCCGCTTCTGTTTTACAGAGAACAAAATATACATCTGCACTGATCCCGTTGATAACATTGACTTTACATCCATTAATCAGCCAGCCGTCTTTTGTTTGATCAGCTATAGTATCAATCCGGAGAAAAGAAGGGTCAGAGCTCACTTCAGAAAATGCTTCCGCTGAAATAATGTTGCCTGCAGTCAGCTCCGGCAGGTATTTTTGTTTTAATGATGAGATATCAGAACCAAGCAGGAATGCGGTTCCGGGGGTTGAGAACATCAGGGCACAACCTGCCGTAGAATCCTGTCTGCAGAAAGTCTTTGCAAGGATGGCCTCTTCAACTGCACCAAGAGCGCCTCCGGAATATTCTTCCGGAATTTGAATCCCCAAAAAGCCTGTACTGCCCGCTTTTATTCTGATTTTATCACTGAACTGTGAATTGTTATCCATTTCTCTGCAAATATCTTTATCAAATTCACCTACAGCAAACGCCTTTGCCGACCGTTGTATCTGTTTATGCATCTTGTCAAATTCAAACATTGTAGTCTCTTTGGTTTTGTCTGTTAAAATTATGGCGTCGTAAAAAATCCCATCTACTTCGCTTTAGTTATGGGCCAGACTTTTGACGTACAATATGTACTACTTCAAGCCTGGCCCATAACTAAATCTTGTATATGGAACCTTTTCCTTAGCCATCTATATACTTTTTACGATATCATCTAAATTGAACCGTCACTTTTAGAGTACCGTGTTTATAATTGTGCTATAATAAACTCGGTTTTCCGGCTGATTATTTTTGATGGAACCGTCTACCTGATTTTACGAGGTCAACCAAATAGTCTGCTGGTTTAAACCTGCTGCCAAATCTGCTTTGATAATCATTTAAGATGTTTAAAATCTTATCCGGGCCATAATTGTCAACATATCTGAACGGGCCACCCTTTAGTGGAGGAAACCCAAGACCCAGAATTGCTCCGACATCACCGTCTGCAGGGGAGCTGATAATACCTTCCTGCAGGCAAAGGATAGCTTCATTAACCATTGATAAGCCTATTCTGAGCTGAAGTTCTTCAATATTAACGTTCTTCACTTTTTTTGCGTTAATAATTTTTGCGGCTTCTGTGTTTGCAGGTTTTTTACCTTTCTTCCCCGTATACTGATAAAAACCTTTTTTATTTTTTCTACCGAGAAATCCATTTGCAAATAATTTTTTGATAACACCTGAGTATTGAATTTCCCTGTCACCAAATGATTTTTCAAGAAACTCACCTACATGTGCCCCTACATCAAGACCAACTTCATCAGCCAACTTGATCGGGCCAACCGGGTAGCCAAACTTCATCATGGCTTCATCGATAGTATGAATATCAACACCTTCTTCCACAAGGAGCATGGCTTCATTCATCATCAAAACCAGAATACGCGTTGTATAAAAAGCTGGGCCATCTTTGACAACAATACAGGTTTTCCCCTGCTTGATACCAAAATCAATTGCCGTTGCAGTTACCCAATCCTCCGTCTCATCTGTTGTGATGATTTCAAGAAGGGGCATACTTCGTACCGGAGAAAAATAATGCATGCCGATAACATTACCTGGGCGCTTGCATCCTTTTGCAATTTCGCCAATTGGGAGTGAAGATGTATTTGTAGCAAAAATTGTCTTATCACCGGTTGCCGCTTCAACATCCCTCAACATCTTTTTTTTCAGGTCAAGGTCTTCAAAAACAGCCTCTACAACTAAATCACATCCTTTAAAAGAATTGAAATTATCGCAGGGTATTACTTTTGCTCCACCGACCAGACTATCGAATTTAGTCATCCCACCTGACTTTGCTCTGATGGAAAGACCTTTTGTAATTTCTTTAACACCTTTTGCAGCAGCTTCAAGGGAAAGGTCTTTTAAAAGAATAGTGTCACAGGTATCAGTCGAAACACCTGCAATACCATGCCCCATAAGCCCTGCACCCAGAATGCCAAGTTTTTTTACAGGAACCACGGTACCTTCCATCGGGTTCTTTTTTCTGTCATTCATTGCAAAAAAGAGACTGATCAAAGAACTTGCAACCGGTGATAAAACCAGTTTACTGAGCCTGTCCACATCCGCCTCAATCCCCTTTGCAACACCGTTTTCTGTGCCGTACTTTATAGATTCAATGATCTCAAGCGGAGCAGGATAGATACCCTTGGTCTGCTTCATAACGCCATCAACTGCTTTTTTAAAAACAAAATTTCGTCCAACCTGATATTTCTCCAGGAGTTTCATAATCAAGGGGCGTTTGATTTCTCTTTTCTTAATCTCACCCTGAGCAAGTTTACCAGCGGCTTTAATTGCAGCCTCTTTCATCCCGTGCGGTGGAACTATTTCATCGATCAAACCGATCTTAAGAGCTTTTTTTGAACGAAGCTGTTTACCTGCAAGAATTAGTGGTAGAGCTGTCGTAAGACCGATAAGTGCAGGCATTCTTTGCGTTCCACCGGCAGCCGGCATAAGTCCCAGCATGACTTCAGGAAGACCGAAGACCGTATCCGGTGAATTAGATGCCATTCGGTAATCAGCGGCAAGTGCCAGCTCAAGTCCGCCGCCAAGGCAGTTGCCATGAATGGCGCAAACAACTGGCTGGGGCAGTGCCTCCAGTTTGTTCAAAATGGAATTTGCTTTTGAAATGTAGGTTGTTACCTCTTCCTTTGTTTTCATAGCTTTTATTTCATCAAGGTCGGCACCTGCAACAAACGTATCTGCTTTTGCACTTGTAATCACAATCGCTTTACATTTAGGATCTTTTTCAATATCTGCCACCACTTCTTCCACTTCATTCAATAACGGTGAAGAAATTTTGTTCACGCTGGTATCCGGACAATCAATTGTGATAACCATGATGTTGTCTTTGTTTTTTTTAATATTCAGATATTTCATTTTATTTCTCCGTATCCTATCGTATTCATATCTATTTCTAAACAGCTGTCTCTATAAGGATGGCATTGCCGACCGCACCGGCGGCACACCCTGAAATAATGCCGTATTTTTTATTTTCATCCTTTAAGCGTCTTGCACAGGTGGTTAGGAGTCGTGCTCCAGTAGCACCGAACGGATGCCCAATAGAAAGAGAACCGCCATGAAGATTTAGCGCGTCATGATTGACTTTACCCAACGATCCATCTAGGCCTGAATGCTCCCGGGCAAACTCATCAGATTCGAGGCAATCGATATTCCCAAGCATCTGAGCAGCAAAAGCTTCATGAATTTCAAGAACACCAATATCATCCAGTTTCAGATTTTCTTTTGACAAGAGCTTATTGATGGAAAATGCGGGGCCAAGTAGTAACTCATCAACCGGATCCTGACCTGTGTATTCAAAAGAGTTGATATAAGCGAGAGGCTTAAGGCCAAGCTCTTTTGCTTTTGTTTCACTCATTAGAAGAACTGCTGCTGCACCGTCAGTTAGAAAAGATGAATTTCCTGCCGTTACAGTACCGTATTTTTTATCAAAAGACGGCTTCAGGGTAGAGAGTTTTGCATAATCCGCATCACTTCTGGGGCCGTTATCCTTATAAAAAACGGTGTCTGTACCCGGTAAAACAACCGGAACGATATCATTATCAAAAGCACCGTCATTCTGCGCTTTAACGGCACGATTATGTGACATCTCAGCAAATTTATCCTGCCTTTCCCGGGTAATGCCAAGTCGTTTACAAAGTCTGTCGGCATTTTCACCCATGATTAGGCCAGTTGAGTATTCTGAAATGGCCGGTTTTTCAGGGACTATAAAATCTGCCAGTTTCATCCCTTTTAAAAGCGCCAGTTTTCCTTTTAATGTTTTGGGTCTTTTATACATGCCAAGGTCTAAAAGAAACCGCCTGTATTTTTTTGACACTCTTATATCTACGTCTGAAAATGTTTCAACACCACCTGCAATAATAACATCAGCATTTCCCGAAGCAATTAAAGCTGTTGCATTTGTGATTGCCTGATTTGCTGAAATACATGCAACAGTACATGTGTGTGCCGGTATCGATTTAGGTAAACCTGCACCAAGGCTTATTTCTCTCGCAATATTTGTCGTTGCAATATCGGTTGCGACACAGCCAAAAATCACCTGGTCAATTGTATCGTACGGGATTCCGGTGCGTGACATGAGTCCTTGAACCGCATATTGCCCTAATTGCCAACCCATTAAATCGCTGAATCCGGTACCCGATTTTAAAAAGGGTGTTCTGCAGCCATCTATCAGAACAACCCTGTCTTTTGCTGTATTAATCGTTTCAGATTTTTCAACTGTATCTTTTTCCTTGTCTATTCCAATTACCGTATCCATGAAAACTCCTTACAATTTTGTGTTTTGATTACATCATATGATGTAATTATACGATATTGATCCATTTGATTTTTGTCAAGCATATTATTACATCATTTGATTGAATTTTGAAAACGTTGAAAAATAAGAGCGTTACTAACATTATCCGCTTTTTTTTCTATCAAGAGATAACGAACAGAGGAATTAGAAAGGAAAAACAGCCCCTGATTCTACCTGCTCCTGTTTTTTGTGTCACAACGATACAGTGCTTGATTTATAACTACTCATGGCAGAGATTGTAACTAATGAAGAGATCAATTCTACCTTCCGGTAACTAAAAGATCAACAGCTTTTTATAGAACAGCATACTGCAAACAAGCCTCTACAAGAGCTTTCTTCCTTGCAAACAGTTGACAAATAAAGAGAGTTTGGCCATAATTCACTTGTTCATCAATTTACAGATAATATCATTCAGGCTTTTAAGGCTGAACTATAAAAACCCCTTTGAATGGATTCTGCTGTCTTTTAACAGGAAAAAATATGACCATTAAGTTTAAACTTTTTTTAACATATGCTCTTGTTTTTATTATTCTTTTTTCCGTAAGTTTCGCCCTTCTTTTTTCGCAGGTACAAAAAAATCTGGAACATCGTATCAAGGAAGAATTAACAAAATCGAACCAAATGATAACGGACATGATTGAAACAACCGCTACGGTTTCAATTAAAAACCATTTACGGGCGATAGCTGAAAAAAACCATGAAATTCTAACCTACTTTTACGAAGAATTTCAGGCTGGGCGATTAACCGAAGAGAAAGCAATGGAACTGTCAACAAAAGTGTTATTAAGCCAGACAGTCGGCGAAACCGGTTACCTTTATTGTGTAAGCAGTAAAGGCATTGCTGTTGTGCACCCCAGAAAAGGCGTCGTCGGAATTGATTTTTCACATCGAAAGTTTGTTCAATCGCAAATAGAAAAAAAAGAAGGCTACCTTGAGTATGACTGGAAAAATCCGGAAGATACAACTCTTAGACCCAAAGCTCTTTACATGACTTATTTTGAGCCCTGGGACTGGATTATTTCGGTCTCATCCTACAAATCAGAATTCTCAAAATTAATAAGTATAAAAGATTTTCAAGAACAAATTTCCAGATTAACTTTCGGTAAAACCGGTTATTCTTATATTTTTGATACAAACGGGATGATTGTCATTCACCCGGAACTTGCCGTGGGTTCTTACGACCCTAAAGGCCATCGTATCAACAAGCTTACAAAAAAAATGATACGACAAAAAAAAGGATTCCTGACCTATCTTTGGAAAAACCCTTCTGAAACAAAAGACCGGGAAAAATTCGTTGCTTTTGATTCAATACAAAATTTTAACTGGGTCATCGCCTCATCGTCATATACCGAAGAGGTTTATTCTCCTTTGGCTGAAATGAAACAAACATTTATAATAATTCTCGTTATTATCCTTTTACTCACCGGATTGGTAACAATGATCGTAAGTACGTCAATCACCAAACCACTGAGTGATGTAATTGAACGCTTTGAAAAAGGTGCAAAGGGCGACTGGGCCTCAAGAATAGAAATAAGAAAAGATAATGAAATTGGTAAACTGTCAAATAGTTTTAACATTTTTATCGACCAGCTGGCAGCCTACCGGAAAGAACTGATTGCCGAAAACATCGTAAGAAAAAAAGCAGAGAAAAATTTAAAGACGATGCAGCACTATCTTTCCAACATAATCAATTCCATGCCGTCTGTTTTAATTGGAGTTGATAGTAATAGAAAAGTCTCGCAGTGGAATAAAAAAGCTGAAGAACAAACTGGCCTGTCAATGGTGGAGGCACAAGATAGGATGATCTCTGATGTCTACATTAAAATCCTCCCATATATGCCGATGGTTAAAGAGAGTTTAGATAAAAAAGAAATGGTTCATATACCGAAAACTACCTGTACCACAAAAAATAATGAAACACGCTATGAAGATATTACTATTTACCCTCTTATTGCAGATGGTGCTGAGGGAGCCGTTATCCGGATTGATGATGTAACGGATAAAGTCAGAATGGATGAAGTACTGATCCAAAATGAGAAAATGTTGTCCATTGGCGGGCTTGCCGCCGGGATGGCCCATGAAATCAACAACCCGCTGGCAGGTGTTATACAAAATGTAACGGTTCTATCAAACAGGTTGACCGATACCGAAATGGCTGCAAACAGGAAATCGGCAGAAAAAGTTGGTATTTCCATGGAGTCACTTTATCAGTTTATGGTTGATCGAAATGTTCCACGAATGATAGAGGCAATAAATGTGTCTGCTGCAAGAATGGCATCGATTGTTGATAATATGTTAAGTTTTGCAAGAAAGAGTGACTCCAGTTTCTCATCCTATAGTGTCACTGATTTAATGGAAAAAAGCCTTGAACTTGCGGCAACCGATTACAGTTTAAAAGACCACTTCGATTTTAAAACAATTAATATTGAAAAAGTTTACGAAAAAGATCTTCCGATGATTGTCTGTGAGGGGAGTAAAATTCAACAGGTCTTTTTCAATATCCTCAATAACGGCGCACATGCAATGCTCGTAAAGCCGGAACAAAACGGTCAGAAACCCAAATTTTCACTGCGTATTCAGAAAGAAAGTATTTCAAATATGATTCATATTGAAATCGAAAACAATGGCCCAATTATCAAGGAGACCACAATTAAGCGAATCTTTGAGCCCTTTTTCACAACAAAGCCTGTCGGTATTGGAACGGGCCTTGGGTTATATGTTTCCTATTTCATCATCACTGAAAATCACGGTGGTTCCATGTCTGTTTCCTCTGAATCAGAAAAAGGAACGGTTTTTACTATAAAACTCCCTATAGAAAGAGTGATACAGAGTACCTGATCTTATATAATTTTAAGCACCGATCACCACCAGTAACAAAAAAGTTTGATCTTGCAGTTAAAAATCAGAAATTTAAGATTCAATATATTGCTCGTGACAGCCAGAATATAAAAAAACTACTTGCGGGAAGAATACAGGTTTTTCCAATGGAAATAGACGTTGGGTATGGGCTTATCAATACTGAGTTGTCACCTGATAAGGCGCCTTTGGTAACAACTCACCCAAAACCTGTATTTCAAACCCCAATTTGCACTGTTATTTCAAAAAATATAGGGCGAATAAGGGCTCAAAGATTACTTTCAGTCTTTAACCGGGAGCTTAAACGTTTAAAAGAAAGTGGGAAAAAGAGAGGCGTGAGTAAAAAATAAGCCAGTATACCTTAGTCTTTTTTTAGGTATACCGGCTTTTTTATTCTAACGGTGTCAATATCAAGTCCATTGTTAAATAATGGGGTTCAAAAGTTCATTATACCTGAAACCTGCCAACCATCTCCCGAAGATTTCCTGCAAGAGCCGTAAGCTCTTTTGCACTGTCACTAACACTGGCGCTGCTATTTGACATATTTTCAGTTTCCTGGTTCACCATTGCAATATCTTCTGATATTTTCGTTGAAAACCCGGATGTCTGATTCACATTTTCATTGACAGTCTGAATACCATCCGATGCCTGAGAAATATTATTCGAAATCTCAGTTGTCGCTGCAGATTGCTCTTCCACCGCTGTCGCGATTGTATAGATTATTTCATTCACATCGTTAATCGTTTTTGAAACACTATCAATTTCCTGACCGGTATCATCTGTTACCTGTTGAATATTATCAATCCGTTCTTTAATTTCCTGAGTTGCATCCGCTGTCTGCTTGGCCAGTTCTTTTATTTCTCCGGCTACAACAGCAAATCCTTTTCCTGCCTCTCCAGCTCTGGCTGCCTCAATCGTCGCATTCAAAGCCAATAAATTAGTCTGCTCGGAAATTTCATTAATCACCTCAGTCACTTTCCCAATATCTACTGCTGAAGAGGCAAGAATATCCATCTTACCAGCAGCATTTTTTGACTGATCTACAGCCTGCTCAGAAATAAGCCGTGCATTTTCAGAGTTTTTCGCAATTTCATTGATGGTTGACGTCATTTCTTCGGTTGCAGTTGCAACCATGTTGATATTTGTTGACGCTTCTTCCATCGCCGCAGCGACAGACACAATATTAGTATTCATTTCCTGTGCAGACTGTGATACTTCGTTTGATTTTTCTGCCGTTTGACTGGCCCCTTTTGACATATCGTCTGAAATTAAAAGAAGCCCTGATGATGATTCACCAACCAGGTTTGCATTGTTAACTGTCTCTTTTATAATTTTATGCAGCTGCTCCATAAACGTGTTAAACCATGTTGCCAACTGTCCAATTTCATCCTCTGAAGTCACGGGGAGCCGCATGGTTAAATCACCATCACCTTCAGCGATATCTTTTAGACCTGCCACAACTGAGTTAATAGGTTTTACGATAATCGTTGCAGAGATAAAAACAACGACACCAAAAAGAATCAGCATCGAAATGATACTGATAATGATACTGATATTTCTAAGAGATTTTGCTTTTTCCAGAACCTTATCCATGGAAACACTCACAGCAAGACTCCAGGGGCTTTCTGTTTTACCAACTGAAAAGGGTGAATAAATAGTCAATGCTTCTTCACCAAGGAGATCAGATTGTTCTGTTTTAATGATGGAATCCCCTTTTTGAATTGAACCTCCAATATCCCTGGAAAAATTCAAATCGTCAATTTTTTTCCCAATTTGATCAGCTTCCGGGTGAGCCACCATCATGCCACTGTTTGATATTAAATAGCTGTACCCTGTATCATATAATTTGATTTTTCCTACAATACTTTTCAGCTTGTCCATACCAATATCAATACCGGCAACTCCAAGCGTCTTACCATTCACGTTTATCGGTACACAGATACTTACCAGCATCGTATCCTTATTGTTAATTTTATAAACTGTTGGATCTGTTATTGTTTCTTTATTACTTTTTAAGGGTTTCCAGAACCATTCCCCTTTAGGGTCATTTTCCGCATACGCCCCTGTTACATCAAGCTTAATACTTGTTCCGGTTCTATACCAGTAGGCCAGGTACTGACCATTGAGATCACTTCCCGGAGTGTTTTTAAAAACTTCATCGTTTCCGTTAAATGAGTTTGGCAGCCAGGCACACCAGACTCCCCAGAAAGCAGAGTTGTTCTCAATCATTTTTTTCATCAGTGAATTCACCTGGGTTCGGTTTGGTGTAATACCACTTTCTCCAATACCACTTAATGTATGAGCAAGCGTTCTTGCAGTGTCTGCAGCAACAGACATCTCTGATCGTACTTCCTCGCAATACCTGAAACCAGCCTGTGTAACAAGATTTATAGCCTCTTCTTTTGAGTTTTTAAAAGAACTAAATGAGATATATGTCACTGTAATCACAAACGATATTAACGCCACACCGCATATTGATGCGAGAAGCTTCGTTTTTATAGAAAGATTTCTGACCATTACAACCTCCTGAATTTTAACAACATTAAAGGGTAAAAACAGTAATTATTTGAAGATAACACGTCTCAATTAAAAATCTGGCTGTTTCGAAGAAATGAGTTACTTGGATTTCACAAATTATATCAAAATTTCTATCTGAATAGAAGCGATAACTTTGCCTTGTGTAAAATAAATATAAACGTATCTATTTGCGCTATCGAGCGCATTGATTCCAATGTTATACAACACACAGGTTTATACCGGTGTATTACAACAATTTTGCACATGTTAAAAAAATTGACTTTGTCAGGTAATACAGTTATTTAACAAGTTAGGCTTCATTCTCTCGTGAGTATTTTTCACGACTATTATTCTTGTATCCCATGAGCTCAAGACCAAAAGTAACTTTCTGCGCCATGGTTTAGTGTCAATTTTTTTTCTGGCAGTCAGAATTAAAACAGAATAAGCGCAGGGGAAAAACCACTGCTATGTATTGGTCAAAATAGAATATCTGAGGTGTGATTATGGATGTAAGCATATCTTCAAAAACCGAACATGATTATTTGTTAATAGAAACCAGGGGAGTAATCCTTGATTCTGATGAACATAAACAGCTTACCCTGCAATTTTATAATGAAATCGTGAAGTACAATTCAGAAAAAATTATTATTGATGTGTCGAAAATAATTTTTCCAAAAAGCCTGGAATTTCACAGTTATATCGTTGAGTTCTACAAAGAAGAGTTACCGGAAGAGATAAAACTATGGAGAATCGCCGTTATCGATACAAGTAATTACAGAGAACTGGGAAAATACTGGGAGTACAAAGCAAATAATAATGGATATAACAACTTTAAAGTGTTCAATTCTAAGCCCGAAGCTATCTTATTTATAAACTATTAGTCACCAAAAAAACTTCTTTCTGAACCCGGGAAAACTATAGAGGAGCAACAAATGAACAGAAGACAATTTATAAAATCCGCCAGCACTACCCTTGCAGGTAGTGCCATACTCATCTTCACCAGTGGATGTATTGCTCCACGTATTAGTCCCATGGTTGCAGAGAAAAAATCACAGGCATGGCAATGTGGGAACTGCGAACACCTCACAAGATCTGATAAAGATCTCAGTGACACCCGGTGTCCCAGGTGTATGCGTAAGGGGTTCATGGCGAAAATCACAGAAAAGGAACTCCTGGAAGCTCTGGAAGAGTAAACAGCACTGCAGCAAATTACTGGAAAAATATAGTACTTGAAAATAAAGCATGTCAGGTGTTTAAATGATAATGAATCATCGTCCTGTTAATGAGAAAGATATAGTCTCAATTTGTGGGTTTCCACAAAACGAAGAGGAACTGTTTTTTCTTTCTCCAAAATCAAAATTTCCACTAACGCCAGTTCAATTGTTAAACGCAATATCGCAACGTTCAGATTCAACTGTAGTTGAACATAATGGCAATATTGTCGCCTTTGCTAATTTTTATCGGTGGGAACATGGCGGGCGTTGCTCAATTGGCAACGTTATCGTTTCTCCGGCTGCCCGTGGTCAAGGCGTGGGGCGTTATCTCATCGAACAAATGATTGAGCTTGCTTTCTCAAAACATCAGGCCACTGAGGTAACAGTCTCGTGTTTTAATCAAAATACGGAAGCTCTGTTATTCTACCCAAAGCTTGGATTTCAACCTTTTACTGTTGAAGAACGGCAAGATAAAAATAAAAATCGAATTGCACTTATTCATATGAAACATAGAGAAAAAAAATAATGAAATTTTATCTGAAGTTCTTTTTGTTGTAATATTTCAAAAAAATCAAAAAAGCTGTTGACCCGTCTATAGCTACACAGTGTATTTCTTTCTCCACATGGCCATGAATAATGTAAATTATTTCTAAGATAAGGAGAAAATGAAAATGGAAAGAGTTACAGTAGATCAATGGAAAAAGATTTTTGCCGAAACAGGTTTATCAGATGATGATATGCAAAAATGGCATCAGGTTTTTGAAAACAAATATCCTGAAGGCCATCAGAGTTTTCTTGAGTGGCTCGGCATAGAACCTTCCCGTATTAAAGAAATCAGGCGGGGTAACAAATAATTTTTAAAAGAACCGGCCCCTTTAGTATCATTCAGAAAGGGCCGGTTTCTTAATGGGTTAAACATGAAACAATATTCGATCTCTCAACTTGCCAGAAATTTTGGATTATCCCGCAGCACGCTGCTTCATTATGATTCTATCGGCTTGCTCAAGCCAACAATGAGGACTGATGCTAATTACAGAGTGTACACTGAGGACGGCTATGAACGGCTACAGCGGATATGTTCATTACGCAGCACAGGGATTTCGCTTAAACATATCCTGAATATCATTGATTCAGACCAGACAATAGTTTCTGGTATCTTACAAAAAAGAATTGATCAGATTAATCATGAAATTCAAAATCTAAGATTACAGCAAACTGTTATAATCAAACTTCTTAGTGATGAAGGATTGTCAAAATCGACCCGTGTTGTTACAAAGGAAATGTGGGTTAGCCTTCTGGAGTCTGCAGGTCTTGACAAACAAGGTATGCGAAACTGGCACATTGAGTTTGAGCAGTCAATGCCTGAGGCCCATCAGGACTTTCTTGAATCACTCGGGCTATGCATTGAAGAGATTAACAATATAAGACAATGGTCTAAAAATTCTAATTGACTCATAACAAACGAGGAAAGACTTAATGATGGTTGAAGTGGAAAAATCAATGAAAAAAAACACCATAACAATTATAATACTCACTCTTTTATCAATATTTTTATTTCAGGCATGCACAAATAAAAATGACCGTTTTAGAGGGGAAATAGCCGAACCGGATCAAATTTATACTATTACAGACAGTGATACTTCAGGGGTATGGAATACAAAAGAACTTTCTGTTAATTTTATATACTCATCATCAGCACCGAACAATTTTAATCTAACAGGACACATAGCGATCTCAGAGCAAATAACAAATACTTTTTTAAAAATCAGACGGTTAATTTTTTTAGTTAACTTTCTCAATAGCAATGGAGAGGTAATTTACACAAGCTATATTCACCCCATGTACTCTGTGGGTATGATGACACCCGAAAAAATTAAATTCAATTTAAATTCAACTCTTCCTGTTGGGGCCGTTGCTTTTTGTTTCAGTTATTCAGGTGAATTTCGAGGCGATGGTAACAGAAGGGATAAAAAATTTATTGGACAAAAATCTTTTATTAACAACAATGAACCTGAAAAAACCGGTAAAACGACATTTCAAACCAAGTAGATATTACATATTTGAAATACAAAAAACGGTTCATAATGACTAAACAACAAAATCTCTTATTATAAGAGGCAGGGAATATGAAATGTAAGTTGGTGGATGTGTTTAGCAGTCAAAAACTTAATGGCAATAGTCTGACAATTTTTTATGACTGTGATAATTTATCATCGAAAAAAATGCTCTCTCTGACCCAGGAAATGCGACAGTTTGAATCTATTTTCCTTTTTTGTAAAAATGGCGGTTTCACAGCAAGAATATTTACACTGGAAGAAGAGCTTGATTTTGCCGGACACCCTTTGTTAGGTCTTGCTCATCACCTGCATGAAGAGTTCGGAAAAGAAAAAAAACATGATTGGGAAATAAACTTAAACAAGCAAACCGTAAAACTAACCAGCGTCCGGGAAAATGATAAATTCACAGCAACAATGAATCAAGGTTCTCCAGAATTTATCAAAACACTTTCTCACAAAGAAGCTTCTGACTTATATTCTGCTCTCAATCTGGAAGTAACGAACCAGAAGGATTACCCGACTGAAGTTGTTACAACAGGGTTACCCTACGTAATTTTACCCGTTGTTGGTTGTCTTGAAAAAATCAATTTTCAGGTTTCAGATCTTTCACCGTTAATTGAGCCGCTTGGTGCAAAATTTCTTTATGTCTTAGATGTAGTAAGCTTTGAAGGTCGAACCTGGGATAATTTTGGAAGAGTTGAAGATGTTGCTACCGGTAGTGCGGCAGGGCCTGCAGCTGCATATCTTTATAAACACAGACTCACTAAAAATCATCGGCTATCAATCCATCAGGGTCGTTTTGTCGGGAGGCCAAGCCAGATGTTTGTTGAGTTAATTTGTGATGATTCAGAAATTACAGACATCAAAGTCAGTGGCAATATCGTAAAAATAGCAGATATCTCTTTTACTTCCTGACAGGGAAATCGAGACTCGCAATAGACGATGATTTAAAAGGAAGGTGTTTCCTAATTGAACATAGGGGAGTCAATTCCCCCCATGTTCAAGT
>JQIA01001094.1_pt1 | contig 14545 bp, 11 predicted proteins | sample 811431 | NCBI WGS metagenome assembly JQIA01 (sample SAMN02998118, study PRJNA258478) | marine sediment metagenome | biome: marine; feature: seafloor; material: sediment; isolation source: oil-polluted sediment collected from 3 locations (0.5 km, 0.7 km and 0.9 km)... | place: USA: Gulf of Mexico ... | reverse complement strand
GCAAATTTTTGATTACCTAAGCCTGTTTGCAGATCGATTATATTTTTTGCTTCTAGCTCTCGATTGTTATCGACCAGCAATTGGTTGGCGATAAGTAAAGAATTCTGCATATCAACAATACGGTCAGCGGCATATATACGAGGTAATAGCTGTTTATTCATGTCGGACTTATAAATAAAGTCATCAACACCCTTATCAAAGGCCTCAGCCAACGCTTCCACACCTTCTCTTGCGGTAAGTAAAATAATATATGTGTAATGGTTTATTTGTTCGTCGAGCTGGCGTACACGCCCAGCCATTTGTAATCCGTCCATTTCTGGCATAAGCCAGTCAGCTACCAAAACACTAACGTGGCGTTGCTCCATCATTTTTAGCGCTGCGGCAGCACTATTCGCAAAACGAATATCCCTGTAGCCTGCTAATTTAAGTGTTTTTCCAATAATGGTGCTGCTGAATTTTGCATCATCAACAACAAGGATAGGTAAGTCTAAATTAGGCATATTTAAGCTACTGAAATGAGTTCAATTAAGGAATTAAAAGATATTCCTTAATATTTAAATGGAATATATTAGCGTTAATTACAAAGCATAGAGAGATTATTTATCTCTGTCTATGCTCGTCTGTAATTGAAGTGAACCAGATCTCTTCTCGTTAACTTATATCATAAAGCTAAAAGTATTGGTTATACTGTGCGAATATGATTTTAAATAATAAAATTTAATGAAAATTAGATGCAAAGGAGCCTTTAAATGCCATCATTTGATACCGTTTCAGAAGTAGATATGCACGAAGTAACTAACGCGATAGACCAAGCTAAGCGTGAGATGGGGAATCGTTGGGATTTTAATAAAGTTGATTCGGATATTGAATTTAATGCTAAGGATGACATCGTTATTTTAAGCGCCGAACAAGAATTCCAGCTTGATCAACTCTATGATATTTTACTAATGGCCTTTGTAAAAAGAAAACTTGATGGTCGTTCATTAGCCGATAGTGAAGACAGTAAATCCGGTAAGCAAGTTAAGCGTAGCTATAAGCTTAGACAAGGTATTGATCAGCCTACAGCGAAGAAAATTGTAAAAATGGTTAAAGATGCAAAATTAAAAATACAGGCATCGATACAAGGCGATAAAGTTCGGATGACAGGTAAGAAAAGAGATGACCTGCAAGTGGTTATGGCGTTCTTGCGTGAGGCAGAGCTTGATGTAGCTATACAATTTGATAATTTTAGGGACTAGATGTCTAACACTACCCGAGTGCTACGAAAATCATAGGATGATGTATGAAAATAGGGGTTATTTTATTTCCTGAGCTAGCCCCTTTAAATTATTAGATAATCAAGACAATGTATTTTTTCATTCTGTTGAAGAGATACATTATCCGTTATTTACCAACCCTCTTTATACTTATCATTAACCGCCAAACTTGCTGAAGCTGCAGAGGCGTACCTACTTGATGTAATTAGGAATAAGGTTCTGATGTCTGCGAATACGAGTACAGCAACAATAGAAATAATAAACAAACCAAAAAAGAAAATGAGCATGTCTACCCTTGTTCTGCTCTCATTTGCTGTGGGTATTATATGTGGGCTTATTTTTGGTGAAACGGTTGCATGGATGGCTGTTGTCGGTGATGCATTTATTAAGCTGCTACAAATGACCGTTATCCCTTATATAATCGTATCGTTAATTTCTAGTTTGGGTGTGTTGAGCTATGAGCAAGCCAAATCCTTAGGGATCAATGTAGGTAAGTTGATGTTGATTATTTGGGGGTTTGGCTTGGTTGCCATGTTCTCCATTAAGCTGACTTTCCCTGAGTGGGAGGCAGGAGAGTTTTTTAGTCGGACGATTATTGATGGTCCGATTGCAGTGAATATGCTTGATCTTTATATTCCATCAAACCCTTTTTTCTCCATGTCTAATAGTTATATTCCTGCGATCGTGCTTTTTTGTATTGCTACGGGAGTAGCGTTAATTTCTATTAAAGATAAAGAACCTCTGATAAAGCCTTTACTGTTGCTGGGAGAAGCATTTAATAAAATAACACAATACATTGTTAAATTAATGCCTATTGGTATTTTTGCGATGACTGCGGCTACTGCAGGTACCATGGAGTTTGATGAATTTCAGAAGCTTCAGGTTTATTTTATTGCCCATGTGATTATGACTATATTACTAACATACTGGGTGTTGCCTGCTATTTTGGCCATTTTTACTCCTTTTTCTTATCGAGATATTGTGGGAATTGCCAGTGATGCGATGATTACAGCCTTTGCCGCGGGCAATATTTTTATTATTCTCCCTCTTCTTATTGAGCGCACTAAAGAGCTATTCCATAAATATAATATTGGTGATAAAAACACAGATAATTATGCGAATATTATTATACCCGTAGTATTTAGTTTTCCAAATTTAGGGAAACTTCTGACGATCGTTTTTATCTTGTTTGCGGCTTGGTTTTCGGGTGAAGAACTTGATTTCTTTACCTACTTGCCTATGGCTGTTAATGGCCTTATCAGTTTGTTCGGTAGTGTTTATTTAACAATACCCATGCTACTGGACTCTTTGGAACTGTCATCTGATCTTTTTCAACTTTATATGGTATCTAGTCTATTCACTAGCCGCTTTACATCGCTACTTGCCGCTATGAATTTATTTATTTTGGCCGTTGGTGGAACCGCAATGCTGGCGGGTATTGCTAAAATCAGTATGAGAAAGTTGATAACCTACAGTATGCTGACGCCTGTTGTCTTTGGTGGGATATTGCTAGCAACGACATGGCTACTTAACTCTATGGTGAATACAGAGTATCAGATGGATATGGTTGTTGCGGATATGACTTCGGCAACTGAGCTACCTGAGCAAATAGATGCTAGTTATTGGAATGATAAATTTAAGGCTTCTCAGCCTAGGTCTATTGCAGAAATTAAAGAAAGCGGTGTATTAAGAGTCGGTTATAACCCTGTTCAAGTTCCATTCTCTTACTTTAATAGCAAGGCGGTACTTGTTGGTTTTGATGTTGATATGATGACAAAACTGGCCGCAGAATTAGAGGTGGATATTGAGTTTGTACCTTATGAATCAAAATTTGTTGTTAACGCGATTAATCAGGCTCAGTTTGATATAGCTATTTCCGGAATTCAAATGACAACGAAAAGGCTGCAGGTGGTAGACTTCACCGCGCCTGTATTGTCGCTCCATTATACGCTTGTCGTTAAAGACCACCGTGCTGATGACTTATTGGCTGCAAAAGAAAATAATGAAGTTATGAATCTTAGGATTGCCTCTGTCGGTGATTACGCAATTATACCGCTGCTAGAGAAAAAGTTCCCAAGCTGGACTTTTGATAGTATTGCGTCAGACGGTGTGTTTTTTGGAAATGATGAAAAAACATGGGATGCCTTATTGATTAGTTTGGAGGCGGGTAAAACCTGGACTATTCTTTACCCAGAATACACAACACTTTATAACCGTGATGAAATAAAATCTTTTCCTGCATCTTATGTTGTAGCTAAGGATAACTTATCTCTGCTTAATTTTATGAACAGTTGGTTGGCGATACAAACCTCATCAGGTTATGTTGATACGCTCTATAATTATTGGATATTAGGCGAGAACGCAAAACCTAAAAAAGCACGGTGGTCAGTTATTAAAGATGTACTTCATTGGGTAGACAACGAGTAAAATGAAAAGAGAGGCTTTATGTGCCTCTCTTTTCTAATGTTAATTTATGTATATAAATGGAAATTTGGTGAGCAGGCAGTTCCTGTCTTTATTTTACTATATTACTAGGATTTAAATCATCAAGACACAAGACCGGCAAGAACAGACCAGGGGCTGGGCCGACAGCATAAAGATGTTTTTTACAAGGCCTGTTATTACAATGTTGTTTTTTGGCTTTTCTGCCGGCATTCCCTTGTTGTTGATCTTTTCTTCGTTGTCTCTCTGGTTAGGGGAGGCTGGAGTCGAAAGATCTACGGTTACTTATTTTAGCTGGGCTGCATTGGCTTATTCCTTTAAATTTTTATGGGCCCCACTGGTTGATCGTATTCCATTACCCGTGTTGACTCGTTTTTTGGGGCGTAGGCGTGCATGGCTGCTCCTGTCACAGCTTGCTATTCTTTCATCTGTTGTACTCATTGCTCTTGTAAACCCCGCTCAGGATCAAGCTTTAAAATTTATGGCGCTGGCTGTTGTGATGTTGGGTTTTTCTGCAGCTACACAAGATATTGTGATTGATGCGTTTAGAATAGAGTCGGCCGGGAAAGAATTTCAAGCACTTATGTCATCTACTTATATTGCAGGTTATCGTATTGGAATGATTACCTCGGGTGCCGGTGCATTGATCGTGGCTAGTTATTTAGGTTCATCTGTTATGGCCTATAACTATGAAGCTTGGCGTATGACATATTTTGTTATGGCATCGACTATGTTAGTAGGTATTGCAACGACCTTATTAGCGAAAGAGCCAGAAAGTGCTACAGACTCTCCATATCACTATTCTTCTCGACAGTATTTAAAATTCCTCTCCATTTTTGTTATGGGGGTTATCGTATTTGTACTAACGTATATGTTCTCTGCTGATGTAGTCGCTGAGCTAAAGGTAAGCCTTACGGAATATACGTCTAATGGTACTTTATCGAACCTGCTCATTGAAGGCTTGCGATTGAGTGTTGGGTTTGGCTTGGTTGTTGGTTTTGTGAGAGTTATGGCGTTAACTCCCTTGTATGAACGAGCGTTGGTGAATGAGGCTTATGTGGTGCCTGTCGTTGATTTCTTCCAACGATATGGTTTGCGTTTAGCCTTGTTATTATTGGTGTTTGTGGGTTTTTACCGAATTTCTGATATCGTTTTGGGTGTTATATCTATAATATTTTTTCAAGATCTGGGATTCACCAAAACAGAAATTGCTTCAGTCGTTAAAACTTTTGGTTTGCTTATGACTATTCTGGGTGGTTTTATTGGCGGCGTATTAACGATTAGGTTTGGCGTGATACGAATGTTGTATATAGGGGCATTCTTAACGGTATCTACTAACTTACTGTTTATGTTATTGGCCCAGGTTGGCCATAATATGCCTATATTATACTTGGTAATTTCAGCCGATAATCTTTCTGCGGGTTTAGCAAGCGCGGCCTTTATAGCATTTTTGTCTAGGCTAACCAATACTTCTTTTACGGCTGTTCAGTATGCGATATTTAGCTCTTTGATGACCCTCTTGCCAAAAATGATAGGGGGGTATTCTGGCAGTATGGTAGATAATCTCGGGTATTCTAATTTTTTCTTGTTAGCAAGCCTGATGGGGCTGCCTGTTTTGTTTTTGATTTATTTAATTCAGCGTCATGCAGAGTTCAAGCGTTAAGCCGTCTTCCACAGATATTGCTTCAGGGGCACTTTATTATTTTTGAATATTATATTTTCTGATAACAAGCGTTGTTTTTGTTCTCGGTAAGCTTCGGTATCTACAGGGAAAGATATTCTTCCCTGGGCATTTATAACCCGATGCCAGGGGATTGCTGAGCCCTCTGGTAATGATTTTAATATATAGCCCACATAACGAGCTTTACCGGGGAGACCTGAAAGTTTTGCAACTAAGCCGTAGGTCGCTACCTGCCCACAGGGTATAGCATGAATGGTTTGTAAAATACGTTGATGGTCACTGTCGGGGTTGTTTTGCATATGTTTATGGACTTAGTTTGGCTGTTAGAATTAATCGCGGCTAAGAGCCGCTCCTACAAAGGGATTAATTAGGGTGTATTTCTGTAGGAGCGCCACTTTGGCGCGATAAATTTTACAAAAACTACAGTCTAAGAGCGCCATCAACCTCAATAGTACGACCTGATAAATAATCATTCTCAAGAATAAATGCAACCGTTTGTGCAATTTCTTCTGGTTGACCAGTTCTCTTAAGTGGTATGTGCTTAGTCATCATTTCTAATGCTTCGGGCTTCATTGATGCAATCATATCAGTAGCAATAAACCCAGGGGCTATGGCCATAGAACGTATTCCATAATGAGCTAACTCTTTACCCCAGCTAACCGTTAATGCAGTGACGCCCGCTTTAGCCGCAGAATAATTGGTTTGTCCCATATTACCTGCACGGGATATGCTGGAAATATTGATGATACAGCCTTTAGTTTCGTTCTGAATCATTTGCGTTGCGGCTTCACGTCCACACAAGAAAACACCTGTTAGGTTAACGTCAATCACTGACTGCCATTGTTCGAGTGACATACGTTTAACAATTTTTCCGTCCTTAGCTTTAATAAGCAAGCCGTCCCGGAGAATTCCGGCATTATTAACTAAGCCGTCAATTTTACCAAAGTCGCTAGTAATGGCTTCAAAGGTGGAAATAACATTATCTTCTTTAGCTACATTGCATATATAGGCTTTGGCCTGGCTGCCTGCTTTTTTACACAGCTGAATAGTTTCGTTGAGCTTTGCTTGATCTAGATCGATAAGTGCTAATTTTACGCCTTTATCAGCTAAATAAACCGCCATTGAGCGGCCTAACCCTTGGCCTCCTCCGGTAATTGCTACAACAGAATCTTGAAGTTTCATTATTAACCTTAATATTAAAAGAGCGATGAGAGTAAAGAAGTATGTAAAATTAATTTGTAGCGCGATATTATGGCAGTAATCGCTTATATAGACCATTAGGATCATTATGAAAATACTATTTTTACTTTTTGTTATTATGCCTGTTGTTGAAATGACCGTATTAATAAAAGTCGGTGCAATCATTGGTGCTCCTAGTACCATTGGTCTTGTGTTACTGACTGCTATTATTGGTGCGTCGTTATTAAAGCGGCAAGGTTTAAGTACGTTAATGCGGGCTAATCAAAAAATGAACGCAGGTGAACTTCCTGCTAAAGAAGTGGCAGAAGGCTTTTTATTAGCTGTAGGAGGCGCATTATTGCTTACACCTGGTTTTGTTACTGACGCAATTGGCTTTTCTTTACTGACACCAGGTATTCGAGGTTTGATGATAGGGCAGTTGATGAAAAAAATGATTGTGGCAGGTACACAGCAATTTTCTCAGTCATCTTCTTTTGAAGGCTCTGCCTTTAAAGCGCAAGGTTTTGGAGGCGTAAATCAAGGTAGCCAGGGTGATATTATTGAAGGTGAATTTCATGAAGAAGAAAAACGTCCCTCAGCCCCTCATTCCATTAATGATGACTCAATAGAAAAAAAGTAAGTTTTTTTCATCAATCTATTGAAATGAATGAATGCAGCCCCATTTATAAAACACTCGTTGTTCAGCGTAATTTTGGAGTGGGCTGCTTTAGTCTTCTTTAATATCTCTGAATCGTTCTTATTTATTTAATCACTGCTTAATAAGCTAATTTTGGGGAATCTGTGAAATGAAGATCCGTCCGTTACACGATCGTGTTGTTGTACGTCGCAAAGAAGAAGAAACTACAACTGCAAGCGGTATCGTACTTCCTGGAAGTGCTGCAGAAAAGCCTGCTCAAGGTGAAATCGTTGCTGTTGGTACAGGCCGAATTATGGATAACGGAGACGTTCGTCCTTTAGCGCTTAAAGAAGGCGATATTGTTGTATTTGGTCAGTATGCTGGTAGCAACACCGTTAAAGTTGATGACGAAGAGTTGTTGATTATGAGCGAAAGTGAAATCTTTGGCGTACTTGAAGACTAATAAGTCTGAGTTTGAGTTTTTTAACAGATTTGATTTATTAGTTATAGATCTAATTTATTTAGTATATTAGGAAGGATAAATAGTTATGTCAGCTAAAGACGTAAAATTTGGTGATTCAGCACGTAAGCGTATGCTTGCCGGTGTAAATATTCTTGCAGATGCAGTTAAAGTTACTTTGGGCCCTAAAGGTCGTAACGTTGTTCTTGATAAATCATTTGGTGCTCCAACAGTCACTAAAGATGGCGTTTCAGTCGCAAAAGAAATCGAATTGAAAGACAAGTTCGAGAACATGGGCGCACAAATGCTTAAAGAAGTTGCTTCTCAAACCAATGATGCAGCTGGTGATGGAACAACTACAGCCACTGTTTTGGCTCAGGCTATTGTAAACGAAGGCCTTAAGGCGGTCGCCGCGGGCATGAACCCAATGGACTTAAAACGCGGTATCGATAAAGGCGTTCTGGTTGCTGTTGAAGAAATTAAGCGTTTTTCACGTCCATGTGAAAACACTAAAGAAATTGCACAGGTCGGCACCATCTCTGCTAACAGCGATACCGTTGTAGGCAGTATCATTGCAGAAGCAATGGATAAGGTAGGTAAAGAAGGCGTTATCACTGTAGAAGAAGGTAGCGGTCTTGAAGATGAATTAGATGTAGTTGAAGGTATGCAGTTTGATCGCGGTTACCTATCACCTTACTTCATCAACAACCAAGACAATATGTCTGCAGAGCTGGATAACCCATTCATTCTGTTAGTTGATAAAAAGATTTCAAACATCCGTGAGCTACTTCCTGTATTAGAAAATGTTGCTAAGGCAAGCAAGCCTTTGTTAATTATTTCTGAAGATGTTGAAGGCGAAGCGCTGGCAACATTGGTTGTTAACAATATGCGCGGCATCGTTAAGGTTGCAGCGGTTAAAGCGCCTGGTTTTGGTGATCGTCGTAAAGAAATGCTTCAGGATATCGCTATTCTAACAGGCGGTACTGTTATTTCTGAAGAAGTAGGTTTAACGCTTGAAAATGCAACTTTGGATGACCTTGGAACCGCTAAGCGTGTAAACATCAGTAAAGAAAATACAACCGTTATTGATGGCGTTGGCGCAGCAGCAGATATTGAAGCACGTGTTTCTCAGGTTCGTAAGCAGATTGAAGACAGTTCTTCTGATTATGATCGTGAGAAGTTACAAGAGCGTGTTGCTAAGCTTGCGGGCGGTGTTGCTGTCATTAAGGTTGGCGCTGGCTCTGAAGTAGAAATGAAAGAGAAGAAAGCACGCGTAGAAGATGCGCTTCACTCAACTCGCGCCGCAGTAGAAGAAGGTGTTGTTGCAGGTGGTGGTGTTGCCTTGGTTCGTGCGCTTCAGTCAATTTCAGATCTTACTGGTGATAACGAAGATCAAAGCGTAGGTATTAATTTACTACGCCGCGCAATGGAAGCTCCATTACGTATGATTGTAGAAAATGCCGGTGGTGAAGGTTCTGTTGTAATAGACAAAGTTAAGCAGGGCGAAGGTAGCTTTGGTTATAATGCCGGTAACGGTGAATACGGCGACATGCTTGAAATGGGTATTCTTGACCCAGCTAAAGTAACGCGTACAGCACTTCAGTCTGCTGGATCTATCGCTGGTTTGATGATCACAACTGAATGTATGGTTACTGATCACATAGAAGAAGGTGCTGCACCTGCTATGCCAGATATGGGTGGCATGGGTGGTATGGGTGGTATGGGTGGCATGGGCATGTAATGCAACGCATTACTGTCATGACACTATAGCTATTCTATAGTTCTATTTTATAGAGCTGCGAAAAAGCCTCTTTTTATAAGAGGCTTTTTTGTTGTATATAAGAAATTTAATATTAAACTTTAATATTTGGTACAAATATCCCGATATTAAGATGAGAATGGCGTTAATATCGGCCTGTAATTTTTGAAAAAGAAATGAGATGCGTGTTTAAAAAAATAATATTGTTTATGTTATTGGGGGTTGTTTCTTACCTGTCGTTTTTGGTTGCGACACTTCCTGCGAGCTTAGTTTGGGAACAAGTTTCTCCTCAGCTACCTTTAAAGCAGCTTCAAATAGATGTTAAAGCGGTTTCTGGTTCTGTTTGGAATGGAGAAGCGCTTATTGCATCTAGTGGGGTAGAGGGCGTTTTAGCTTGGGATATCTCTGTATTAGGGGCTTTATCTGGCCAGTTGCCAGTAAATTTATCTTTAAAAAGTAATGTAGGTTCATTACAAACAAATGTTCGATTAGCACCTAATGGAATTGAACTCGCTGATACAAAGGGCATAATACATTTATCAGACTTAAACCCACTGTTGAAGCGTAATCGCCTGACTTTAGCCGGTGATGTAAAAATAAATAATTTAAGCGTTGTGTTATCTAACCGTGTGATTTCATCCGCAAACGGGCACTTTACCTGGAGTGGTGGTGAAGTAAAATATCCTGCTGGCAGGGCGATTCATGGAGGGGAGTTTCCTCCATTTACAGGGGTTATCAGCCAAAAGGCGGGTGTTACCATGCTTGCAATTCGAGATGATAAGTCATCAGCAGGTTTGATTGAAGGTGAGTTGAACTCATTGGGTATGGGAACATTAAAAGTTAAGCGCAGGTTGTTAGATTTAGCGAATGAACCTTGGCCGAAAAACTCATCAGAAACAGATGTTGTTTTTAAAGCTAAAAGAAAAATTTTGTGAATACTAATATGGAAGTAGCAATTGGCCACTGTTAAAGATTTAAGCATCGTAAAGCTAAATAAATTACCACAATGGTTGTTAAATGTGCTATTGGTTGGTTTTGTTATTTATGGTGCCAGTTTACTTGCGCAGCTAACATGGATATTGTTAGCTAATGACCAGATTGGTGTTTCCGATGACATAAGTTGGTCGCCTGCATCACAACTTGATGGGCAGAGTTCGGCAAGAGACAGTTCTGTACTTTTAACGATCAGCTTGTTTGGGCAAGAAAATTCATCAGCACCAAAACAACTTATGGAAAGCGTTACAGCACCCAAAACACAGCTACAACTACAGTTAAAGGGTGTTTTTATCTCTGAGCGAGATAGTGAATCTAGTGCTATAGTTTCAGAGAAAGGCAAAGCAGGCGAATATTTTAAGGTGGGTGATAAATTGCCAGGCAATGCAGAGCTTGTTGCCGTCTATAGTGATAGAGTACTGCTTAAACGAAACGGCAGGCTTGAGACACTTGGCTTTGGTGATGTATCTAAAGGTAACAACTCAATTGCTAAGGTTAAATCCGCGTCTAAGAGCGGGAAAATTAATTCGCCAGAACAGTTTATGAACGTAGCAGAAAAACGTATTGCAGAAAATCCAGCGACGGCGCTTGCTTCCGTTGGCTTAAGACCTGTGTCAAATGGAAAGGCAGAAGGGTACGTATATGATGGAAAGAACCCGATGCTGGCTCGAATGAACCTTAAGCCTGGCGATGTGGTGAGGTCGGTGAATGGGTTTCCGCTAGGGGATATAAATAAGGATAAAGCCTTGCTTAAACAATTGTATGAGCAAGGTAGCTTAGAAGTGGAAGTGGAAAGAGGTGGTACAAGTTTTTATATAAACTATCCATTACACTGAATAATCAATAAGAACATGGGAATATAGTTTTAAATGAAGCGGTTTATAGCAGTTAGTTGCGCGGTTGTATTAAATTTTATGTTTGTTTTCTCTCATTCCGCAGTAGCCGGGGAGCAAACGTGGAAAGTTAACCTTAAAGATGCGGATATTAGAGCTTTCGTGACTCAAATTTCTGATATCACGGGGTATAGCTTTGTTATTGACCCCCGTGTAAAGGGAAAGGTGACGGTTGTTTCTAATGCACCTATGAATCGTGATGCTGTTTATGAAATGTTTCTTTCTGTGTTGCAAGTGCATGGATTTGCTGCAATTCCGTCAGCAGGTGTTATTAAAATTGTTCAACAGAACGAGGCTAAACAAAAAGCGAATAACCTTTCACTCCTTACAAGTATCCCTTCTGAACAATTAGTTACACGAGTTATACAGGTAAAAAATGCCAATGCGCTTGAACTAGTGCCTATATTGCGGCCAATGGTTGCTAAATATGGTCATCTGGCAGGTGTTGCGGCAGCTAATGCCCTAATTATTAGTGATCATATTTCTAATATTAAACGCATCAGTAAAATAATAGATGAACTAGACAGTCCTTCTCAGTATGAGCTTGAAGTCGTACAGCTCCATGAGGCATGGGTGGGTGATTTGGTTAAATTACTGGAAGAATTAGCGCCTTCTGAATTGGGGAAATCGGGTGCTAAGCGTTCAGCTAAGAAGTTTAGCGTTGTGGCTGATGAGCGCAGTAATCGTTTAATCATTAAAGGTGATGAAAATTTCCGTGGAAAAATCAAAAAACTGATCAAAAAGCTTGATCAGCCTGCCGCAACCTCTGGTACGACTAAGGTTGTTCGTTTAAAGCACGCTGATGCTAAAGAAATGGCTGAATTGCTTAAAGGCATAATGGGCGATATTAGCTCAGAAACAAAAGATAAAGGAGCCAAAAAGAGCAGTGGGGCCGCTGCGACAGTTTATGCAGACGAAGCCATTAATGCTTTGGTTATTCGGGCTGAGCCCTCTGTTTTAAAAGAGACGGAAGAGATTATACGCCAGTTAGATATACGTAGAGCACAGGTCTTGATCGAAGCGGCTATTGTCGAAATTGGCGATGCAAATACTCAGGGCTTGGGTGTTCAGTGGGCGATGTATGATCCCGGTGGTGCAGTTCCAGGTGCTATTACTAACTTTAGTGACGTTGGAGCGAGCGCCTCGTCGGTTCTGTCTGCTATTGCAGCAGATGACGGCAGTGCAATTGGAAAAGTTGCAACGGGGGGGCTTACCTTTGGTTTTGGCGGGACTAATGGAGGGGTTAGCTGGGGAGCATTGATACAAGCTTTGGATTCAAATGCTGATGCAAACTTACTGTCGACACCTAAGATTATCACAATGGATAATCAGGAATCTTCCATTATTGTTGGGCAGAATATACCCATAAAAACAGGAGAATCAACCACTTCTGGTGATGGCACGAGTAACCCTTTTACGACTATTACCCGTGAAGATATTGGTGTTAAATTGTTAGTTACCCCTAGTATTAGTGAAGGTAATTTAGTCAGGTTGGAAATTACGCAAGAAATCTCGTCAATTGCAGATAGTACTGAGGTAACGACCGATGTCGTTACCCAGAAGCGTGAGATCAAAACGAATGTTTTGGCCGATGACGGAGAAACGATTGTTCTTGGCGGGTTAATTACAGAAGACTATAAAACAAAAGTCAGTAAGGTGCCTTTTTTAGGAGACATTCCTTGGGTTGGTGCATTATTTAGAAGTACAGAAACTCAGCGTGTTAAAACGAATTTGTTAGTCTTTTTGCGTCCCACTATATTAAGAAATAAAGAGCAAGCAAGGCAGGTTAGCGAAGATAAATTTAATGCGCTTTGGGAGCTCAACCTTGGAATAAAAGAAGATAGAGGTCGCATAAGAGAGCGTTCTGAGGGAGAAATTATACCTCGCCCAGCCTTAGAGTCTTTGTTTGAAGGAAATCGTTTAAACGATACCATACCTGAAAAAGAAGAAGTGACGGAAGGTGAAGAGTAACTACTGAACAGCAGTCATTCCCGCGAAGGCGGGAATCCATAGATCGAAACTGCGCTAAAACACTGGATCCCCGACTTCGCGAGGATGACGAACTTAAAAAGACTAAATTAAGAACCAGATTCTCTTAAAGAAATCTGGTTTTTTTGTTTATACCTTCATTAAAAGAGGGGGCATAGGGCAGTCAATAACCGTAGCAACGAGTCTTAATAATTCATACTCTCTAGGGTTTATTATCTTGTCCTCCATTACACACGCCGCACAGGACTCTAAAAGAGGTTGTTTTAATAGTGGAGATATATAACGTAACTTGTTGAGCGCGTGACTAATATGAGCTGCTTTAGATTTTAGAGTTTCATCCCACTTAATACCCGTTGAAAATGGTTGCATCGCATGGCTGTATAACTTTTCACGTGTTTGTTGGTTTTGACTAGCCGCTGTTGCAAATAATTTTATGATCAAAGCAATTTCTTGTGTCACGTTTTTGTAAGAATGATATTTACTTTTTATCTTTTTCCCATGTTGTGGCGATAATTGCTGTTTAACCAGTGTAATGAGTGAAAACTCAAAAAAGGTAAATTTTGAGTCAGCATTTGCCAGAGTGGCGAGATCTTTTATAAGATTTTGTTTTTGTTCCTGGCTCTGAGGCTTGATCGCAGCAATAGCCATTTCAATAAGTGGTACACGAAAAGGACGAGGGATTGTATCAAGAGGGCGGGCGGCTGAAAGAGAAGCTTTTCCGCCCTCGGAAAGTAAAAGGGTGGTTTCTGAATGGAGTGTTTTGTCTGTTTCATTAAGCATTAACGATAGAAGAAGGGCTTTTGCGCTTTCCGGATTGTGTGCCAGATTTCTTATATCCTCGGGTATGCTGGCTAATAGCTTTACTGCATAGTCTAGGTGAGCAGGGGAGACGATACCAACAGGTAATACTGGCTTGTTTGTTGCGCTTGCAGAAGGTTGAGAGCTATTCGAAAAAGATGAGGCAAGCGGGTTTGTCTCGTGAATTGGTGTGTGCTCTGCTCTTTTGTCGTTTTTATTTCTCTGTGCATTATTTCTAGCTCTAAAGCGAACTAAGAGCGATTTATCAATAGCGGATATTCGGTCAGGTAATGGCGGGTGTGATGCCAGAAGACCGCTCAGGCTCATTTTAACTGACTCTGAGAAGCACAGGTGATTAATATCTTCTGCATGGTAGGTAGAAGCCAAGCGGGAGCCGCCCTGTGTATTGGCTATTTTATAGAGTGCACTGGCAATACCCTCAGGGTTGCGTGTAAATT
>JQIA01001093.1_pt1 | contig 14547 bp, 12 predicted proteins | sample 811431 | NCBI WGS metagenome assembly JQIA01 (sample SAMN02998118, study PRJNA258478) | marine sediment metagenome | biome: marine; feature: seafloor; material: sediment; isolation source: oil-polluted sediment collected from 3 locations (0.5 km, 0.7 km and 0.9 km)... | place: USA: Gulf of Mexico ... | reverse complement strand
GATTGATTCAGCTCATCAAATGCTTGTGTTGCTGAGTTTCTAATGTTTTCCATGTCCGCATTAATATAGCATGGATCACTCTGTGGAATACCCTGAATAAATGCAACAGGATCTTTTTTTAACTGATTAATAATATCAGCCGGGGTAACCTGCCCGTTTTCCATTGCTTCCTTAGAGAATACTTTTGAAGTAGATAAAATGTTTCTATATTTGTCCAGCATATCATTAAAGTTTGCATAAGGTCGAGCTGGATTACCGGCTGCAACCTTACCGTCACCAATATCTCTATTCACCATCGAACCAGCAGCAATCATGGCATTTGGCCCGATAGTAACACCAGGTAGAATAATTGCCCCTTCGCCGATAAAGCATCCTTCAAGAATTTTTACCGGTGCAACCCGGTTTACACCAAGTTCACGAAATATAGTGGCATCATGGGCTAAAATTGTAACACCATTTGCAATTCTGCAATTATCTCCTATTTCAATGAGATAAGGGTAAACCGGGTCAAAAGAACATCCATTTTCAATATATACATTTTTCCCAACCCTCAACCCTTGATTCATCATACTTATCAATCGAAGTCTTCCATATTTAAATCGAATAAATGATAATAAAAACCCTGCTGGTTTTAGCATTGTCAATAAAACCTTTATTGACCAAACTTTCATGATTCCCCCCCTTTATTGATTTTGGATAGAATGCTTTTTGTAATTTCTATTAAATTATAAAAAAATGAATGGCAAATTTTTATAAAAAAGTTTGAAAATGTTTTTCGAAGCAACAACACAGAAGAATCTTTATAATGATGATTACCAAATTCTTGTTTATAAGAAGAATAACCAATACCGAAACTTAACTTTTTAATTGTACCGATCTTAATTAAATCTTCAATAATCATATATAAAAGTAATCTACCGGGTGAATATTTTGAATACTTTTTATCAAATGCAATTTCGATATAGTTGTACATATCTCCATATTTGTAACCTATAGCAAATGCACATGGTACATCGCCAAGCTTAATAATGTAAGATCTGAATATTTTTTTGTCTATTAAATCTTTATATTTAAGGAATGTTACGTCATCATTAGATATTCTTTCACCAATAGTATTGTATTGCCATGAATTTCTCGACACTATAACTGCATCTTCGAGAAAGCTTCGAAGAGAAGCTTCATTATCAACCACTTCAAAATACATCTCCCCTAAAGGACTCTTTTGCATTTTCCTAATTTTTTGAGTTAATTTCCTTCTGGTTTTTGACTTAAATTTAGAATTATATTGTTCAAAAGTGTCAGGTAGTTCAATACAAGTTGATATTCGTTCACTTTCTGGAATATGTTTTATATAAGTTGAACCAAAAGTATTATATCCTTTTATTACATTCCAAATATCTGAATATTTAGGAATACTATCGAAATAAATCATTTTACAATCATAAATATTTGCCCATATTTCATTCATAACTTCTGTAAAAACATCTGTTTCAGAATTCGAAATTAATGGTTTACTGCCTAAAATGTATACACATTTAAGTTTTATTTTCCAATATACACGAGAGTAAACATCAAACTTTATATAATAATCTGATACAACAATTGGAACTATACCAACAATTTCATTTTTTGTATTTTCTACTACAATTAATCGAATATCGATTTCGGGGGTTGTTCTGCATAAATGATCGTACCATTCAACTGATTGATAAATATTATTTATATTAATACTATTGAGAGCCATCTGCTCCCATGTCATACGGATTTTTGAAGGTAACTTTGTTAAGTTATTAGCTTGAAAGAATGAGATTTTATGCATTTATTGTAAATCCTTACTTAATATGTGATTCCTTAAAAGAAACAAATGCCTAATGGCACCTCTATTTTTCATTTTTAATAGTAAAACTAATACCCAAGACATCCACAATATAAGGATTAAAACAATAAAGCAAGCTATATGGGCCTTTACAATACGCTTATCGTTTCAGTAATTAAAAAATATTTAAAAAAATTTTAGGGGGAGGATACAGGAAAAGTGAAAATTCAATTTTATTATTACCTATTTGAAACTTTGAACCGCCTTAGATATTGTACACCTGAAGTTAAGTCTCAATAATGCAAATTATGGAGGAATAACCTCTTGAAGAGAGTAAATCCCCTTCCCCAAAAGGAAGGTACTTCTTCCGGCCTATTATAGCCAGCTTGCCATTTGTCCTGACTTGTAATTTGTTTGCCATTTTGAACATCATGAATTATTTGAATTCAATATGACAGGTTTGTCAGGCTTGTGTAGATTGAGTTCATTGAAGGCTTACGAACATTTAGCACCCTGGTGTCATCAAATTTAAGCCCAGTCCAACGTTGCATTTATTATAAAATATAAACATTTTCCCATTAAAGGCCAACCGCCACGAGCTTCCAATATTTATAAAATCAGACTTTTCATAACAACGTATTGCTGCTCTATTCCTAACGATACAATCAACATAAACATTTGACAGACCTTCGTCTAATAGTGTATTTGATATATACGACATCAAAATTGTATAATATCCTAACCCTCGATAATTTGGATCAGTCATACCTGCTTTAAGTAGTGTTTGTGAAGATAATAGCGGAATATAATAACGATTACGTCTTCTCTTATTCGTCGACCAAATAACACAGACTAAACAGTCTGAACTTATTCCCAACCAGACATACTGACCAGGTGGCAGACCTTCTTTTTCACATAAGCTATTTGCTTTTTCACCTGAAAATGCTAATAGCTTTTCAAACATTTTTGGAGTCATATCCTCAACTGATTGGCAACGTTTAACATAAAAATCATCTATTTTAATTTCAGTACTATGCATATTCTTTTGAAAAACATACACCTTCTGAATGGGGAATTTATCCATAATCGAATTGAATATTTGACTAACTGTATTTACAATTCCCTGTTCATTTTTCAAAGACAATAGTTTGTCTAAGTATTTTGACAAAATCATTCCTTAACACCCTCTATCATTTTTTAAATAAGCACTTTATTTATTAATTATGAGTTATTTCACAATACATTTGCATCTGAGATATTTAAACCTCTTTTTTTTAATTCCGGTAATATAATTTCAAGTATATCAATTACACAAGGATTATCGTCATGTAATAAGATAATATCACCAGCCTTTACCATTTGAAGTAACTTCCATGATGCTGTTACTGCATCATTTTTACTTTTACACTGCCAGTCTCTCACATCTAATGACCATGTGATAGTACGCAAGCCAACAATCACTGATGATAATAGTGTTGTCGGAGAAATAATACCTTTAGGTGGCCTGAACAATTTAGGCTTCATTCCACTGTATCTTTCAATTTCTCTCTGACATTTTATTAAATCCTTGATATAATGTATTAATAAAGGTTGTTTATCTCTGGAGTGAATATAAGAATGGTTGCCAATTTCATGGCCATCTTTAATTATTCTTGATAAAAGATACGGCGCTCTGGCAATACGGCGTCCGGGAATAAAAAATACTGCTTTTACGTTATGCTTTTTTAACAAAACAAGTACCTGATCAGTAACCTCAGGATGAGGTCCATCGTCAAATGTTAACAAAACCCTGTCTGTGGAATTTTTTACTAAAGAAGTTATCAATAATTGTTTAGGAATATGGTTTTTAATTACTCTCTTAATTTTCAATAGCACGAAACATTGACCCCGAATTAATTATTTATTAAAATTTTCAAAATTTACAATTCATGGTAAATTGGTATTGATTTATATCATGTCGTCAATTTAACAGTTTTTTTGATTATATATGATGAAATATACGAATAAGGAACTGATAATATAAATGTTATCAACAATACTATGAGTAATTTTTTCACACCATAGATAAAATCCTTATTCTGTGGTTCGACAATGTTAAATACTACCTCTGACAAATAAATTGCAAAAGAATGTAACAGAAAAATTGAGAACGTATGTTTATACATGAACCTTAAAAATATATAAACCGGCTTTATTCTGTTAACAACTTTAATAATAAAATTTTGCAGTAGGAACAACAGTGAAAGCAGCGAATACGTTCCAAAAACATAGTAAATATCTGGTGCAAATGTATGTTTTGAAAAATCAAATTCCTGATTCATAACTAAAACCATTCCAAAACATAACAAGATAGAGAGAACAAACATTAATAATAATATTTGTTTATTATTTTTGTATTGTGGATATGTAAAGTATACAAATCCAGATATAAAAAAAATACTGTGAACAACAGGCTTAAAAAAATTATGGCTGCCGATGTAAAAATACTCATCGATATCGATAAATGCTTGAATACAAGAAATAGATAAAAATATGATAAGTATCAAAATCAATATTGATTTGTTTTTTTCATATAGTTTATAGTACAAGGGGGAAACAATAGATATAATTAAAAGCGTGTGTAAAAACCAAACCTGACCTATAGGAAACGGCGTGATTGTTTTAACCGGTTTCACCGTTAGCCACATAATAATATTCTCCATAGACAACGATGGAAGATGTCTATAGGTAGCCAAATATACAAATAAAGACAAAATACCTAATAAGTAAAACGGAATTATCAATCCAGAGATTCGTTTGATATAATACTGGCGAACAGAGCCGGCACGCAAAAAGCTATAGTAAGAGACAGCCCCTGAAAGAAAAAAGAACGTTGTGACACTTAAATGCAATAAGCCGGAATAACTTCCAAACACCCAGAATCCTCCAACATGGCCAAATACAATTATGAAAATTGACACTCCCCTGAGATATGCTAAAAATTCACTGTCAATTTTTAAAAGATTTTTATTTTTCATTTTGATTACCAACACAAATTAATTATATGATTCTAAATAATTGTTATAAATATTATTCTGACTTATGTTTAGAGCTGCTTGTCATTTCAAGTCTGAAATAGCTATCGGTAAAATATGATAATATCTTATTTCTTTTATATATACCTAAATAGCGCAGAAAGCGTCCAGACGGCCATGTAATCTTAGGTTTTGAAAAACCACATTCTGTGAGAAGTTCTGACCAAAAATCAGGTGTTTGGTGTTTAAACCATTCAATACTTTTACCAAATGGATTGATTAATCCCATATCTGCAAAAAAATTTTTACTTGAGCAGTCTAAAATTATCAGTTTAGCACCGGGTTTCATTCGGTCAGCAATATCACTGAAGATACGTATATAAATTTCTCTGGCGACACGACTTTCGTTAATCTTAGTACAGCTATCTTCATCTAAATGATTAATTGATGCAACAGACAATACAATATCATAATACTCATTTTGTTTTTGATAGTCTTGTATTGTTGTGGGCAACATATCTATATTTTCAAGCTCAAGAGTATCAACAATTTTTTTAAATTCCGTATATATTTCGGATGAGTCAAAGCTGCCTTCTTCTAACGGCTCCAATCCTGTAACCTTGCTCGCACCGCTCAATGAGGCCCAAAAGCTAAACAAACCTTTTCCACAGCCTATTTCAAGTACTCTTTTCCCACTTAAATCTAAATTTCCATAAATTTGATGACAACTTTGAGGATAATCATAACCACGACTCCAATACCCTAAAGATCGCCCTAAATTAAGAATTTCGACTAATTTATCATCAGATATACTACTATTTTTACGCATAAAATCAAATAACATCTACAGAACCTCCTACAATTGAAAAAAATTTCCATTTCCATATATTAAACACCATGTTTATTAGAAATATGTCATAATTTTGAATAAGTATTTACTTATTATTAATCTCATTTTTGAAATTTTTATTATATATCATGACCTAAAATTTCAACAAATTCACTTTCCACTTCTTTTAAAACAGTTTCTATATTTTTTTCATTATTGATTACCAATACATTTACATCCTTTTTTTTTTGTAACCAGGAGATGAGTGTATTAACGTGAGCATCAGCATCATGTAAAAATTCAAAAATGGCATTTTTTTCAGCTGATTTCAGCCTATCTGTAACACCCGATGGGCGATTTACCATTCTTTCATAACATGTTTCTAAATTGGCTTTAATACAAATGACAAACCTGGGAAGAGGTATTAGGTCTAAATAACTATAAATATCTGTCTTATCATCATATTCACCGGATATTGCTGAAACAAACATAAATGATTTCTGAACAAATCCTTCTTCAAAAAAAACAATCGTTTTTTCGGGTAAATGGTCATCAATACACTCAAATAGTGACCCCATATCGAGTAGCCCACCAATTACTATACTCCTATCATTTATTGACATATTATCAAATTGAGAAGATCCTAAAAACAGATGTAATAATTTTCCGTGTTTAGCTAAAAACTTATTTTGTGCATTGAATTGCATGATAGAACGGTTCATTAGCTTATTTGCTAATTTTAAAGATATATATTCCGGAAAAATATTTAAAAACAATCGATAGATTTTATCCATATTTAATTTTGAAGTTTCTAAAAAAGCTTGCTCTTCATCTAAATAAAGAGATTTGTCAATTTGTTGCAAATGTTTAACAAGTCTATTTCTTATAGTAGATTTCCCTACCCCGGGAACTCCTATAAATTCAACACGGTCCATCATCTCTCCTAATAACGATTAAAATATAGCAGTTTTTTTACTGACATTATCATTGATATTGATTTCATAATAACAAATCAGATTCAAAATATTTTGAGCATGTGATCATAATTTATGAATGGTTAAATCATAATAGGAATAAAATTGTTTCATAAACCAAGCGCAGAATAAAATCAGCAAAATTGAAGTATTTATCTATATTTCTTCGAAGTGTCGAAGTTGTATGGACTCAGATTGTCTCTTTTTGAAATAACCTAAGGTTAAATCGTCAAATAAAAAAAGAATAACATTCTTACCTGATAGTAGAACCCCAATCACCAGAGTATTTCTTTAATAAAAATATCTTTAGTGCTTTATTGAAAAACAGTTGAACAGCATACGCAATAACTATACCATAAAGGCCAAATGACTTGCCGCAAGTAAATGCTGTCAACAAATAAATACTATTTGTAAAAAGAACAATCAGAAAGGTATAACGTACAAAACCTGCAGCAATAAACAATGAGTTAATTGGTACTGTTATGAAACTTATTCCATACAAACCAAGTATGAGATACAATGCATTAATATCAACTAAATATTCAACACCAAAAAACATTTCAATAATATATTTTGACATAACCATAACTAATAGTGTTATGAAAGCGCTAAATCCGCACAATAATAGCATGGTTTTTTTTGCTACACTAGAAGTTGTAGCAATATCACTATGCCCTAATAGTTTTGTAAATTCAGGGTATATTGATTGATTAACCGGATCTCCCAATCTATTTAATAAACCAGCAATTTCTTTATATACTTTGTACACGCCAACCATTTTAATAGACATTACTGAACTTATAACAATCATATCAAAATGTCTCACTGGGATTCTTATTATAGTCCTGAGATTAGTCCACCATATAAATCTAATTTGATCTCTATCAATTTTTATTTTGTTTTTCCACCAATTTGTCCCAATTTTCTTATTTAAAAGCATTGAACTGAAAGTTATCAGAAGTAAATTAGTTAGAACATCGAAAATCAAAAAGATATTAATATAAAAAAACATAGTCTTAGATGAATACCATGCATATAAAATACATCCAAATTTTAAAAGTGCTGTAATAACTTGAATTTTAGCAATTGCTACAAATTTGTCATACAATCTGGGGATACCTATTGTAAACGTGGTAATGTTGAATAGAATTGTAATACTGTAAATTGCGATAACATTTATATATCTTTGATCCCAGCCTAAAAAACTTGTAATTGGGATTACAAATAATAATGCAAAAGTAAATGCAATAATTGCACTACCAAGATCTAAAAAAAAATTGGTTTTTATAATATCCGCAATTCTACTGTCATTAAATGCATCAGAACCAAATTTGATCATTGTTTCCCAGGTTTGAATATTAAATATATCATTCATTATCAATGCATAAGTCTGGGCCAATACAAGTACTGCCAATGATTCCGGGCCTAGTTGATTTGCAGTAATTGTAAAAGATATTATATTTAGTGCAGAAGCTGCTGAATTACCAAACAAAATAATACCTGAGTTTTTAATTATTTTTTTCATCAGGTTATCTTGTAAAATTTTATTTTTAATTAGTTTATAAATATTTTCCATAGTCCACTGTTACATTTAAAATGAGACATTTGCTCACTTGATTTAATTATATTTAAAATGCCGGAGAAGCTATATTCTCAATCGAGCATGATAAAAACTTTATTATAAAATTTATTTAAACCAGAACATAAAAAAAAACGATTAGGCTATAGTTTTTTTTATGAGACTCCCAACATTTTTTTTCCGGTTATTTGTTGGTCCGCATCTTGATGATTCTCATTTTGAATATTCAAAACAAATGAGTATAAGACTGTTGCCAAAGCTATTTGCCACCAAAAAAATTCATAGTATACTTGTGCTCCGAACATTCCACCAAACATTGAGCAGGCAAATGATATATTCATACTTAACACTAACAAGTCACAAAAAGTACCCGACATACTTAATTCTTTTAATATTTTAGAACTTTTATACAAAAGAAACATGGTATGAAAACATAATAACAGAAATATTATAATGCCTAAATATCCCTGTTCAACCCATACCTGAAGATATGAATTGTGAGCCCCCCTTACTCCATATTTCGCTCCGGGATGAAACGTTAAGATTTCCCTTGGCATGTAAAAGCGTGCAAGTTTCTTAAAGCCATTTGGTCCGGCACCAAATGGATAATCTTTAACCATAGTCATGCCATATCGCCAAATCTCAGTTCGTCCTGAGCTTAAAGTATCAACAGCTAATTCTGAAGAACGGTCGCTTATCCAAAGGCTTGAAAGTCTCTGAACAAACTCATCATCTGCCAGGTATAACATTACTGGAATGCTGCATAAGGAACAAATTATTAAGTATTTTCGGACTTTCTTATTTGCAATTAAAATAAAGGAATAAATAATACCAAAAACCAGCGCTACGAATGCTCCTCTGCTATTACATAGTATAAAAGCATTTAATATGAAAGGTGAAACTAAAAGACAAATTATCCTTTCCCATTTTTTGCCTCGCAAAAAGAATGGTAATAAAAAAGGGATAATCGCAGCCAATAATACACCAAACTCATTGGAACTATGTGCATCGGCAGGGCCGATATTTTCTAACCGGCCATGAATTCGTCGTCCGGAAGTATATGCCAATAATGATAAATGCCCGGCTAATCCAATTGTTACTAATATAAACGTACGTAATTTTTCTTTTTCAGATAAGGATTTTATTATAACAAAAACAATCACACAAAACGTGAACAATAAATATGAATGATTTATAGCGTCTTCTATATCAACTGCTACAGTATATGTAATGATTCCAGTAAGAGCATAAAACACAAATAGCCAATAAACATTTCGTAATTTATGTTTTGATAATTTATCCTGATGTAAAATCATCGATATTATAATTACTGCAGTAATAGTTAAACTCCACCGAAAATTTGGAAGGTATGAAGCCCACCAATTCATTTGAGGGTCCGGTACATTGAAATAGATATTAGCATACACAAGAAGCCCCCAAAAAGGGCCCCGTAGAATAGACAGGACACAGCCCAAAGCATTTATACATAAAAAGGCTAAAGCCGTCAGCATATTAAATCCATATAAGATCGATTTTTATTAAATAAAATAAATTTACATGTAAGCATGTTAAGTTGATTTAAAGCAGCTTCCATATTTTTCTTTTAATATCCAGCAGGACATCAACATATGATTGATTAGCATTTATTATAGTTATATAAGCATTTTCGTTTATTGCATTAACTGCATCAGACTTTAAAGTGTGGGTTTCGATGTCTAAATCCGTCTTCCTGTTTCTCAGTTCTGATAACCTGACTTGAAGTACGAAAATATGATCTGGTAAATTTATTTTTTCATAATAACTTTTCTCGGTATTTAAAAAAAAGGAACTTATCTTTGAATGGCTTTGTAAAATGCGTGGGCCATCCATTGGTTCATCCATTTTGTGGAAATCTTTGAGCGGAAACCGATCGGTTATCATAGTTTTCCCTTGTTCAGCATCTTTTGTAAGAGCCAAAGAGACTTCATATCTTTTTTTTGCGATATAAACCCAGAGGAAATTTTCTAAAAAAGTTACAGCATAATTTATACGAAGTATACTAAAAATATGAATAATTTCAGATATTAATTTAATATAATATGTTTTTGGTATTCCATAATAGTATTTGTTAACTGAAAGTTTCCATGACAACCACGTTTCAAGTTCCTTGACCAAGGTCGATTTCCCGGATCCATCTGCTCCAACAAGAGAAAAAATTTTACCTCGTCCAACGATAGTTTTTCTATTGGGTTTAACAAATTTATTGATCAAAGGCATTCCACACATAGCAAAATATAAATATTTAACATAAATTAAATAGTTTTTCTGACGACGAAATTCTTGTAGCGATTTTATAATTTGCCTGTTTGCACTTAGAACATCAAGTGCACTGAGGTTCTTCTTAGAAAACTTATCTATAAAACTTAAAAATATCTTCTCAGAAAGAGGCAAGCCACTTTCCAGTAGAATTATCTTCAGTTTTTCAATATTGCTTTTCTTGATTAAAGTTACAAACTCATTCTCAATATCTTCAGGAAAAGGTATATATCTATGACCAACAAAATCTTTAATCCCATGCTTTATTATTGACATTAAATCAATTTTCATATGCCCACGTATAATGAGCAGGATAAGTTCTAATTCAGGACATGGAATATAAATATCATTTTCAGTAGTGAGATTCTGAAAAATTAGTTCCTCAATAGGTAAGTGATGGTTTTTAATATATTTTTGACCCAGAATAAGTCTGTAATGTACATGTAAATGAAATAATCTGCCGGTATCGTAATCAAAACCAAGATAGTCCTCCATGCCCGGAAATTGTTTTTCCGGTGGAGATAAAATTTTTTTTATATTAAATTTTGATAATACACTATTAAATTTATCCTTATCCTCACTATAAATAAGAACATCCAGGTCTGTCCTACCAGCCATAGACTTACTCAAATTTAAATTACTTTTCCAATGGCAATACCTGATGTTTTTTTCATTTAAACTGGAAAAAAAATTTTCACATGCTGCCAACGTTTCTGTTTCATCCTGTTTCATGATACCCCTAAAATAAAAATACACCAGAAAAATTCGAAAATTTACACTTATGATTTATTTAAGTTAAAAATTATATCTTTGTTTATTGTTTTTTTGGTAAAAAATTACTTTTTTTTAATTTGGATATTGCTTTTTTTATCGACCGGGCCACATTAAGAACAGGAATAACTGTAGTGCAATATATTCTTTTAGTTGTATCAAATGGGTAGTATTTGCGAACTGTACCCTTGAAATGCATTATTCTTATATCTTTTTCCAATCCGTCTTCAAAATAGTAATAATTGTATTGCGTACATGGGAAAAATTTCACTCTAACCCCGTTAATATTTAATATTGCATTCACTTCAGGGCATTTATCAGGACAAACAAGCTTATTCAGAGCTTTTTGGTCATTCCCAAGTTCTAATGTCTTTTTTTGCCATTCCTCAACAAAATGCATCGTGGCAGGTGTCGGATTAAAGAAAACAACTCCGGCATTAACAAATTTAGCTATTTCAAAATGGTCGTCATACCAGTCACCTTCCATTTCTGAATCTTTTCTTAAAGTAACACCTACATCGTAATCTTGAGTGACGATATCATCTATATTATCAATTAACTGTGCATCACCATCCAAATATGCTGTAAATTCTTTATGCTTATTTAAACAGTGAAAAACTACTTCTGGCTTGAATAATGACCTTGACTTATATCCTGTTTCAAACTTAACATCATAATATCCTTTTTGGGCAAATGTTTGATCTTCTACCTTAAATGGTTCACCCATTCCCAACTTACCTAAATCGTATACGACAGACTTATAACCACATTGTTCAGCCATTTTAACTGTTTTTTGAATTACATCTTTAAAACTAAAACCGCTGTACCATTTGCCAAATTCGTCAGGTGCAACATCTACATTTGCGCAGGTTAGTATTATCATAGTCCTCAACTCTTTTTTTTAATGTGTTTTTTGTCAATTAGTTTAATAAAAATATTTTGATATTCCTCTGCCATTTTCTCTGAAGTAAATCTTTTAATTATCATCGTTCTTGCATTATTCTTCAGCAGAGTTTTAAGTTTTGAACTATTTTGAATTCTTTTAATTGCAGCGAATAGTTCACCCGGTTGATTTTGTTTGAATAGTAATCCGTTCTCCATATCAGTTACTAAATACCTGCACCCGGTAATATCTGATGCAACAACCGGAATACCTGCTGCCATCGCTTCCATAAGACAACGTGGTATCCCTTCGGATTTTGAAGGAAGAATAAATACATCAAAACTTCTCAACAGAGCAATCCTATCTTTTCTATAGCCTGTAAATAGGACACGGTCGTCAATTTCGTAATATTTTGTTAATGATTCAAGTTCATCAGATTGTTCGCCCTGACCAACGATTACCAGGCACCAGTTTTCGCTACCTTTCATAGTAAGTGCTTTTAAAAGCACATCCAACCCTTTGCCAGGAACGAGTCGACCAATGTATCCAATAAGAAAATCATATTTATTCTTAAAACGTTCAATGTCAGAAGCAGTCACTTCGCAAGAATCAATTTCACCGACATCAACACTATTTTGTACTAAATATACATTTTTATTATTAATTAAATTTTTTTTTAATGGTCTAAAAAGTTCTTCAGATAGAGGGACTACGGCATCAAACCAATTAAAAATTAACCGATCAAACAATTCATATGCCATAAGTTTAAAACCCGGTTTCGCTGTCCAGCCATGTGGAGTAGAAACTATTTTGCACTTTGTTCCAATAACAGCAAGTAAACCAATAATATCAGTTTTATATCCATGAGTATGTAGAATATCAATATTGTTTTTTTTTATAAACTTTCTTAACATAGTTATAGATTGAAAACTTAAACGCCCGTAGGACTGAAAAATTACAGTTGGGAACCCCATTTTTTCAGCTTCATTACAAAGAGGTACGTTCTGAGCGGCATCATCCTTTATCGCACCGACCCATGTTTGAATTTTTGATTTATTTAGATACTTTATTAGCGCAAGAATCCATCGTTCTGCCCCATAAAGGCCTTGAGGACTTCCTATTTGCATTACTTTAATTCGTTCTGACATATTACAATTTCCCTCTCAATAACTTATTCTCCCAATATTATCTTTTCATTTAACCTTAAATGTATTTGTGCCCTGTTAATATTCATGTAAAATCATGTTGTTAATAAAGATATTAGTGTCTTAATTTAAAAAAATGTTGGTTTATTTAATAAATAACCATGTTTTCTAAAAAAATAAAACAACCCCTTTACATGTTCAATTGTTGCTTTGTTAATCCTCAGACCACGAGAAATTTCCTGTGCGTTGTGTACTGCTGAAACATTTGGCGCGTAAACTATTCGATAACCTTGTTTCCAGACTCTTAGACAATAATCGACATCTTCCGGGGCATAAAATATCTTTTCATCAAGTAGACCAACAATATCTATCAACTTTCGATCAAAAAACCAAAATGCTGAGATCGCATATTCAACATCGCAAATTTTTTCCGGACAAAAACAACTTTCTTTTTTCTCAATTCTCTTCAAAAAAAAGAACCTGTATACTTTTGAAAATATCGTTGGAAATTTATCCGTTGATTTCTGCAAACTACCGTTCCCATATACCAACCTTGGGGCTACAATACCGATACGTTCATTATTTAATAAAACATGAATAAGTTCTTCAAAAACACCTTTTATTATTTCAACATCTGAGTCAATAACAGCAATATATCGCCCACGAGCCTTTTTTAATGCAAGATTTCTGGAAAAAGTTGTCCCGGTGTTTTTCGTTAAAAAAAACGGTTTGACAATATCAGGGAAATTAATTGAATAATCATTAATTATCTCAACACTGCCATCAGTTGAACCATTGTCAACTATTAATATTTCGTATGGGATCTTTTCAAAATTCAAATTTTCAATTATTGAATTGATGCATTTTTGAATATGTTGTTTTGAGTTCCAATTTAATATTACAAAAGATATTTGCACTTTTTAACCTCTATAAACTAATATACTTTCTTATTGCAGGACCTATCAAACTTGATATTGAAGGTGGGAGTTTTTGCCATATTACAGCAGCAATATTCCTTAAAGGAATATTACCGGTATCATTTCTATCCCGTTTTTTTTTAATATCTACTTCGTACCAATCAAGTGGAATTGGTTTAACCCCCCACTGTTTTTTAAATCTGTAAGTCCCCTCTCCTTCAGAAGATCGGCCAAAGTCAAATATCTTCATATTGTTATCTGAAGCATATTTTAATAAATTCCAGTACAACAACATATTTGTTGCCAAATGATTATATTGTCGCA
>JQIA01001092.1_pt1 | contig 14548 bp, 10 predicted proteins | sample 811431 | NCBI WGS metagenome assembly JQIA01 (sample SAMN02998118, study PRJNA258478) | marine sediment metagenome | biome: marine; feature: seafloor; material: sediment; isolation source: oil-polluted sediment collected from 3 locations (0.5 km, 0.7 km and 0.9 km)... | place: USA: Gulf of Mexico ... | reverse complement strand
GTGGTGTTTACATTGCTGATTATTTAAATCCTAATTTAGTTGATTATTCCAATTGGCAGAGAATTACAGAAATACCGAACTATAATAAAAAATTCAACTCAATTTATGTTGATAATGACAAAAATATTCTTGTTAATCAGTCGAATGACTTTTCTAATGATATAGTGTATTCCTATAGTGATGGCACTTGGATCAACTTAAATAGTAATTTTAATACTATTCGTGAAATAAAAAGTGAAAACAATACTATTCAGGTCGTTAGTAACAGAAGCATATTATTATATAATAATAATTTTGAATTTATTGATTCTATTTCAAGTGAAGATATTCCAAATTTAGATCCATACGATGTTGTGGTAAGCAATAACACATATTGGATCGCAGCTAAAGGAAAGGGATTAGTTAAATATAGTACAGGAAATTTTGAGGATGTTACTCCAAATGCACCCTTTTTACCAGATGCTTATTCAATTGATATTTATAACAATAGAGTTTTAGTTACTGCAGGAAGTATGACCCCTTCAGGTGGAAATGCTTATTTAAATGGCTTAGTATATTCATTTCAAAATGAGAGATGGAGTTCAATGATCAAATACGATGCGCCTGACTATGTTTCAGTAAAAATTGATCCCCAAAATACAAATCATTTTTATACAGGAAGTTGGGGTGGTGGACTTGTAGAGTATAACGGTAATGAGGAGATAGAGACTTTTAGAGAAGAAAATAGCACCTTACAAACAATAATTGCTGGGGGTAATTATTACCGAATTGGAGGGTTAGACTTCGACAATTACAATAACCTATGGATGACCAACTCAGATGTTGGGAATCCTATTTCTGTCAAAAAGAGTAATGGTGATTGGCTTAGCTACAACTTTGACGAAGAAATAAGCAATATTCGTCTTGGAGATATAATTGTATCCGAAAACAATCATAAATGGGTAATATTATTGGCTGGTAATGGATTGTTTGCATTTGATAATAATCAATCTATCGATGATGTTAACGATGATTTATATAAGAAAATAAGTATTATTGATGAAAATGGCAAAATAATTTCTAACAATGTTTATTCAATTGCGGAAGACTTAGATGGAGAAATTTGGGTTGGACTAGATCAAGGAATTGCAGTTTATTATTCACCTGAGAATGTTTTCGAAGACCCTGAATTTTACGCTCAAAGAATTATAATTACAATTGGAGAAGCAACAGATTATTTACTAAAGACGGAGATTATTACTGCGATTTCTGTTGATGGTGCAAATCGCAAATGGATAGGAACAAAAAGTTCAGGCGTTTACCTTGTTTCAGAAGATGGTAAAGAAGAAATCAATCATTTTACAAATGAAAATAGCCCATTACTTTCAAATGAGATAAACGATATTGGAATAAATCATGAAACAGGCGAAGTGTTTTTTGCTACCGGCAAAGGCTTGATTTCTTATAGAGGTACAGCAACAATGGGTAGTGATGAGTTCGGAGATGTATACGTTTATCCAAATCCTGTACGTGAAAATTATCATGGAGATGTAACCGTTAGAGGCTTAGTGTCTGATGTAAATGTGAAAATTACTGATATTAGTGGGAATATTGTTTATGAAACAACAGCTGATGGAGGACAAGCAACATGGAACGGAAAGAATTTTTCTGGAAATAGGGTAAGTACTGGAGTATATCTTGTTTTTTGTACGAATGAAGACGGTTCTAAAACTTACATAACAAAACTCCTCTTTATACACTAAACACTTCTTTTAATTATTATATAATATTTGGTATTGTTTTTAGATAAAAAAGATGTTACATAAGACCAGAGGTATCGTTTTTAATTACATAAAATATTCTGAATCAAGTTTAATTGTAACTATTTATACCGAAAAGTTTGGTCGACAGGCGTATATGGTAAATGGAGTAAGAGGGAAGAAGTCAAGAAATAAAGCAAATATTTTCCAGTCTTTGTTTTTATTAGATATGGAAGTATACTTTAAGCCTAATAGAGATTTACAAAGAGCAAAAGAAATTCAGAATGCGCATATTTTTACATCATTGCCTTATGATATAAAAAAGAGCACACTGGCTATATTTATTTCAGAGATATTATATAAAACAATACAAGAAGAAGAACCTAATCAAGAACTTTTCGAGTATTTATTTACATCTATTCAGATGCTCGATATAAAGGATAAGGGCTTATCTAATTTTCATATCTATTTTTTAACTCATTTGTCGAAGTATTTAGGGTTTTTCCCTGGCAATAATTACTCAGAAACGTATTGCTATTTTGATTTAATGGCAGGTAGCTTTATGCAATTGAAACCGATGCACAAATCATTTCTTGATAAAACTCAAAGTGCAATTTTTAGTAAGATGCTCCAATTTTCTGATAATCAGCACGCAGATATAAAGATGAATTATAAGGAGAGAATAATTCTTTTGGAAAAAATCCTTGAGTTTTACACACTGCATAGCGAAGGACTTTCAAATATTAAATCACTGAATGTTTTAAAAGAAGTTTTTAATTAAAATACAAATTAAAAAACCCTACAATTTATTTTGCAGGGCTTTTTTTATTTTTTTATTTTTATCGACCGATACAAAAAATGTGATATTGACCTCGAATAAAAATCATTCCACCAGTTATAGCTGGAGTTGCCATGCAAATTTCACCTATAGCATTTGAGGCTAAAACTTCAAATTCAGGTCCTGCCTTTACAACAAATATTCCTTTTTCTTCGCTAGTACAATAGAGTTTGCCATCAGCTGCAAGTAACGAAGCAGTAAACGCTCCTCCTTGTACTCTTTCTCTATATTTTTGTTCACCAGTTAAAGCATCATAGCAAGTTAATAAACCATTGTTAGCTAGAGTATACAAAAAGCCATTATATGCAATCGGAGAAGGCATGTATGTTCCTCCACGTTTGGTCCTCCATTGAATAAATTCACCAGAATTAAGTGAGTCTGCAATAGATATATCTCCGGTTCCTCCAGGTTTTATTGCATAAATTGGTCTTACAGGAGGATAGCCTGCTGTAATATAAATTAAATCATTATAAACAATTGGTGTAGCAACAGTAACTTCTGAATTTGGACCAAGTCTCCATAATTCTTCGCCAGTTTCAGGATTGTATGCTCTAATTCCTTTTGTTGCATTTGTAACTACTTCATCTCGGCTTTCTCCAAAATATATTGTAGGAGTACCCCATGAGGAAATCTCTTCTCGCTCGGAACGCCAAACTTCTTCACCTGTTGTTAAATCGTATGCAGCAATATATGAGTTTTCTGATCTGTCGCATTGAACAATTACCAAGTTCTTATAGATTATTGGAGAACTTGAATGTCCCCATTGAGTTGCTTCATCAAAAAACCAACCTGCATCTAAAATACCAAGATCTTTACGCCACTTCTCATTCCCGTTCATATCATAGCAAACTAAACCTTCCGATCCAAAAAGAGCAACCACATACTTGCCATTTGTTGCTGGCGTAGAGTTTGCTTGAGTTGCTTTTATATGTCTTTCAACTCTAGGAACTCCTTCATAAGCTTTCTTTTCCCATAATATATTCCCACTAATTTTATCTAAACAATAAATTTTCCAAATGTGATTAGATTTATCATTAGCTTCATCAACATCTCCAAATAATCCAACCCTATATTCTGCGGTTGTGTCACTACTAATGGCCGTAATTATATACATCTTATCTTCCCAAACAATTGGGCAAGCATGTGCTAAACCAGGAATATATGTTTTCCATTTAAGGTCTGAACCTTCTTTTATATTCCACACAGCAGGAGGATATTGACCATCAGCTATTCCACTTGCTTGTTCACCTCTGAAAGAAGGCCAATTAAGGATTTGTTTAATTTCCCCTGCCTCATCATTTATTGCAACTTTTACTTCAGCTACTTTTTCTTCCTTAACAATAGGCTTTTTAACTTTAATAAATTTTTCGATACGTTCACCTTGTTTAAACTCCAAACTTATTACTTGACCTTCCACCTCAGAAAAAGTAATAGTTAAATTCGGATATTCAAGGAAAGTGAAAACTAATGCTTCTTTGGGAAGAAGTTTGTAGGGTCTGGTACTAAATGTTATGGCCAATAAATTATCTAATATTTGAAGATCAACACTCCCTTCATCTCCTTCAAAATAGCCAATATAATTATTTAAATCACCAGCACCTTTTTCACCGTCTTTTTTCACTGGTAATTTTGCGCCTTTTTCTTTAAGTAATAAAATTGCCTCATTATTTTCGAGAGCAGTTGCTAATAATAAACAAGAAGTTAAATCTTCTTGACTTATCTCTGCTATTTCAAGAATCGTATTAGATAATTCTAATTTATTATCCTTTACAGCAACATATAATATTTGAGCCGCACCTTTTGATTCTTTCTCAAGTATTAATTTTATAATTTCCAAATCTCCATTTCTTGATATCCATCTAATAAGATCTGGCGAATTAACATCACCACCATGCTCTATCATGCTTTTTATAATACCCAAATTCCCTTTATTAAGAGACCAATTAAATGGAGTTGATTGGTAAAACAAGTCTTTCATATTAGGATCAGCGCCATTTTTTAATAAAAACACAGTTGCTTCAAGATTTTCCTTATCAGAAGCATAAGTTAGGGCAGTAGCTCCATATTCTGTTGTAGCATTAACATCAACACCTTTAATTAATAAAGCTTTTAGTGTTTCAACATTATTTTCTTTTGCTGCTTTCCAGAATAATTCTTTATCATTCTGAGCAAAAAGAGTTGAAGTAATTGTACATATTAGTAAAAAGATAAATAGTTTTCTTACAATCATGGTTTTTTATTTAAGTTTCTGAAAATGCAAGGTACAAAATAAATTTTGTTGAAAGAATTAATAAAAAGGATTCGACAGTTCTGCGGATGTTCTTTACTGACTTGTAGAATTTTTGCAGTAGATTGCCCTATCTTTATAGATTTTATAAGTAAAATTTAAAAAGCAATAAAGCTAACTGATTGCACTTTTTTAATGAAGATATTTTTATACATTTGCCTTCCCTAATTTTTAGCCAATAACTTTATGATAAAAGAGAAATTATCACACAAAGGTAAAGATATATATACGGTAATATCGGAAATGGTACAAGATACCGACATTATTAATCTGGCAATAATATCTCCAGATATTCCTTGTTCAGATAAATTAACTGAGCTTGCTATAAAATACATAAAAGAGAAATCTGTTGAATATTCACATCCAAATGGTCTGTTGGAACTTCGCCAAGAAATAGCTAAAAATATAGAACAAAGGTATAACTTAAAATTTAGTGCCTTAAATGAAATTACAATTTCGGCAGGCGCTACACAAGCAATGTACACAGCAATAAGCACGTTTATTAATGAAGGTGATGAGGTAGTTTTGTTTGAACCAGCATTTAATAGCTATGTTCCAGCAATTGAAAGTAATGGAGGCCGTCCGGTTTTTGTGCAACGCAAACAACCAGATTATCATATTGATTGGGAAGCTGTACGAAAGCTAATTAATACTCGCACAAAATTAATAATTGTTAATACTCCGCATAATCCAACAGGCGCTGTATTTAACGAGGAAGATATTGCACAATTAAAGAAAATAACAAACGGGACAAAAATCAATATTATTAGCGACGAAGTTTTTGAACATATAATTTTTAATGAGCAAGAGCATCAAAGCGTTTTATCTGATGAAATTTTGGCCAAACGAAGTATTGTAATCTCTTCTTTTGGTATTTCATTTAACGTTCCAGGGTGGAAAATTGGCTATTATGTTGGGGCTGAGGAATTAATGAAAAAAATTCGCAAAAAACAGCATTTTCAGGTTAATTCTATAAATACTCCTTTTCAATACGCATTAGCAGACTATTTAAAGGATGGTGTTGATTACAAAACTACAAGTAAACAATTTGAGCAAAAAAGGGATTTTGTAAATGAAATCCTAAAGGATTCAAGATTTAAAATTATGCCTTCGAATGGCACTTTTTATCAATTATTAGATTACAGTGAAATAAGTGATGAAAAAGACACAGAATTTGCTCGAAAAATAATGGATGAATATGGAGTAGCTTTATTTCCATTATCCGTTTTTTATCATGATTCAATAGACAATAAAGTATTAGGGTTTTCTTTTGCAAGAAATAACGAAGTTCTTACAAAGGCTGCCAAACAACTTCTTAAAGTCTAGAAATCTATTTTAGTTTTTTTATAAATCAAAATTCTTTCTTTATAAATAAAGCTAAATATTGATTATATTTGGTTTTGTATAAATAAACTTTTGTTTATCGACCTTATAAAGAATGCAAATAATAAACTCCTTTTTTACTTGGCTTAATTTTAAACGGTTATATCAAATCGATTTATTTAAAAAGTTTCCTTACGATGCCCAAAGGGAAGTGCTTTTTGATTTACTTAATAAATCAAGGAGAACAGAGTTTGGTGAGAAATATGATTTTAAGTCTATTGATAGTATTGAGAAATTTCAAGAAAGAGTACCAATAAATTCTTATGAAGATTATAAACCATATATTGATCGATTACTTAAAGGAGAGCAAAATGTAATTTGGCCAACTGATATAAAATGGTTTGCAAAGTCATCAGGAACAACTAATGATAAAAGTAAATTTATTCCTGTTTCAAACGAAACTCTTGAGGACACTCATTTCCGCGGAGGAAAAGATATCCTTTCAATTTATGCAAATAATTTTCCAGAAATAGGATTATTTAAAGGAAAAGGTTTAACACTTGGGGGAAGTCATGAAATAAATAAGATAAGCAATGAATCGTTTTATGGCGATTTATCTGCAATCTTGATTGATAATCTTCCGTTTTGGACATATTTTATTAGAACACCCAATCAGGAGATAGCTCTTATGAGTGAGTGGGAAGAGAAACTTGATAAAATTGCAAAAGCAACAATAAAAGAAAATGTTACAAATTTAGCAGGTGTTCCTTCGTGGATGTTGGTTCTTATTAGATATATTTTAGATTTAACAGGAAAGGATAATATACTTGAGGTGTGGCCTAATCTAGAGCTTTTTACGCATGGAGGAGTTAATTTTGAGCCTTATCGTGAGCAATATAGCAAGCTTATACCTTCGTCGAAAATGAATTATTTAGAGACATATACTGCGTCGGAAGGATTCTTTGCCATACAGGACAGTCCTGATCAGAATGATATGTTATTGATGCTTGATTATGGTATTTTCTATGAATTCATTCCAATGGAAGTATTTGATGCTCCTAACCGAAGGATATTACATATTGATGATGTTGAATTGAATAAGAATTATGCAATTGTTATTTCGACAAACTCAGGTTTATGGCGATACCTTATTGGTGATACAGTTACGTTTACCTCTTTATATCCTCATAAAATAAAAATTACTGGTCGTACAAAACATTTTATGAATGCTTTTGGTGAAGAAATCATAATTGATAATGCCGAAAAAGCGCTTCAAGAAGCCTGTAAACAAACGGACGCTCAAATAAAAGAATATACTGCTGCACCAATTTTTATGGAAGAAGGAAAAAAAGGTGGACATCAGTGGTTAATTGAATTCGACAAATTTCCTGAAAATATAGATAAGTTTACTCAATGCCTAGATATTGAGTTGCAGAAAGTAAATTCTGATTATGAGGCAAAGCGATATAAAAATATTACTCTTGCAATACCGCTGCTTACCGTTGCTAAAGGAAACCTTTTTTATGAGTGGTTAAAAGCTAAAGGAAAAATTGGTGGACAAAATAAGGTTCCACGGTTAGCAAATAATCGTCAGTATCTTGATGAACTATTAATCCTTAATGATAAAATGTAATTTGCGCTCATGAAATTTGCACTTATTCTATTCGTTTTTGTAAGTATAATTATTTCGGGGAATCAAACGGAATTTGTTTTGGAAAAGGAGTTGAAAATAAAAGCTGATTTTATTACTGTTGATCAGTTAGGATCTTTGTATATTATTAATGGAGCAAAAATAAAGAAGATTAATCTTGAGAATAATCTTGAGCAAAATTATAGTAACATCCTGTTTGGTAAAATCAATTCACTTGATGCAATAGATCCGTTTAAAACATTGGTTTTTTACCAGGAGTTTAATAAAATTGAATTTCTAAATAAAGACTTTTCAGCCATGGCAAGTCCAATTCTGTTAGATGATTTAGGTTATTATAATGTTTTATCAGCATGTCAATCTGTAAGTGGAGGTTTTTGGATTTTTGATCAAAGTTTAAGTCAGCTTGTTTATTTTGATCAACATAGAAAGCCTGCAATGAAAAGCTCTCAGCTATCAAGTATAATTGGTCAAGATTTTGAGCAAAATCAGGTTTTTATGCTAGAAAAAAATGATTATATTTATCTGGGAATTAGAGGCGAGGGCGTTTTGTTATTTGATAGCTATGGCACATATATAAAGACTTTCCCGTTAACAAACATAAGTGCTTTTCAAGTTTATAATGAAATAATTTCATATTATAATAAAGGAGAATTACATTTTTATAATACTAACGATTATACAGAAAAACACATTTCCTTACCTAAACATGAATATAAACAGGTACTTATCGAAAAGAATAGATTAGTTATATTAACAGAAGAAAAAATATTTATTTATCATTCAAATAATTTGTAGAGGATTCAGTAGTGAAAAAAAGAAAAACTGAAAAGGACGAGAGTTTAAAAAGAGTACATCGAAAAACAATTTTATTTAATAGTAGAGAAATTCAAGCAATAGATCATTATTTTAAAAAATACAAGATTACTAATAAATCGAAGTTTATGCGAGAAGTTATAATTACATCCGTATTAAAGAAATTCGACGAAGACTATCCTTCATTATTTGAAAAAAAGGCAACATTATTTAATCAGAACGTGAAAAGTAAAAAATAAGATATGACAAAAGATAATTCAAACGAAGCAATGCATATTGCAATAGCTGGAAACATAGGTTCAGGAAAGACAACTTTAGCTGGATTGTTATCAAAGCATTACAATTGGGACGCACACTATGAAGATGTTGATGATAATCCTTATTTAAATGATTTTTATGAAGATATGCAGCGTTGGTCATTTAACTTACAAGTATATTTTTTAAATAGTCGTTTAAGTCAGATTTTGGATATTAGAAAATCAGGAAAAACGGTTATTCAAGATCGTACAATATACGAAGATGCATACATTTTTGCTCCTAACCTTCATTCGATGGGCTTGATGTCAACAAGGGATTTTGATAATTATTTTACACTATTTAATTCAATGACTGCATTAATCCAACCTCCAGATTTATTGATTTACTTGAGAGCTACAGTTCCTACCTTAGTAAATCAAATTCAGAAGCGAGGTAGAGATTACGAAAATTCAATACGCTTGGATTATCTGAAAAGATTGAATGAAAGATATGAAGCTTGGATTGGATCTTATAATCTTGGTAAACTTTTAATTATTGATGTAGATAATTTAAACTTTTCAGAAGTAAAAGAAGATATAAGTACTATTATTAGTAAAATTGATGCTAATATCCACGGATTATTTTAAATACAAAGTATAACAAAAAAAGGATAGCAATTTTGCTATCCTTTCTCAATATTATATCATTGTTAGTTTATTTTAAAACCCCAAGTTCTTTACCAACATTAGTAAATGCTTCAACGGCCTTATCTAAATGATTTCTTTCGTGTCCTGCAGAAATTTGAACACGTATTCGTGCTTTCTCTTTAGGAACAACAGGATAATAGAATCCAATTACATAAATACCTTCATCAAGTAATTTAGCTGCAAACTCTTGAGATAATTTAGCATCGTATAACATAACAGCTAAAATTGCCGATTCGCTTGGTTTAATATCAAAACCAGCACTTAGCATTTTTTCTTTAAAGTATTTAGTGTTTTCTACTAACTTATCATGTAATTCATTTGATTCTTCCAGTATTTTGAACACTTCGATACCTGCTGCAGTAACTGCCGGAGGAATAGAATTTGAAAACAAATATGGTCGTGAACGTTGACGAAGCATATCAATAATTTCTTTTCTGCCAGTAGTAAAACCACCAATTGCACCACCGAATGCTTTTCCTAGAGTTCCAGTAATTATATCAACCTTACCTCTTTGATTATAAAGTTCAGAAACACCTTTACCTGTAGCGCCAACAACACCTGCAGAATGACACTCGTCAACCATAACCATTGCATCATATTTTTCTGCTAATTCAACAATTTTGTCAAGAGGAGCTACGTTTCCATCCATAGAGAAAACTCCATCAGTTACAATAATTCTGAAACGGTGTACTTGTGCTACTTTTAATTGTTCTTCAAGATCTTCCATGTCAGCAGACTCATAACGGAATCGTTTAGCCTTACAAAGTCTTACGCCATCAATTATTGAAGCATGATTTAAGGTATCTGATATAATTGCGTCTTCGCTTGTTAAAAGAGGCTCAAAAACACCACCATTTGCATCAAAACAAGCAGCATACAATATTGTATCTTCAGTTCCAAAATAATCAGCAATGCGTTTTTCAAGTTCTTTATGTAAATCTTGTGTTCCACATATGAATCTGACCGACGACATTCCATATCCATGTGAATCCATAGCATTTTTTGCTGCCTGTACCAATCGAGGATTATTTGATAGTCCTAAATAATTGTTTGCACAAAAATTTAAAACATCTTGACCAGTGTTTACTTTTATATTTGCTTCCTGAGGACTTGTTATTACACGTTCATTCTTGTATAAACCGGCATTTTCAATAGCCTCAAGCTCTGTTTTTAAATGTTTCTTAATTTTCCCGTACATCTTACTCTTAATTTAATTTTATTCAGAAAAAGATTATAATCTGATATTAATTGTAAATCGGCTGCAAATGTAATGTAAAAAACACCAATTAATAATAATAATTTTCATGTTTTTAATCACTATTAAAACCTGACATTTCACACGGTTTTTATAATATTTATTGCAGATATATTACAAATGTTTAAACCTTTTGTTTAATTAATTGTAAAAGTTTATGTGTTGCTTAAGGTATGAGATGTAGGTGTAAACACCATGTTAGTAAGACTTTAAGTGTTGGCCTATGTATGCTTTATAAAATAGAGGATTCAGAAGCCTTACATACAAGTTAATATAAACATGTAGATATATATTTTTTTTTTATCTTTATCGCCACACTAAATTTAAACCGATGCAAACGCAAAAAGATGTAATACTTATTGGCGGTGGTATAATGAGCGCTACCCTAGGAGTTATAATGAAGAAATTAATGCCAGATGCAAAGATTTCTTTATATGAGAAGTTAGATAAAGTAGCTGCAGAAAGCACAGATGGTTGGAATAATGCAGGTACTGGACATTCAGCATTTTGCGAGTTAAACTACACTCCCCAACAAACCGACGGAACTGTAAATATTGAAAAAGCCTTAACTATTGCTTCTTCTTTTGAGATTTCAAGACAATTCTGGGCACATTTAAAGTCAGAAGGAGTTCTTACTGGCTCATTTATTAAAACAGTACCTCATATGAGTTTTCTATGGGGTGAAGACAATATCACATTTCTTAAGAAAAGACATGAGGCGATGAAAGCGTATGCACTTTTTGAGAATATGGAATATTCGGAAGATTTTGATAAAGTTAAGTCATGGGTGCCAATGATGATGAAAAATAGAGCTCATGATGAAAGAATGGGTGTAACAAGAATGGCAGCTGGTACTGATGTAGATTTTGAAGCTATTGCAAAAGGACTGATGGAATATCTGAAAAAGACAGATGGAGTTGAGGTGCTTACTAATCATAAGGTAAAAGGGTTTAAGAAATTAGCAGATGGAACATGGAATGTTAGAATAAAAGATAATAAATCAGGGAAAAGTAAGATTGAGAATACCAAATTTGTTTTTATTGGCGGTGGAGGTGGTTCATTACCACTATTGCAGAAATCCGGAATAAAAGAAGGAAAAGGGTATGGTGGATTTCCTGTAAGTGGGAAATTTATGCGATGTAAAGATCCAGAAATTATTGAACAACATAGAGCAAAGGTATATGGTAAAGCAGCGTCAGGATCACCACCTATGTCAATGCCACATTTAGACGAAAGAAGAATATCTGGTGAAGATTCTTTGTTATTTGGTCCGTATGCAGGAATGTCAATGAAGTTCTTAAAAACCGGATCAATCTTTGATTTAATGAAATCAATTAGATTGCACAATATTTGGCCTATGCTTTCTGTTGCTCGACGTGAATTTGGCCTTATAAAATACTTAGTAGGCCAAGTAATGCAATCGAAAACTGAAAGATTCAAGTTTTTGAAAATTTATTTCCCTTCAGCACAAGAGAAAAATTGGGAGTTATATACAGCCGGGCAACGTGTTCAGATTATGAAAAAGGATAAGGAAAAAGGCGGTGTATTAAAGCTGGGTACTGAAATAATTAACAATGAAGATGGAAGTTTAGCAGCATTATTGGGGGCATCTCCGGGAGCATCTACAGCTGTTTCGATTATGATGGATGTGCTGAATAAATGTTACCCAGAACAAATGGCTTCTGATGACTGGAAGAATAAACTTACAGAAATGATTCCAAGCTATGGTAAATCTTTAATTGATGATCAGGAGCTTTGTCGTAAGACAAGAAAAGCAACTGCAAAAGAACTTGGACTAGAAGAGTAAGAAATTTTAATAAAAATAAAAAAGCGTGCCCAGAAAGCACGCTTTTTTTGTTTATATACTTAAGTATAATAGTTATATATCTTGCGATTTAATAATTGAACGAAATAAGAATAGCATTAAAAAGGTTAAATAAATATGCCTTCGCATATGTTTTTATTTTTAGTATCGGTAGAAATACAGTAATTTGCTATTGATTAGAATTAATTTTAAAATCGATGAGTGGCAAACTAAAAAGTACTGATAAAATATTTGGTCAGATAAAAGAATATTTTTCGCCAAAAATAATTGGAGAGGTAAATGATGTTTTTATTAAATTGGCAATAATTAAAGGAAACGCAATTCCATGGCATATTCATGATAATGAAGATGAAATGTTTCTTATAATGGCAGGCACAATGGAAATGGAAATTGAAGGAAAACCCGCATTTACATTGTCGCAAGGTGATTATTATATTGTAAAAAAAGGAATAAATCACAGAGTATATTCCGAAGGAGAGTGTCGTATAATGCTTGTTGAACCGAAAGAAACAAAACATACAGGGAATGTTGATTCAAAGATTACTAAGAATATTGAGAATCAATATCTATTATAAAAAACAGCAATATTTAGCAATGAAGTGTATAAAATTAAAACTATCATAAAATGAAAAAGCAATTTCTATTAATTCTAATTATTTTTTGCGAAATAAGTTTAAATTTTAGTTTTGCACAAGGAGTGGATGTTGCTCATAAATCTAGAAGAGAAGAACTTTCTAAATCAATTGATACAGCGGTAATTGTTATCCCTGCTGAAATAAAGAAATATAGTACTCATAAAGAAAATAAGAATTTTTATTATTTAACTGGGCTGAAAATTCCAAATGCTGTATTGATACTTACTCCCGATCTGGATGATAAAGATTTATTAATTACAGATAGTGAAAGATTAGATGTTGAAGTATTAAAAACGTATAAAATTGTTAAGAAAGAAAATGTCTCTAAAACAATTTACGAGCTATCAAATAAATACAATGTAATTGCAACACAGTTTACTGGTTTTGAAGCCTTAGAAGAATCAAAAATAGATATTGACATTTTCGATTATATTATCAAACTCGATTTTATATTAAGTGATATGAGGATGATAAAGGAGAATCAGGAAATTCGAAATCTTAGAACAGCAATAAATATAACAGCAGATGCTTTAAATGAAGTGTTTAAATATACGGAGCCGGGATTTACAGAGAAAGCATTAAGATCTGTAATAAGATATCAATTTGAATCGAACGACACCAAAGAAGCTTTCATTCAAGTGGCAAGTGGACCAAATAGTACAAATATTCATTTTGGAGCAACTGAACGAATATTAAAGGAAAATGATTTAATCGTGTTTGATGTTGGAACTTATTACAACAATTATACGTCGGATATTAGCAGAACGATTCCAGCAAATGGAAAATTCACATCTGCGCAATCAGAGATTTATAAGGTTGTTTTAGAAGCCCAAGAAAAAGGGATACAACTTACCTTGCCAGGAAATAATCATACAGATGTTCAAGAAGCTATTACGAAAGTTCTGATCGATGGACTTTTCAATCTAAACTTAATAACTGATAAAGATTCGGAATGGCAACGAAAACTATTTATAAAGCATGGGTGGAGTCATTTTATAGGTCTCGATGTTCACGATGTAATTAAATATGCGGCAAAGAAGAAAGACAAAACATATAAAGAAGGAATGGTATTAACCGTTGAACCTGGCTTATATTTCCCTGAGAATTATCTAGATAAAATACCACGAAGCATAAAGGGATTAGTTTCGGAAGAGGCTTTTGAAAAGTATAAAGCGAAAGTTCTTCCTGTTTATAATAAATATGTAAATATTGGGGTTCGAATAGAAGACGATGTATTA
>JQIA01001091.1_pt1 | contig 14553 bp, 13 predicted proteins | sample 811431 | NCBI WGS metagenome assembly JQIA01 (sample SAMN02998118, study PRJNA258478) | marine sediment metagenome | biome: marine; feature: seafloor; material: sediment; isolation source: oil-polluted sediment collected from 3 locations (0.5 km, 0.7 km and 0.9 km)... | place: USA: Gulf of Mexico ... | reverse complement strand
TCTTCAAATTTATGAACTCTCACCTAACGCGGGTCTACTCGACTCCGGCTTGCCTCTCCATGTCTCGCAGCGATGGATTATTGATACAAGGAAAAAATGAGATAAAGATGGGGAAATTAGGATAGATAACCATTAAAAAAACCTGTCAAATTTTTAAAACCTGACAGGTTTGAAGTTAAAACTTAAAAAACTATTCAGTTACATAACTATCTTCTTGCAACTTAGCTTGAGCAGCTGCCAATCGAGCAATAGGAACTCGTGGAGAAGAACAAGAAACATAATCCAAACCAATATGATTACAAAAATGAATTGAACCAGGATGGCCGCCTTGCTCACCGCAAATGCCAACCCGTAAACCAGGACGACTCTTACGGCCCCATTCCACTGTCATCTTCATCAACTGGCCAACACCCTCCACATCCAAAACTTCAAATGGATTATCTTGCAAAATGCCAGTATCGTTGTATAAAGGTAAGAACTTATTCTCAGCATCTTCCCGAGAGAAAGAGAAAGTAGCTTGAGATAAATCATTAGTTCCAAACGAGAAAAATTCAGCAACTTTAGCCAACTGAGCAGACCGCATACAAGCTCGAACCACTTCAATCATAGTACCAAACTCAAACTTCAATTCAATACCATATTCACTTTCAACTTCCTTCTTGGTAACTTCAACGATCTCTTTTACCCGTTTTAACTCTTCAGAAGTAACAACCTGTGGAATCATAATTTCTGGATGAACTGGAATACCTTCTTTGACACATTCAGCAGCTGCTTCCAACACCGCCCGAATTTGCATGGTATAAATTTCAGGATAGGTAATTCCTAATCGTACCCCACGATGGCCAAGCATAGGATTTACTTCATAAAGTTCCCGAACTTTTTGCAGCATTTTTTCTTTTCTAGCAACCACTTCATTCACCATATCTTCACCCATTTCATCAAATGGTGATGGTAATGGAGTTGGTAAATCGGCTGGATTGTTCTGAGTTACCCGAATAGAACTTAATAAATTTACTACTCCTTTCACCGTACCACGCAACTGCTTCAAGTTTTCCAACTCATCAGTTAATTGCATTTCAGTAGGCAAGAATTCATGCAATGGTGGATCTAATAAACGTACAGTTACTGGGTGTGGAGCCATAGTGGTAAATACTGCTTTGAAATCACTGCGTTGAATTGGCAATAATTTATTTAAAGCTATTTCACGAGCTTCTTTATTGTTCGCCAAAATCATTTCTACTACGATTGGCAAACGATTAACATCGTTAAACATTCGCTCAGTTCGACATAAACCAATACCCATTGCTCCATATTCAATAGCTTTTTCAGCAGCTTCTGGGGTGTCTGCATTTGCCATAACTTTTAAGCGTGCAACTTCATCAGCCCAGCTTAATAAGACCTTTAATTCTTCAGAAAATTCTGGTTCTATAGTGGCAAGCTCGCCAAGGTAAACATTACCATTACTGCCATCAATAGTAATCACATCACCTTCTGCTATCACCTGTTTGCCAATTATAGCTCGACGTTCCTTAGTATCAACCATGATACCTTCCGCACCAGCTACACAAGCTTTACCCATACCTCTTGCCACAACAGCAGCATGGGAAGTTTTACCACCACGACTAGTTAAGATACCTTGGGATTTGAAGAAGCCATGAATATCTTCTGGCTTGGTTTCTTCTCGTACTAGGATAACTTTTTCACCAGCTTGACCTAACATTTCCGCCCGATCAGCATCAAATACACATTTACCACAAGCTGCTCCTGGTGAAGCAGATAAACCTTGAACCAAAGGTACTGCTCTATTATTTGGATCTAAACGTGGATGCAGTAATTGGTCTAAATCATCTGGATTGACTCGCAACAAAGCTTGATTTCTATCAATCAAACCTTCATTAGCCATTTCTACTGAAGTACGAACCATTCCAACCGCATTCATTTTACCATTACGAGTTTGTAAACAGTATAAAATGCCTTTTTCTATAGTATATTCATAATCTTGTACTTCATGATAATGGTTTTCCAACTTGTTCCGCAATTCTACCAACTCTTTATATAGCTGTGGCATTTCCTGTTCCATTTCATGCACAGGTTTTGGAGTACGGATACCAGCAACAACATCTTCACCTTGAGCATTAACGAGATATTCACCATACATCTCATTTTCACCAGTACCAGGATTACGAGAAAAACCAACCCCAGTAGCACAGTCATTGCCCATGTTGCCAAATACCATTGTTACTATATTGACAGCTGTGCCGTTAGCAACGTTTTTGGTAATATTAAATTCCCGTCGATAATCTACTGCCCGTTTACCTGACCAAGAACCAAATACAGCTTTAATAGCAATTTCTAACTGTTCATATACATCTTCTGGGAATGGCCTGCCAGTTTGCTCATGAACAACTTGTAAAAATAATTCACTGATTTCCTTAAGTGCAGCAGTTCCTAAATCAACATCAGATTTTGCTCCAGTATTTTTCTTAATTGCGTCAAAATGTTCGTCAAAATGTTCATCGGCAATATTTAATGCTACTTTACCAAATAGCTGGATAAATCGTCGATAAGCATCATAGGCAAAACGTTCATCGTTAGTCTGTTTGATTAAACCACTCAAAGTTTGAGAATTTAATCCCAAATTTAAAATAGTGTCCATCATGCCAGGCATTGACATAGCAGAACCAGAACGTACTGAAACTAATAATGGATTGTTAGAATCTCCAAATAGCTTGCCACTATCAGTTTCAATTTCTTGCATATGCTGTTTTACGCCATCCATTAATCCAGCTGGCAAAGAATTCTCTTCAAGATATTGCAAACAAGCATCAGTGGAGATTACAAAACCTGGTGGCACATTTAATCCAATTTGGGTCATTTCACATAAATTTGCTCCTTTACCACCAAGCAATAATTTATTTTTTCCATCCCCATTTTTATAAGAATAAATATATTTATCTGCCATTAAAGTACTCCCATGAAAAATTTAAAAATAAGTTCAGTACAGGTTGTCATGAATTTACAAAATAATTAACAGGACAATTCATTATTATAGAAAGTGAATACTATATTTATAATCTTCTGAAAACTATTTAATTTTGTAAATCCTGCTCTTGATAATTAAACAACATTTAAAATCAAATTGTACGAAATAAGTTGTATCATCCTGTGCATAATTCGTTTATAATAACATAACCAAGATCGTTCTTAGTAGATTAATTTTTATATATATAAACAATTATTTTTATTTATACTAAAAAATTATTTATAGTAAGTTTTAGGTGCTTTAACCTTATAATCTATATATGATTTAAAAAAAAGCTTGATTTTCTCAACTTTATAATTATATAAAAATTGACTTAAATCATTATTTGAGGAAAATTATGCAATTAGAAATAAATGGAAAAATTATCGCCCTTAGTGAAGCCGGTTGGCTAGAAAATCTTGACGAATGGAATGAAGATATAGCTGATGGTATTGCTAAGAATGAAAAAGTAGAACTAACTGATGAACATTGGGATATTATAAAAGTTGCTAGAGAGTATTTTGCAGATAATAGTACAGTTGCAGAACCTAGAAAATTTTCTAAAATTATGAAAGAAAGGTTTGGAGTGGATAGAAGCAGTAGTAAATATATATATGCTTTGTTTCCTTATGGTTTAGTAAAATCTGCTAATAAGATTGCTGGTTTACCTAGACCAAAAGGTTGTAGTTGATTTTTTTTACCTTTGGAGCTTAAGTCAAAAGCTTAAACTCCATACCTTGTCTTAACAAGTTATCAAAATCTTGGTGGTATTTAATCTTTACTAAAGATTTGGATGCCACCTATTTTCCCAGAGCTTTTTTCTCTAGTTTTTCCATAACCCCAATAGTAGACAGGCTGGATAATACATCAAGATTGGTTTTTAAGTTATTATTTCCCCCACCTAAATTAACTATATTATGTGGCATTGATACTTGAATACCTTTAAGATTTGGATAGATAATAGCAGCGATATCTCTTTGAATCTCAGCTAGATAAATTTCCGGAATTCTAGCATCATATTGTGCTTTCAATACATTAGCCCGTGCTATTCCTTTTTCTTGAATTGATTGAGCTTCAAATTGAGCCGCTTTTAAATTAGATTCTTGAATTGCTTGTTCTGCTGTAGAAATAGCTAATTCTTTAGATTTTTCAATTGCTGCCAGTTCCTTGACTTTATTATATTCAATAATCTCTTTTTCCGCCTGTTTTTGAGATACTTCAACTTCTAACTGTTTAGCAATAATAGCCAAATCTTTATGCTTTAAAGCCTCTTGTCTGGCTTTAGTTCGACCTATTTCAGCTAATAGTTGAGCAGTTTTAGCTTGTTCCTTAGCAGTTTCTTGTTCTTGAACTGCTTTAATTCGGTCAGCTACTAAACGTTTCTTATCAGTTAATAACTTTTCCAATTGTTTTTCTGGTACTGGACTACCTATAGCAATCTGAGTTACTTCAATGCCATAATTGTCAAGCGGATTAGTAAGCCGTTCTATTTCCCCATCAGCTCTCATAATTGGCATAGTTTTCCAGACTAAGGTTTTAGCTCTTTGTAACTGAGTTGATCTTTCTTGTCCTAGACCAATTGGAGCTAAACCAATTTGTTCTATTTCAACTTGTTTGCGTTCAGTTTTATAGATACCGTTTCGCAACTGATCATTCAATGCTGATTTAAATTGATTAAAGCCACCTTGAAAAAATTCTTCACCAGTATATTGAGTAGCTGTATTAACTACCACATCACGAGAAGTTTTAATTAACAGTGCATCAACTAAATTATCAAATGACCTGAATTCCCCATGAATCATGGAGAGTTTCTGAGGATTGAATGGTAATTTATATCTAAAAGTAGCTGAAATTTTGCCAGTGTAAGTATCCGCAAATCGTACTTCGATAGGTAAACCAATTCTAGTTACTCTGATGGAATCTTCATTACCAAATACAACTGTTGTCACTTGTTTATAGGAAGTAACTTTTGAAAACCAAGGTACTTTAAAATGAATTGCTGGTTTACTATAAATTTTAATACTGCCATTAACCATATTTTGATAATGATAAGTATAACCAGATTCAGTTTGGAAATGAGCAGAACTAGCAAATAAAACTACTAACGCAATGACAATAATGAGACTTATCTTTTTTTTAAAAGCAGAAATTATTTCTTTAGATAACATATGTTTTTCCTGTGTAATGAAATCACGATATGGCGTTTTCCGATTGACTAGAGTACATTTTTAAGCTATTTCGGGAATGGAGCTTAGCGGATTTCCCGAAACTTTGTTATGCAAACGGTAAACGCTATAAGTAACTTTTTTCGTAACTGTTATGATAATTGATTAATATTTATAATAACGATTATTCCTTAATTTGACAACTTTCAACTAAAATCAATGCCATATAAGTTAAGCAGTTTTTTCAGGAGTTCAAAGCAAAGATTTGATATTATTGATTTATAAATTAGCTATTTACAAAGCTAACGCTTTGAACTCCACAAACTTCCTTCTCTTAATCACATTGAACTGCTTGCATAGACTTTATTGCTTTGGGATTGACTTTGCCAGATGGTTTTGAACTAGAACTGTCCATGTATTTCAGTAAATGTTTCTGCAATTTGGCTACGACACGAATTTTCTACACATAAATATTTTTTAACTATTTGTTACAGGTTTATAATGATATAAATCCTACTAAAGTTGTCAAGGATTCTGCTTTTTTATCCAATCGAACTTTAACCTCTAAACGGCGTAATTCATTATCAACTGTTGTAGATATTTTTAAAAACCAATACCATTTGCGTTTGGCCATTTCAGATATTCCTTCTTTTGTTCCAACATTGGGCCATTCTTCTTGTACTCGAATTTCTGTCAATACATTCATGGCTACCCAATGAGCAAGAGTTTTATCTCGTAAATAACTAGCATTTTCTGCATTTTCTGCAGTTACTTTGATTATTGCTGATAACGCAATCGCTAAAATTGCTAATGCTACTAAAACTTCCAATAAAGTAAATCCTTTATAGTGATTCATCAACTAATATAGTAATTTCCCCAGTAATATTTCCAGTTAGCTGATAGCTTAATTTATCAGCAGTAAGTATTATTTCAAATGGAATAAATTCGCCACTAGATAGAATCAATAATTGAGGCATATTTTGGCAATTTTTATTTGATAATACGGCTTCACCATCTAAACGAATTTCTGTTTTAATTCCGGCTGGCAAAGTCCTTGGTTTAAAAACATTGTTAGTAATAATTTTACAGGTTGTACAGGTATTAGTTTCAATTTGTAAATCACAAAAACTATAACTATCAGCATCAAAATATACTCCCATTTCCTTAGATTGCATAACTGATTCTTGGCTAGCTAAGGTTAATAAATAGGATAATCGTTGACTTTCTTGTTGTAATTTTTGACTAAGATTGCCATCACCAACAGATAACGTAACAAAAGTTATAACCACACTGATAATAATTATTACAACCATGATTTCTATTAGAGTAAAACCATTTTTTTTATAATAATTCATATTTGATTCTGTATTACTTCTGTTTTAAAACCAATAAAGTAATGTCATCTATTACCTTATGAGTTCCAATATAATTTTTCACATCAGTAATAACTGCTTGTTGTACTTGTTTGGCAGTTCCCAGCCAATTGCTGCTGATAGTTTCACATAATCGTTCTAAACCATATTGTTTGTTTACAGAATTTTGGGCTTCAGTAATTCCATCAGTATATAGAACAATACCATCACCTGGTTGTAATTCAATTTTTCGATTGTCTGTAAATTCAGTAATATCAACTAATATTCCAACAGAAAAACCTAAATCAAATGTATCAATCTTTTCAATCTGTCCTCCTTGGCGAACTAACAATACTTCTTCATGTTGACCAGTAATTGTCAAAACTCCAGCATGATAGTCTAACAATGATAAAGTTAAGTTTTTATCAGTTCCCATACGTTTTGCATTATGATAAATGGTACGATTTACTATGTTTAAAAAATGCTCTGGTTCATCAATCCCAGCTAGTAACAAAGCTCGGACTGTAGTTTGTACCATCAACATTATAATCCCACTTTCTAAACCATGCCCAGTTACATCACCAATCCCAATTTTAATCCTATTATCATGGTTTAAAACTTCATAGTAATCACCACCAACTTCTTCAGCTGGCTCCATAAAACCAGCCATATCTAAATATTGTATTTGTTGCAGTTCTTGCTCTTTAGGTAATACTATTTGTTGTAAATGTTTAGCAACTTTTAATTCTGCTGACATTCGCAGATTTTCTTTTTTCAATCGTTCATTAAGTTCTATAATTTTTTCATTTGCCTGAGCTAAACTAGCAGTACGTTTTTTAACCCGTTTTTCAAGTACATGATTTAATTTATATAATCTGGTTTCAGCTAATTGACGGGAATGAGCCATTTTAAAAAATTTTCTGGCTAATTCTCCCAATTCATTTTTAGTTTGTATAGCAGAATGTTGTTGATAATTACCAATGGTAAATTCTTTAATTACCTGCATTAGATTATTAATACCTAACGTAATATTACGAGCAGTGAGACTAATAAATACGGTAATAATAAGAGTTAATCCCATTGCTAAAACTAATACTGTAACTAAGAATTTTTCCATAGTGACAAATAATTCATTATATGAAGTATCTGCAAGCTGTTTGGAAAAAGCAATAATAGTTTGGGATTTAATTAATACTTCTACTACGATTTGCTGTTTTAAAGTTTGGCATAGTTCACTATTAACTTCAGATGTTATGCTAAGTTTATTACATTGAAACATTTTTTTAGTTAAACGGGAAAACTGCTTGCCTAAACTCAAATATTGGGAATAGTTTTTTTTAAACACATAACTTGAATCAACAGTTTTAATACTCAGCATATTTTTGCCTAGTTTCAAGTAAATTTGTTGCCATTGCTGATGAATTCGTTCTTCATTATGTAACAAATATTCATAAGTAAGTCGATTCAATGCTGATATTGTTTCATTAACCTGCTTAATATGTTCGTAATTATGATTACTAGCCGAAGTATTACGATAACTCCAATTTATTAATATACCAACTAACAGTAGCATAATAACACTAGTTATAATTACTAGATTTAATTGATGTTTTATTTTCATTGGTAGATGCTACAGTTCAATCCTATAATTACGAAATTAATAAATAATTTCAACTGCTTCTGGTTTAACAGCTGTTAATGATTTAGCGTAAATTAATTCTAGATAATTAGGATACTCAATATTGGTAACAAATTTTTGTGTAATAGCCCAACGAGCTTCTGCTTCCAAAGTAGTAAATAAAGATTGAGATAATGACAAATCAAAAATAAAATTATTCCATGAAGTAGATATTTGTAGAACTGTCATATCACGTTTTTGAGCAATAATTGCTATGGATTCATCTGGATTAGTTTCCATAAACTTAGTAGTTTTATGTAATGCTAACAAAATCTTTTCCAAACTATCAAAATCTGTCTCAATAAAGTTTTTATAACCAACTAAATTAAAAGTTTTAGTATAAATCCCCGGTTCTGCTAATTCTATAGTTTTATTTCCTAGGCTATCTTTAGCTTGTTGTATAAACGGTTCACGCATAGAAAAAGCATCAATTTCGCCTTTAATTAAGGCATCTGGCAATTTCACTGCTTTCATATAAACTATATTTACATCTTCTGGTTTTAAAAAAATATTAGTTAAAAATCGAGCCAGAAAAAAATGTACTGCTGAACCTTTTTGGGTAGCAATAATTTTACCTTTTAAATCGCTTGGTTGCTGAATTCCATGATCAGTACGAGCTAAAATTTTAGCTTCATTATCAGCCGTAGCCAGAGTTGTGAACAAACGTAAATCATTATTTTTAAAACTGGCGAATACAAATGGTGTTTCTGCAGTAGTCGCTAAATCAACCTCTTTATTTAACAATCCCTTTAATGCTAACTTACCACTTGGATATGATTTTAGCTGAATAGCAAGATTTTCTGTGGCAAAAAATTGTTTCGCTTCTGCCACCCAAATTACCGAATTAATCAAATCAACCGCAGCTCCTATCGTAATAGTTTTTGCTGGTGGTGAAGGTGACTTAGGTATAACCAATAAACTAACTAAAACTGCCACAAATATAATAATTAGCCATTTTTTTTTCATGATATTGTCCCATTTTTGGTAATCAAAACTAGTCTGCAAATAATTATCTAATCGATTATAGCCAATTGAGAAATGCTATAACTATTTAAAATCACGAATGATATTAAGCTTATCAAGTTCTACCGTTTTTAATTCCTTTAATAAGGTAAATATCACTTAATAAGTTGATTTAATTCAAAAATAGGCATAAGTATCGCTAATACGATGGTTAATACCATACCGCCCATTAATAAAATTAATATAGGTTCAAATAAGCCTAATATTACTCCAATTAAGCTTTCTAATTCTCTTTCTTGCATTATAGCTGCACGTTCTAGCATATTATCAAGTTTACCACTAGTTTCTCCACTAGCAATCAAATATACTGTCATTGGTGGAAATAAATGACTTTGTTCTAAAGCATTGTGCAAACTACTTCCTTCTCTGACTTTTTTGGTCGCATCTTCCACAGCTTTACATAACAAACGGTTAGATAAAACTTTACTAGTGATATGTAATGCTTCTAACATTGGAACACCGCTTTCAGTTAAGATGCTTAAAGTACGAGTAAAACGTGCCACTTGAGTACCTAGTTCTAAACTTGAAATTAAAGGTAATTTTAATAGTAGTTTATGAAAAATAATTAACGCTCGTTCAAAACGTAATAAATAACGTAACCATATTCCCACAGCTATTAATAATAGCAATAACCATATTCCCCAATCTCGCAAAAAATCACTAACTGTAATTAAAGTACGAGTTAACCAAGGCAGTTCTTGGTTGATATTGGCAAAAACTTGTACTACTTGTGGAACTACATAAGCCAGTAATCCTATTACAACTAATATTGCTACGCTACTTAACAAAGCAGGATAAAATAAAGCTAATAAAGTTTTTTGGCGAATATATTGCCTATTTTCGGTATATTCAGCTAGACGTTCTAAAACTAAATCTAAATGTCCAGATTGCTCACCAGCAGCAACTGTAGAACGGTAAACGGTTGGAAAAATTTTAGGAAAATCTTGTAATCCATCAGCTAAACTATGGCCTTCTAATACTCTTGACCGTACTGCCAATATCATACTCTTTAATTTAGCTTTATCTGTTTGTTCCGAAATAGCTCGTAATGATTCCTCTAAAGCTAAACCAGAACGAACTAAAGTAGCTAATTGTCGAGTTAATAATGCCAAATCTGTAGCACTAATAGTAACTGAACGTTGTTTACGTTTAGTTGCTATGACTGCATTTATGCTGAGTGGGATTAAATCTGAATCTCGCAATTGTTGGCGAATTTGACGAGCTGTATCACCTTCCAATACTCCTTTGCGAGTATTGCCAGATTTATTTAATGCTATATATTCAAATGCAGCCATGTTGAGAATTAGTCAGATAGGTTATTAGAATTTTTTAAATACAGTTTTGTACAATGTAGGATGCAATGAGTTTACGAATTATATTTTGATGCAATTCATGCTGTTATATAGCATTTCCCGATTGAGTGAAGACCAACTACCCTTAGTTCCCCTCCTAATTTAGGAAAGAATTTGTAACATATACAAACGGGAAATGCTATAGTTCAATGCCATTAAATTAAGGATTTATATTCAAATTGTCATACCCACAAAAGCATGTCCTCATGAAAATGGGGATGGGTATCCAGAGACTCTAGATTCCCGTTTTCACGGGAATGACATGAATTTTTACTTAACTTAATGGCATTGAGAGGATGGGGAAAGCATATAATGTACAAAAATTTATAAAATTATATATAAACTACTATTTTTTCTCTTCTTTTGCACAACGAGTTCCTACACAACCACAGAAACCACCACAACCACCACCTTCATCACGCACTGGTCCAAATTCCGGATGTTTAGCAGCAAATTTACGAGATAAATGTTGAACTGCTACCCAACCAAATAACATTACTAAAATAATTCCTATTGCAGCTAAATAATTAAGCATTACCCACCTCCTAAACCGGCAAATCCCATAAAAGTTAATGAGAGCAAACCAGCTAACATTAAGCTTAAAGCTGCTCCCTTACTAACACCAGGTACATTAGCTAAATCTAATTTTTCTCTTAAACCAGCCATCAACATGATAGCTAAGACAAATCCAGTTCCAGCACCTAAGCTATAAGCTAAACATTGAATAAAACTATATTCTTTTAAAGTTTGAAATAATGCTAACCCTAAAATTGCACAGTTAGTAGTAATCAAAGGTAAAAAGATTCCCAAAGATCTAAACAAGGTTGGACTGACTTTTTTAATCGTCATTTCTACTAATTGTACTGCTGATGCAATAACCGCAATGTAGCAAATTAACCGTAAGAATTCTAATTGAAATTCTATTAAAAAATAATTAATTACAAAGGCACAGATAGAGCTAACTAACATCACAAACATAGTTGCTAGTCCCATATTCCATGCGGTATGTAATTTACCTGAAACACCCAAAAATGGACAGATTCCTAAAAATAATGCCAATACAAAATTATTGACAATACAGGCATTTAAAAATATAAAGTAAACTGAATCAGCTTGCATTAGATAATTCCCTTCTACGAGTCTTAACTTGTTTTAACCATGAAAATAATAACAACCAAGCTCCTAATACAAAAAAACCACCTGGTGGCAGAATCATTATTGCCCAAGGTTGGAAGCTATCTCCAAATACGGCAAAACCTAAAAACGTGCCACTGCCTAATAATTCTCTAACGCCGCCTAAACACAATAGAGCGAGTGTAAAACCTAAACCCATTCCAGCGGAATTAATCAATGTTTTTAAAATAGTATGCCTAGAAGCATAAGCTTCAGCTCGACCCAAAATAATACAATTAGCTACAATAAGTTGAATAAATGCTCCTAACGCATGATATATTTCCAAACTAATTGCTTGAATTATGTAATCAACCATTGTCACAAAAGTCGCTATAATCACAATATAAGTAGCGATACGAACTTGTTTAGGAATAAAACTACGCAACACTGAAATTAAAGCGCTGGAACATAATAATACAAAAGTAGTAGCAAAACCCATTGCTAAAGCATTAATCACAGAGTTGGTAACTGCCAATACTGGACACATACCCAATAACATTACAAATACTGGATTTTCATGCCAGATACCTCGTAAAAAAGTATCCAAAGTAATTGGGGTGGGTTTTCGTAATTCACCGACCATATTTGTCCCTCCATTTACGGTAAGTTGATAAATTGTTATTAGCTGGTATAGTAAATATATTGTAACAAAAATAGATTAATAATAGTACTCAACTGACTTGATAGCCATGTATATCTGGTTAATGGGAACATCAACCAATCATCATATTATTTTTAACTGTTGTATCAATTAACTGTAGGTTTTTCAATAAATTATACATTTGATCCAATGGCCACATATTTGGACCATCACTCAACGCTTGATCAGGATTAGGATGAGTTTCTATAAAAACTCCAGACACTCCAGCAGCAACAGCAGACCGAGCTAAAACTGGTACAAATTCACGTTGCCCACCAGATACATTGCCTTTACCACCAGGTAATTGAACCGAATGAGTAGCATCAAATACAACTGGACAATCAGTATCACGCATTATTTTCAAAGCCCGCATATCAGAAACTAAATTATTATAGCCAAAAGATGCTCCACGTTCACAGACCATAATAGTTTCATTACCTACAGCTTTTACTTTTTCTACTACATTAACCATATCTTGAGGAGCTAAAAACTGACCTTTTTTAATATTAACCGGGAGTCCTTGGCAAGCAACGTTTTGAATAAAATTAGTCTGCCTACATAAAAATGCTGGAGTTTGTAAAACATCAACCACGTCAGCCACTTCCAATAACGGTGTATATTCATGCACATCTGTTAAAACAGGAACTCCAATTTTATCTCGCACTGTCTCTAAAATCCGTAATCCTTGTTCTATATCTACTCCACGATAGCTAGAATGGGAAGAACGATTAGCTTTATCAAATGATGATTTATAAATAAAAGGGATTTTTAGTTCGTCAGTAATTTGTTTTAGTTTTTCAGCTGTATCAAAAGCTAATTTTTCTGATTCAATTACGCAAGGCCCAGCAATCACAAATAATGGTTTATCTAAGCCTATTTCAAAACCACAGACTTTCATTATGGTTTCACCGCTTCTATGGTAGCTGAAACCACATAATCTTCGATTTTAGTTCCTGGAGCCCAATTCCGAATGAATTGTTTACTTTCATCCTTGGGTTTAATTTCAATACTAGTGAAACCGACTCTATACAAAATGGTTTTTAATTCATCAATTTGAGCAGCACCAGACATACAACCAGTAAGTAAATCCATATCTTTTTGTAATTCTGGAGGAATTTCAGCAGTAGCTACTACATCTGAGATTGCCAACCGTCCACCAGATTTTAATACTCGAAACGCATCCTTAAAAACTTGAGATTTTTCTGGGGATAAATTAATAACACAGTTAGACAAAATTACATCTATGGTATTGTCAGCTATTGGTAAATGTTCAATCTCGCCTAATCGAAACTCAACATTATCAAATCCAGCTTTTTCTGCATTTTCACGGGCTTTACTTATCATATCTGGAGTCATATCAACTCCAATCACCGAACCAGTTTCTCCAATTGCTTTAGCAGCTAAAAAACTATCAAAGCCAGCTCCACTACCTAAATCAATTACAGTTTCACCAGCTTTTAATGAAGCTATAGCTTGCGGATTGCCACAGCCTAAACCTAAATTAGCTCCTTCTGGCACACCAATAACTTCATCTTTAGAATAACCAAGATTCATTGACACAATATCTGGAGCTACATTTACTCCAGAGCAACAACTTGTGTCATTATCATCTCCACAACAATTTTGAGCCTCAATAGTTGCTGAACCAGTTGCTACATTAGCATAGGTTTTACGAACTTCTTGACGGATTTTATCATTTTCTAAATTTTTCATTTTAAGTAATATTATTTTAGTTAAAGAATTTACTATATTTTTAGGGTTTTACTTGATAAATTCAATTATATTACTATTATAATTTGCTACTCATTATTACTGAAGGAGATTCAATGAAATATTTATTATTAATAATTGCCATATCATTATCTAGTTCTGCCATATTTGCTAATGAAGATATGGATGCTAAATTAGACAACTATCGTAGTGCTGTTGGTAAATTGATGAAAACTTTAAAGCCTGAATTGGTTAATACCATGAAAAGTAAAGGACCAATCGCAGCAATTGAAGTATGTAATACCAAAGCTCCAAGCATGACTAATAGTACATCTGAAGAAGTTGGTTTTGTGATTCAACGAACTAGCCTAAAACCACGTATTACTAGTAATGCACCTGATGAATGGGAAACAAGGGTGTTAAACCAGTTTGAAGATC
>JQIA01001090.1_pt1 | contig 14555 bp, 10 predicted proteins | sample 811431 | NCBI WGS metagenome assembly JQIA01 (sample SAMN02998118, study PRJNA258478) | marine sediment metagenome | biome: marine; feature: seafloor; material: sediment; isolation source: oil-polluted sediment collected from 3 locations (0.5 km, 0.7 km and 0.9 km)... | place: USA: Gulf of Mexico ... | reverse complement strand
ATGGTAGATTGGCAGATATTCTTTTATGTTTGTCCGACAGAGTCTTCAAAGAAATAGAATTTGTATTGCCATTGTCACGTAAAGATTTAGGAGAGTTATCTTCAATGAGTTCTGAAACGGTAATTAGAATGTTAAAGAAATTCAAAGAAGATGGTTTAATCGAAATGGAAGGAAAAAACTTTAAGATACTTGATTACGAACGATTAAAAAGCATAAGCGAAAAAGGGTAGTATTTTACAAAATCATTTTAAACAAAAACGCCCTATTAGGGCGTTTTTGTTTTGCTAATTTTTATAAAATTAGATTATCCTTTTAAACTTTCGACTTTGAAATTTTTACTTTTTAGGAATTCATGAAATGTTTTAACAAAATTAAGCGATTCCGGATTTTCTCCACTAATACAAATTGAATCAATACACATTTCAATAATGTTCCCATTTATAGATTGAATTGTTTTATCTGTAATAATTTGTTTTAATTGCTTAAGACAAGTTTCACCATCATGAAATACGGCTCCATATTTAAATCTTGATACTAAAGAACCGTCATCATTATAAGCTCTGTCAGCAAATACTTCGCAAGCACTTTTTAAACCAACCTCACGCGCTGCATTCTGTATTTCCGAATTTGCTAATCCAACAAGAATTAATTCAGGGTCAATTTTATGTATGGCTTCGGCAACAACTTTTGCTTTCTGAAAACTATTAGCTAAATCATTATACATTGCACCGTGTGGTTTTACATGATGCAATTTACCACCCAGACTATTAGTAATTGCTTTCAATGCTCCAACCTGATATAATATCATGGAATGTAATTCTTCGTTACTTACTTTCATCGAACGTCGCCCAAAGCCCTGTAAGTCAGGATAACTGGGATGAGCCCCTACAGCAACATTATTTTCTAATGCGAGCTCTACTGTTTTAACAATTGCTAAAGGATCTCCACCGTGAAATCCGCAAGCAATATTTGCAGAACTAATATATTTTAGAATTTCTAAATCATTTCCCATTTTGAAATTACCATAGCTTTCGCCTAAATCTGAGTTTAAATCAATAGTCATAAAAATAAATTTAAGTTAAAATTACATTTAAAACACTTATACTCTTTTATTAACAGAATCAACAAGAATTACATCTGTAATTACTTATAATAGTTTTTCTAAATTAAGCTATCTAATGTATTAATACTAATCAAAACATAATAAAAGTAATATTTAAATTGTTGAAAAAACACCTCCATTTATTTGAACAATATTAGTTAGGATTAATTTAAATTGAAAGAATAATATTTAATTTTATTTCCAATCGAGTTTTTTTAAAATATCCGAGATTATCAATTTAAATATGTATATTAGTCCATACAATATTACGGTTTTTTTTCGGTTTTAATTATTGAGAAAAGACAAATAAAAGACGCTTTATTAGGACTTCGTAATATGTGTTCATGTATTTAAATTAAAATTTCTAATTATGGCATTTGACCTAAATCTTATTAAGGATAGTTATGATAATCTTGAATCTAAACTATTGAATATTAAAAAGGTACTAAATAGACCTTTAACATTATCAGAGAAGATATTATATACCCATTTATGTGAAAATAAGACATTATCTTTTGACAGAGGAATTGATTACGTAAATTTTTCACCAGACAGAGTTGCAATGCAAGATGCTACAGCTCAAATGGCCCTTTTGCAATTTATGAATTCAGGTAAAGAGACAGCAGCTGTTCCAACAACGGTACATTGCGATCATCTAATACAAGCTTATGAAAGTGGCAATCAAGATTTAAAAGAAGCTAAAATTACAAACAAAGAAGTATACGATTTTCTTGAGTCTGTTTCAAATAAATATGGAATAGGATTTTGGAAACCTGGTGCTGGAATAATTCATCAGGTTGTTTTAGAAAATTACGCATTTCCAGGTGGAATGATGATAGGTACAGATTCTCATACTCCAAATGCAGGAGGGTTAGGTATGATTGCGATTGGAGTTGGTGGTGCTGATGCCGTTGATGTTATGTCAGGTATGCCTTGGGAATTAAAGATGCCAAAATTAATTGGTGTTAAATTAATCGGTAGTTTAAATGGTTGGACATCGCCAAAAGATGTGATATTGAAATTGGCTGGAATACTAACTGTTAAAGGAGGTACAGGTGCTATTGTTGAATACTTTGGTGAAGGAGCTGAATCTATTTCTGCAACAGGAAAAGCTACGATTTGTAACATGGGTGCAGAAATTGGGGCAACAAGTTCGATATTTGCTTATGATAAATCTATTGAGCGCTATTTGAAAATTACTGGAAGAGAAGAAATTGCTGAACTTGCCAATAATGTAAAAGAACATCTTATTCCGGATGTTGAGATTATTGAAAGTCCTGAAAAATATTTTGATCAAGTAATTGAAATAAATTTGTCTGAATTGGAACCTCATATTAATGGTCCATTTACACCAGATAGAGCCACACCAATTTCAAAAATGGAAGAAGAAATTATCAAGAATAATTGGCCTTCAAAAATTGACGTTGGTTTGATAGGTTCTTGTACTAATTCATCATATGAAGATATTTCAAAAGCTGCTTCTGTAGCTATGCAGGCAATAGAAAAAGGACTTAAAGCTAAATCAGACTTTACCGTTACTCCTGGATCTGAGCAAGTTAGATTTACAATTGAACGAGATGGATTTATTGACAAACTAAATAAAATAGGAGCAAAGGTATTTGCAAATGCATGTGGTCCATGCATAGGACAATGGAAAAGAGAAGGTGCAGAAAAGGCTGAAAGAAATACGATAGTGCATTCCTTCAACAGAAATTTTTCAAAAAGAGCTGATGGGAATCCAAACACACATGCTTTTGTAACTTCACCGGAATTAGTTACAGCATTAGCAATTGCAGGAGACCTTAGGTTTAATCCTATTACAGATGAACTGAAAAATGAAAAAGGCGAAATGGTAAAATTAGAAGCTCCAGAAGGAATAGAGCTTCCAATAAAAGGATTTGAAGTAAAAGATAGGGGATATAAAGCTCCTGCATTATCAGGTAACGAAATAGAAGTAAAAGTATCTCCAAAGTCTGAAAGATTACAATTATTAAAAGCCTTTGAATCTTGGGATGGACAGAATATTTCTGATGTTAAATTACTTATTAAAGCTAAAGGAAAGTGTACAACTGATCATATATCAATGGCTGGTCCTTGGCTGAAATTCAGAGGTCATTTGGATAATATTTCGAACAATATGTTAATTGGAGCAATAAATGCTTTTAATGAACAAACTAATTCTGTGAAAAATCAATTGAGCGGAGAATATAGCCCAGTTCCTCAAGTGCAGAGAGCGTATAAGAAATCAAATATAAAAAGTATTGTTGTTGGGGATCATAATTACGGAGAAGGATCTTCACGTGAGCATGCAGCAATGGAACCAAGACATTTAGGGGTAATTGCAGTTATTGTAAAATCATTTGCAAGAATCCATGAAACAAACCTAAAAAAGCAAGGTATGTTGGGTCTTACTTTTATAAATGAGAATGATTATGATCTTATAAAAGAGGATGATGTGTTCAATTTTACTAACTTGAAAGAATTTGCTCCTAATAAAACTATAGAACTTGAACTTGTTCATTCTGATGGAGAAAAAGAGACGATTAATCTTGCGCATACCTATAATAACCAACAAATAGAATGGTATAAAGCAGGATCTGCTTTGAACTTAATTAAATCACAAAACGTATAAAATTACTACAATGCAAAAAATAAAAGTTAAAAATCCAGTAGTCGAAATTGATGGAGATGAAATGACACGAGTAATTTGGAGTGCAATCAAAGAAAAATTGATTCTTCCATATCTCGATATTGATTTAAAATACTATGATTTAAGTATTGAGAAACGTGATGAAACAGATGATCAGATAACAATTGATGCAGCAGTAGCAATAAAAAAATATAATGTTGGAATAAAATGCGCTACAATTACTCCAGACGAAGATAGAGTTAAAGAATTTGGTTTAAAAAAGATGTGGAGATCTCCTAATGGAACTATTCGAAAAATTTTGGATGGGACTGTTTTTAGAGAGCCAATAGTATTAAGTAATATTAAGCCTATTGTTAGAACATGGAAAAGCCCTATTTGTATTGGTCGTCATGCATATGGTGATCAGTATATTGCAACTGACTTTCTGGTTAAAGGAAAGGGAATGTTAAAAGTAACATTTACACCAGATAATGGTGATAAAGAAACAAGTTATGAAGTACATCAGTTTGAAGACGATGGTGTTGCAATGGTAATGTTTAACCTTGATGAATCAATTAGAGGATTTGCTCGGGCCTGTATGAATCAAGCGATTATTAAAAAATGGCCTTTATATCTTTCTACGAAAAACACTATACTGAAACAATATGATGGTAGGTTTAAAGATATTTTTCAGGAAATATTTGAAACTGAATTTAAATCAGAATTTGATAAATTAGGAATAACATATGAGCATCGCTTAATTGATGATATGGTTGCAGCTGCTATGAAATGGGAAGGTGAGTTTGTATGGGCTTGTAAAAATTATGATGGAGATGTTCAATCGGATAGCCTCGCTCAAGGTTTTGGTTCATTGGGTTTAATGACATCTACATTAATTACACCTGATGGAAATACAATGGAAGCAGAAGCAGCTCATGGAACTGTTACTCGACATTATCGTTTACATCAAAAAGGAAAACCTACTTCGACAAATCCAATTGCTTCAATTTTTGCTTGGACACGTGGACTAGCATTTAGAGGTAAACTTGATAAAAACGATGAATTAGTGGATTTTGCAAATCGTCTTGAGAAAGTTTGTATTGAGACTGTAGAGTCTGGAAAGATGACAAAGGATTTGGCTCTTATCATACATGGGAAAGATTTAAAAGAAGAACACTATCTGAATACTGAAGATTTCTTAAGTGCAATTGACGAGAATCTAAAAGTTTTATTAAATAATTAGAAATTTATACAACTCTTAAAACTAAAAATCATATGAAAAAAGATATAAAAGAATTCGAGTCTTTATTACAGGATTTAACCGCCACAATACAAAAAACGAGCAGAATTGAAGGAGGTTTATTTGAACAGTTTAATGTAAAACGAGGCTTAAGGAATGTAGATCATAGTGGAGTTTTAGTTGGATTGACAAATATAGGTAACGTAGTCGGCTTTCATCGTAAAGATGATGAAATAATCCCTGTTAATGGTGAATTATATTATAGAGGATATAATATCCAGCATATTGTTGATGGATTTCAAAAAGAAGACAGACATGGATTTGAGGAAGTGGTTTTTTTATTAATGTCTGGTAGTCTGCCTATAAATCCAGTATTTGATCGTTTTACTGATCTCTTAGCATCGCAAAGAGAGTTAGATACTGCTATTAAGATGAGTATTTTGGATTTTAAGGGAGTTGATATAATGAATGTGTTGGCTAGAACTGTTATGGTTATGTATGCAAGAGATCTTGAAGCAGATGTAATTACAAGAGAAAATTTAGTAGTACAATCTCTGAAATTAATTGCAAGTTTCCCAACAATTATTGCTTATGCATATCACAGTATGCAACATTATTATAGAAATAAAACTCTTTCAATTAGGCATCCTAGAGCAGAACTATCAATGGCAGAAAACTTTCTATATATGCTAAAAGGTGAAGGTAATTATACAAAGCTTGATGCAGATGTTCTTGATTTAACTCAAGTGCTTCATGCAGAACATGGTGGCGGTAATAATTCAACCTTTACAGTAAGGGTTATTAGTTCGTCAAATACAGATACTTATTCTGCTATAACAGCAGGTATTGGTTCCTTAAAAGGGCCTTTACATGGAGGCGCAAATCTCCGAGTTAATCATATGTTTGATCATCTAAAAAAAGTTATAAAAAACTGGAATAGTGCTGCTGAGATTAAAAATTATATGTTAAAGATTTTGAAGAAGGAAGCTTATGATAGATCAGGAAAAATATATGGTGTTGGTCATGCAGTTTATACAATGTCCGATCCTAGGGCTGTTATTTTAAAGGCAATGGCTAAAAAACTAGCTATTGAGAAAGATCGATTAGATGAATTTGAATTTTTAGAACTAATTGAAAAACAAGGAATTGATGCTTTTATGGATTATAAGGGGACTAAAGCCGGGAAAATTGTTAGTGCTAACGTTGATTTCTATTCAGGCTTTGTTTACGAGATGATTGGTATTCCTAGAGAATTATATACTCCTTTATTTGCAATGTCGAGAATTGCCGGATGGTGTGCACACAGGATTGAAGAACTTAATTTCGAAAAGAAACGAATTATTCGTCCGGCATACAAAAATGTTTGTGAGTGGAGAGAATATGAATCAATGAATATAAGATAGTCGAACTAATGAGAACATAAAAAAGCTTGCAGTTATGCAAGCTTTTTTATTTAGAGATCTTCTATTTTTTATTCGAAGGTCCTACATTTTTAGCATTTGGCTTTAGCACAGATTTAGTTCGTACTTCATTTGCTTTATTTAGCATTCCAGGTTTAGTTTTACTTTTACTTATTTCCCTGGCCGATTTCCCCTGAGTTGATTTTTTATAAACTAATTCCATATACTGATTATCCCCACCTGGAGGATCAATAATCCATGAATCATATTCTGTGTATGAATCCTCTAAATATGCTCGTATTTCCATATTATTAAAAGCAAAATAATATCCAAGTTCATATGTATATTGGTCATTTGGAATTAACACATTATCTTCTGTTTCATAATCAGTATCCCAGTTCACATATATAGGATAATAATCATAATTGCTTGAATTGTTAATATATAAGAATATAAAATCAGAATCTAAAATAAGATTATATGTATCGTAGTATGTTATATCTACCGTCTCATCCCAAAAAAGTTCTTCTCCTACAATTGTACCATCTGTTGTCAATCCGTATACTTCTGCATAATATGAAAAGTACTGATCATCAAGTTGCGCAAATTGCACATAAGTATCTGGCGCCGCAGTTTTTGTAATTCCATTGATAGTTATATCCATATCTGTAAATAATGTATTATTGAATTCAATGATGTTTACGTAATCAATAAATTGTACTTCATCTATACCATCATCGTTGGTTACAGTTAAAGTAACATTATACATTCCAGGATAGTCGTATGTAATAATAGGATTTCTTTCAGTTGATGTTGCAGGCGAACCTCCTTCAAATGTCCAATACCACTGATAAGGAATGTTTGTTGACAAATCGGTAAACCTAAAAGTAATACCATTTACTGAATTAATTTCTGCGGCATTAAAATCTCCTCTTGGTGAATAATCAATTGGTTCTTCGTCTGTACAGCTATTCAAGAACATTGATGTTAAACCAGCTATGAGAATAATTATAAAGTATCTTTTTTTCATGATATGTATATTAAGTTAATTATTAGATTTATTAAGAAAGAACAGATCCAAATTATATCAATAAAACTTAGGAAGATATTTCTGTGAAAGTGTTCAAAATATAACATAGCACATTACAAAAGTAGTGCCAGAGTAAAAGTATAAGAGATCAATTATTCTGAGTTACTTGTAAATCTTCACGAACGTACATAATTATTTTCCAACGATCTTCTTGTGAAAGTTGAGAAGCATGTGCTCCCATTATTTTGTAACCAACATTTATTATATGGTATAATTCTCCATCGGGGCGTTTTACAGTTTTTTCTAATGTTAGATTTGCAGGAGGGTAAGCATATTTCTTACTTGTATATAAAAATCCTTGTCCGTCGCCTTTTTCTCCATGGCAATGAGAACAAAATCTCTCATATTGTAATTTGCCTTTTGCTAAATTTTCTGTAGTATTTTCTAAAGGATTGAAATATCTTTTACCAGCGATCAGTAAATCTTCATCGGTTTTTGTTAAATCATACGGTATTTCACCTCTTGGAATTGTTCCAGCAACAGGTTCACGTAAGGTCATTGAATCTTCGAAGTTTGGATTCTCACTATAGGTGTCATAAGCTTGAGACTCTTGCATATCGGGTAGAAAACTATGACCACGTTCTGTACTTCTTCTGTCACAAGACCCAAGTAATATGGTTAAACTAAGAATAATATATAATGTCTTTTTCATAATATGCAACTTCATTTAATTTGTGATTTGCTGTAATTTAATAATTTCAGGTTTTGATAAGAAAACATCAAAGACATTCCGATAGTTATCGGAATCGACGGTTTTGAAACTAAGGAATTTACTATAGTAAATGACTGTTTCAAAATCGAGATTAACTAAGTATTTGGTGTTTTCTTGCAAAAACTATATGTTTTCATAATTAAAACTTTCATTGAGATAGGGATGATTTTTTGGAAGTAAATCCGCTTTAGTTAATGAGTATAAAACAAGCCATAAAAAGATTCCAAAAAATCCTAAAAATAAACCAATATCAAACAAGCCTATTGTTTGCACTTCATGCATTGTGCCTGGGAAGATCATTAAATATTGATCAAGCCATTGACCAATTAAAACAACCACAGCCATTAAGGCAACAATCCAAAGAATCCTTCTAAATTTCCTTATTATTAAAACCAAGAATGGAATTAAAAAATTAAGTGCAAGGTTTGCAAAGAAAAGAATTTTATAATTTTCTAATCTATGTATAAAATAAAATGTTTCTTCCGGAATATTTGCATACCAGATTAGCATGTATTGTGAAAACCATAAGTACATCCAAAAAATAGAAAATGAAAATAAATACCTTGCTAAATCATGAATGTTTTCTACAGTAATAAACTCCATATAGCCCAAATATCTCAGTATAGCCAATACTATTATTATAACAGCAAAGCTTTTTACAATAACACCAGATAATACGTACCATCCAAATAATGTACTAAACCAATGTGCTTCAATTGACATTAACCAATCCCATGAGAAAGTAACAATGCTTAGAGCAAAAAACACTAAAAATAAAGCAGCATAAGTTCTACTTTTATTATAAAATTTCAATCCATCCTCAATATCACTTTTCTTTGATAGATTTCTTAATACATATGTTAATGCAGTCCAAACAGATAAATAAATAACAAGTCTTGTTATAAAAAACGGCACATTTAAGAATGCTTCTTTATTAGCAATTATAGGATCATGATGTACTTCATGAATCCAATGATAAACATGATTAATTCCAAATAACATTAATAACATTATTATTGATCCAATTGGTAAATACATACTTATTGCTTCAGGAATTCGTTGGATTGAAACATGCCAACCCGATTGGGTTATAATATGAATAGCAACAAAAAATGTAGCACCTAATCCTATAGTTAATAGGTTAATTGAGTTTAGTGTTAAAGCAGACCACAATTTTACAGATGAGTAATTTATTATACCATAGATTAAAGCTATTAAACCTACCAGGATTAATCCACTTAAGACTATCTTAGTTTTTTTATTAAATTGAAATGTTAAGTTTAGATTCTCCATAATAAGATATTAATCGTGATATTTTACTTCTAGGGCACCAGTACCTTCAAATTTGGATTTTATTGATTTTGTATCTTCAGTATTTTGATCCGACGTATCAAGAACTACTACAAATCTATCGTCTGTTGCTCTTTCGTCATAAATTTTATTGTTTGATCCTGGACCCAAATGCGATTTTACTAAGTAGGAAATTACAATTGCAAAAGCAGCAAATAAAATTGCACATTCAAATGTTACCGGAATAAATGATGGAACAGCTAAGAAAGGTTTACCTCCAACATTAATTGGGTAAGCTCTTGTAAAAACCCAAGCTTGAAATCCAAATCCAGCAATTGCACCAATAGCTCCACCAATAAAAGCTGCTTTTGGTAAGTAAGACCTTATCGTTCCCATCGCATGATCTAAACCATGAACAGGGTATGGAGAAAACACATCTTTTATCTTGATCTTATTTTTTCTCAAATCTTTTACTGCATTCAGTAAATTAATTTCTTTATCGTAATAACCTGATATTTCCTTCATAACTACTTGTTCTTGATGGTGGTTTTAACTTCAGCCATTGCTATTACAGGGAAGAATCTTACAAATAATAAGAAACAAGTAAAGAAGATTCCCAGTGTTCCAACAAAAATTGCAACTTCAATAATTGTTGGTTTATACATTTCCCAACTTGATGGTAAATAATCTCGATGTAATGATGTAACAATAATTACAAATCGTTCGAACCACATACCTATATTAATTACAATCGACATAAAGAATGTAAATCCTATGCTACGTCGTAATTTCTTAAACCAGAATAATTGTGGCGAAACAACATTGCATGTCATCATTATCCAATATGCCCACCAATAAGGTCCGGTTGCTCTATTAATGAAAGCAAACATTTCATATTCAACACCAGAGTACCAAGCCATAAATAACTCAGTCATATATGCAACACCAACTATAGAACCAGTAAGAATGATGATTTTATTCATCAATTCAATATGATTTATTGTTATATAATCTTGCAGATTCATTGTTTTTCGAGCAATAATTAGCAAAGTAAGAACCATTGCAAAACCTGAGAATATTGCTCCAGAAACAAAGTAAGGAGGGAAGATTGTTGTATGCCATCCAGGAATAACTGAAGTAGCAAAATCAAAACTCACAATTGTATGTACCGATAATACTAATGGTGCAGCTAATCCAGCTAATGTGAAACTTACAATTTCGAATCGTTGCCAATGTTTTGCTGAACCAGTCCAACCAAAGCTTAATATTTTATATAATTTCTTCTTAAATTTAGTTTTCATTCTGTCACGAACCGTTCCTAAATCAGGAATTAATCCTACATACCAGAAAATCAATGAAACTAAAAAGTAAGTTGAGATTGCAAATACATCCCACAAAAGTGGAGAGTTAAAGTTAACCCACACATCTCTTGTATTAGGATAAGGAAAAATGAAGAATCCAAGCAAAAATCTTCCCATATGAATTAACGGAAAAAGTCCTGCGCAAATAACAGCAAAAATGGTCATTGCTTCTGCAGAACGATTGATACTTGTACGCCATTTTTGTCTAAATAAAAGTAGTATTGCAGATATGAATGTACCTGCATGACCAATTCCTACCCACCAAACAAAGTTGGTTATGCTCCACCCCCAACCCACGGTTTTATTTACACCCCAAAGACCTATTCCTTTCCAAATAGTTAGCACGATTGCTATGATTCCAATCATTGCTGCCGAACCTGCAATCATAAGACCAACAAACCAAAGTTTTCCGGGTTTGGCAACAATTGGATTAAAAATATCATCGGTGATAGTTTTTAGATCTTTATCGCCAAGAATTAATGGATCACGTGTTGAAATTTCTGACACCTTATATTATTTTAATGATACAAAATTATTATTCTTTATTATTCACTTTAGTTAAATAACCAACAGAAGGAAGCGTATGTATCTCTTCCAAAAGATGATATCTTCGCTCCTGAGAAAACAGTTTCGAAACTTCGCTATTCTCATCATTTAAATCTCCAAATACAATAGCATTCGCAGGACATGTTTGTTGACAAGCTGGTTTTATTTCTCCATCTTTTAATTCTCTGTTTTCAAGTTTTGCTTTTAATTTCTTTTCTTGAATTCGTTGAACACAGAAAGAGCATTTTTCAATTACACCTTTTGCACGAACAGTAACATCAGGATTTAACGCCATTCTTGGTAAATCCAGCGTCATACCATGAGGATCATATAAATTTCCACCAAGTGCATCTGCATTATTATAATCAAACCAATTAAATCGTCGCACTTTGTACGGACAGTTATTATTACAATAACGTGTTCCAATACAACGGTTGTATGCCATTTGGTTTAATCCTTCGTCACTATGATTAGTAGCTCCAACCGGACAAACGTTTTCACATGGAGCACTATCACAATGTTGACACATTACAGGTTGGCGAACAACTTCTGGATTATCAGGATCGCCAGCATAATATCTATCTATGCGCATCCAATGCATTTCGTGTGCTCTTCTAACTTCTTCTTTTCCAACTATTGGAATATTATTTTCAGAATTACAAGCTACAACACATACGTTACAACCTGTACATGTATTTAAGTCAATTGCCATTCCCCAATGGTGGCCTTTGTATTCATGCTCTTTGTATAATGATTGATTATGTTTTTCAATTTCTTTATGTCGTTCGTTTCCTGATTCAGGATTCTCTACATATTTATCAAGAGATGTTTCTCGAATAATATCACGGCCTTCCATTGAATCGTGAGATTGTGTTGTTGCAAGATCATTAAATTTAGAAGTTTTTTCAATTGTGATATTATTTAATGAATAGGATTTGTAATGATCCGTTTTTACAAGAGAATAAACATCAATACCAATATCTTTTCCTGATTTACCAGCTACTGTTCTTCCATAACCTAATGCAATTGAAATTGTATTTTTTGCTTGACCAGGTTGAACTAAAACTGTTATATCAATGGAGTTATTTATCTTAATAATATCTCCTGATTTAAGATTTTTTTCTTTTGCTAGTGCAACAGAAACAGCAGCGTAATTATCCCAAGTTACTTTTGAAACGGGATCTGGCAATTCTTGTAACCAAGGATTATTAGCATATTTCCCACTTCCAATATTTACACTTTCATAAAGTTGTAATTCTAAATCAGAACTTGAAACATCATTTATTGTAATTGAATTTATATCAAATTTGAAATTTGCATTAGTTGATTTTATAGGAATTTCTATTATTCCATCTTGTAAAGATTTATTCCAAAATCCTGCAAAATCAAATAATCTATTTGTTTTTGAATAAATATTTGATTGCCAGTAATCTTTAATGTATTGGTAATAATCTGTTTGAATTCCGCTCCACCTAAGCAAAGATTCTTGCTCTTGTCTTGTATCAAAAATAGCTTGAATACATGGTTGAGCTAAGCCGTAAGTTCCAATCTTAGGATTAAAATCATTCCACGATTCTAAATAATTATTCGCTGGGCAAACATATTTTGTCAACACAGATGTTTCATCAGGAATAGTTGAAAGAGAAATTCTTAAATCAATATTTTTTATTATTGTTGAGATTTTTTCTGAATCGGAATAATCATATACTGGATTACAATCATAAAAAATCACAGCATTATATTCACTACTATTTTCAATGAAATTGGCAAAGTCTTTATCATTTCCTTGCTTTGTTAAAAGAGCATTATCGAATGATATTGTTTTACCATAGTTTTCCAAGAGTTGATTAATTCCGGCAACAATTATCTGAGTTTCCTTATTATTCGTTCCACAAACAACTAGAGATTTTCCTTTATTTTTAATTAATTCGTCTCCTAGTTTATTAATATCAACATTAGAACCAGAAACTTCGATTGATGAGTCTCCAAGTTTGTTTGCAATATAATTGTATAGATTTGCCATCACATTCTGTTCTTGTGATGGATTTATAATAATTCGTTTATCAGCATTACTTCCGGTTAAGGACATGCCACTTTCAATTTGAATGTGTCGTGACATGGTTTTCTTGTCTTCACTTACTTTTCTATTTTTAGAATACTGTTTTGTGTATTCAATAGGAGATAGCCAAGAACCAAGAAAATCAGCGTTTATCCCAACAATCATATCAGCCTTATCAAATTGATAGTTTGGAATTACTCGTTTCCCGAAACATTGTTCATTTGCATCTAACAAAGCTGATGAAGAAATTGGATCGTAAACTATATGTTCTGTTGTTGGAAATTCTTTTATAAAATCAGTAATTACTTTTTTAGTACTCGGACTGATTATACTTGAAGAAACAATAGCAATTTTCCCCTTCACATCTTTAAGTTGATTTACTATTTGATTATCAACTTCCGTCCATGAAGAATCTGAACCATTTATTTGAGGTTTTCTGTATCGAGTATCGTCATATAAACTTAAAAGAGATGATTGTGTAATGCTATTTGTAGCTCCTTGCGAGATTTTAGAAAGTTCGTTTCCTTCTATCTTTATTGGCCGACCATCAAGAACTTTAACTAATATACTGTTGTATTTATCTCCATCGAAAAAACTTGAGGCATAATAGTTCGCCATACTTGGTGTAATTTCTTCAGGTTTTATTAAATAAGGTATTGCTTTATGAGTCATGTTCTCACAACGTGAAAGAACAAAAGTTGAGGCTAATCCAAATCCAAATAGTTTTAAGAAATCTCTACGGTTCGATTGATTTTTATTTTCGGGTAACTTTTCCTCCTTATTTATAGGATTCAATTTGCTATCTATATTTTTCCAGTATTTATTCATTCGATTATTTTTAATTACTAATTATTCATCATTAATTAATCATTAGTAATGGCATTTCATGCAATTTTCTCCACCTAATTCAGCAACTGTTACGGAGTCAATTGTATTATTCTTAAATTGTTCGTGATAATTTTTGAAGGTTCCTTTGTAATATTCATTATCCATAAAATCAACTTTTTTCGTTCTATGGCAATCTAAACACCAACTCATAGATAATTCTGCATATTGAGAAACTAAATGAGTTTCTTCAATTGCACCATGGCATTCTGAACATTCTAATTTTCCAACACCTGCGTGT
>JQIA01001089.1_pt1 | contig 14556 bp, 16 predicted proteins | sample 811431 | NCBI WGS metagenome assembly JQIA01 (sample SAMN02998118, study PRJNA258478) | marine sediment metagenome | biome: marine; feature: seafloor; material: sediment; isolation source: oil-polluted sediment collected from 3 locations (0.5 km, 0.7 km and 0.9 km)... | place: USA: Gulf of Mexico ... | reverse complement strand
TATATCATTCCAACATATAATGGCGCATCCGGTTTTGTTATGGGGGGAGCGGTGGCAGCATGTATAGGAACCGGTGCTTTTGTTTATGTTCTTGCATCAATTATTTTAAGAAGTCCTGAGATAAAAAGCGCCACTGTTCTGTTAAAACGAGGGTAGAATCGACAATATGGAAGTCTGGGAAAAAACTGTTTTAATTGTTTTCAGTATCATACTTGTTATTTTTTCATTTATTATTGTCTTCAGGCAGAATGGTCTCATTCAATTAAGTGAAAAAAAACGGCAGATGGTTATTTCAGCTGAGCGCAATAGTAAAATAAAGAAGGAAAATGAAAAGCTTTATCGGGAAAGCATCAGACTGAAAAGTGATTCAGATTACATTGAAAGTGTCGCCCGAAAAGAGCTTGGCATGATTAAGGATGATGAGATTATAATCAGATTTCACCCGAATAAAAGTGAGAAAGAATAGGATGATAACAAAATTTTACACTAAGACCCTTGCTCTTCTTTATGCAAAACAGGGGCATTATGATGACGCCGAAAAAGGGTTCAGGGCCTTGCTGGAAAAAGAACCGGACAATGACGATTATAAAAAAGAGCTTGAAACCATTCTAAGCATGAAATCAGATAACGGTAGGGTTGACCTTGTCGGGCTTTTTACTGAATGGATTTCTCTTATAAAAAAAAATAAAAGTGTTCAGCCATGACGATGATATTGGGTGAAAAAACTGTTCGTGAAATGATTTACCTCCTGGGATTTGCATGTGTGCTTGCTTTTACAGTAAATTATTTTTCTCCGGCAGGTATTGCCTTAAAAGGCAGTTGGGATACCGCTAAGGGTGTAATAACTGCAAATTCAAAAACAGATGTTGTCGTTCATGATATTGAAATACAGACAGTCGAAGAAGCTAAAAAGATGTATGATACCGGTGATGTTGTTTTTGTGGATGCAAGGCATACAGATACATTTAATGAGGGGCACATCAAGGGTGCTTTGCCTCTTTCTGTTTATGACTATGAAGACTTGATCGATGCTTTTGCCTCCAAATATACTGTAGATCAGAGAATTGTCACTTATTGCTCAGGTCGTGAGTGTGATGAGAGTCATAAGCTGGCAACATGGCTAAAAGCTGAGGGTTATACGGAAGTCAGGGTTTTTATTGATGGGTTTCCGGCCTGGGAAATGAAAGGGTATCCAATAGAGTTGAACTGATGAAAAATTTTATCCTGAATATATTAAATAATAAATGGCTTGAGATCGGGTGCCGATGGTCTCTTGGGGCAGTGTTTTTTTATGCCAGTTTTCATAAAATTGTCGATCCTGCAGGTTTTGCAAAAATCATATACGGGTACGGGCTTTTCCCCGAAGAATTAATCAACCTGATGGCAATCGTTCTACCCTTTATTGAAATGGTGTGCGGACTTTCACTCATAACCGGTATATGGTCGCGCGCAACGGCAATTATTTTAAACGGAATGCTTATGTCATTCATTATTGCTATTTCAATTAACCTCGTAAGAGGTCATGAATTCGATTGTGGCTGCTTTTCACTTAATAATGGAAAACAGAGCCCAACAGGATTGCTGATCAGAGATATTATATGGTTTATACTCGGTATTATTGTGATTTTTTATAAGTCGGAAAGAAAATACGCTGTTACTAAGTGACAGAACAAATTGAGCCCTGCATTTGGATTCGTCTTCAGGAAAATATAGTCAGCTGTTCATTGTTTTGATCTGTTGCTATTTATCTTCTGAAATAAATCTGTAAAACCTGCTTTGATAAAAAGACCGTTCAATACGTATCTGGATAAGCTGATAAGCCCTTTTTACCGTGAAAACTGCTAATTTAATTAATCCATCAAATAAACGCATGATTCCCTCCGTTGAAAATTAGAGATACGTTACTTCATAATTTTCGTTAAAATATGATCCGTCAGCTATTTTTTCAAGGATACCTGCTATTTCGTGTTTGTAGTTATCATTGTATGAATAATATTCATCAATGATAACCTGTAGTCTTGCCGGATTATTGTATTTCATAGTCATAAATTCATCGGAATGAATGCCGGTTCTAAAAAGAGCAATGGTCTCAATATCCCTTTTATAATAGAGGGATACAGGGGTAGATGGACAATTTGTTTTTATTGCACAGGTAAAACCTTGTCCCTCTATACCACTAAGGATTATGTCTTTAATCAGTGACTCTTTTGGTAGATTGATCCGTTCCATAAATAATAAAGCCTGTATTAATGTAAGTGATCGTCAGTAATTTTGTATGAATTATCCTGCTAATCGTTAATAACAATAATACACGCAGGATGTCAAATACTATAAATAAGGACAAACTATCTGTTATCCAAGTGATAATGTATTGAAATGGATGGCTATTCTATCTGGCCGTATGAGTAGTAACCATAGCCATAGTAATGGTATCCGTCTCTCTTGAAATCAGCATAGTTGATTATCATACCTGCGATTGAGGCATTGACATCTTTAAGAGATTTAATACCACTGGCGGCCAGTTCATAGGTCGTTTTTCCGGATTTGATAATAACCATAGTTTCTTCGACAATTCTACTCAGAATCAGGCTGTCAGATACAGACAGTAATGGTGGCGAATCTATGATAATAAAATCGAAGTTCTCTGTGCATTTATTAAGGAGTTTTTCCATGTTAGTGCTGCCTAAAAGTTCTGATGGATCCGGAGGAATCGGCCCTGAGGGTAATACGAAGACACCTTCAGCATCAGGCAGGGATTGGATAGCAGGTTCTTTTGCCACGCCGGCCAGATAGGTGCTTAATCCATCATTGTTGCTCAGTTTAAAAATCTTATGAATTCTTGGTCTTCTAAGATCAGCATCAATAATAAGTACCCGTTTACCTGTCTGGGCAACAGCACAGGCGAAATTTACGACTGTTGTTGTTTTGCCTTCTTTAGGGGTCATGCTTGAAACGAGGACTAAAGAAGGTGGCTTTACTGCTGAGGATAACATCAGAGCAGTCCGCGCTGCTTTATAATTTTCGGAAACCGCTGCCATAGGTTCTTTATTAACAATGCCTTCTATGATGGTGTTTTTTTCTTTAAGTATTGAGATAACACCAAGAACAGGAATACCTAATCGTTCTTCTGCTTCTTCTGGATTTTTAACTGTATTGTCAAGATATTCTATAAAGAAGGCGAGTCCAATACCGCCGAATAAACCAAGAATAAGGCCAAGAAGAATATTACGTTTCGCATTGTTTCCGATGGGGGCAAACGGTGTTTTGGCATTTTCAATTGTCCAGGCATTTATACGCTGGACTTTTTTAGTAACGGTCTGTTCTTTGATTTTTGTAATAAGGGCGTTATATAAATGTCTGTTTGTTTCAACATCACGTTTAAGGATTTTATATTGAATATATTTTTCATTCAGGTTGACAGCTTTGTTTTTTGCAGACGAGAGTTCTTTGCGAAGGTTCGTTACAATGGATTTTGAAAGCTGGTATTCATTATTGATCTCACGGATAAGGCGATTTATTTCCTCTGTATGTTTTTCTTTAATGACTGTCAGCGCATCCTGAGCCCTGATCATCAGTGGGTGTCTACGGCCGTATTTTTTTGATTTTTCTTCTACATCCTGCTCTGCTTTAATGATTTGAGATCTGATTGTTTGAATTGTTTTTTTATTTGAAATATCAAGTATGGACCCGGCTTCTTCACCACTAAGGCTGTTGAGTTGTTCTGATATTGCTTTGAGTTCATTCTGACGGGTTTCAGTTTTGGTCAGTTTTGAGCTGAGTTCAGTTACTTTTTCAGGTATAATTGAGATTCGATCTTCAATGGTAAAGATATCATTTCGTTTCAGATATCCATGCAGTGCTCTTTCCGCCAGCTGGAGTTTGTTTCTCTCTTCATCTGCTTTTTTTGTCATCCAGCCGACAGCATATTCAGACGCCTGCATTTTCATTTCAAAAAGTTCTTCAATGTATGATTTTATTATGGTATTTGCAATTCGCTCTGCAAGTACAGGGTTTTTAAACCTGAAGTTGATATTTACAATTTTTGAGTCTCTAACGGGTTCGACGGTGATCTGACTGCAGATTATCTGGGCAATTATTTCTGGTCGGGACAATTCAGTCGCCTTCAGGTCACTGTTATTTAGAAGAGATGACTCAGTTGCAGGGTCAGACAATCTGCCTTTAAATGAACTCAACCACGCCCTGAAATCTTTTAAAAGTGAGGACGACTGTTTTTCTTCTGAATCAAAGAAAAATGATTCATATTTAGAATCGAGAGACAGTGTTTTAACAATCTTTAAACCTACAGCCGGACTTTTCATGATTTTGATCTGAGTCTCAAGAAAATTCGGATCCCATGCGCGGTAGTATCTTGCGTCGTTTAAAAGGCCACTCGGCTCATTTTTTTCAATAAGGACTTTGGTTGTTGCAATATATTCTGGTGCTTTTGAATCAGTCAGTGTTAAGATCAGCACCGTTATGAAAGTGATAATGAAAAATGTAGCAACGATATGCTTTCTCTTCTGAATGACTCTTAAGTAGTCTCGTAAATGTATCTCTTTTTCTTCAATCATAATATTTAAACTTATTGGCTATTCTGGATTTAAAAAATGCTTTCAGGAATAATGATGATATCACCTGGTTTTACGATGGTATCAAGGTCGACTTTTTGTTTAGTAATTACTTTGTTATCGGTTTTTCTGATCAGGTTGGCATTCCTTTTTGATGCTTTGCCGGTATAACCGGATGCCATTGTAACGAGGATCATAATTGTTGTGTCTTCATCAAGCTCATACCGGCCCGGTCGTTTAACCTGACCAAGAATACTGGCTTTTCTGCTTTTAAATTCATTGATTGATACGATTATCTGAGGATTGATGAGGTATTCCTGATCGACATACATTTTTGTAAGCTTACGGGCAATCTCACCTGTTGTGAGACCACTGACATGAATACGGCCAAGAAAAGGAAGCTCTATAGTGCCATCACCATTTATACGAACATCCATGGAAAGATCTTCATGCTCATACACAACGATGGCAAGTTTATCACCGGTTCCTACATGAAATTCATCTGCTCTGGATTTTCCGGGTAAGAATGTTGAGAACAAAACAATAAGGATAATCAGTATAGAAATTTTACTAAAATTTTTTTGCGTCATTAATATTTGAAACCTTAAAAAAGCCGGATGAATAATCCGGCCGGAAAACTGTTTTTTTATCACATTGAAACTGACACAGTCAGCAGAAGAATGTTGGCAGTGTATGTATCTGCAGATGCAATGCCTTTGGACTCAACATCTTCGTATGTGTATGCAAAATCACAGGTAAATAAATCATTAAATTTGTAAGTCAATGAAGGTGCAATGCTAAACATTGTATCCTTCCTGTCTATATTATAATCTTCAATATTGTAAAAAAGGCTGAAGAATCCCGTGAATCTCTCTGACAATTCATGGCGATATGTAGTCAAAAGGCTGCTTGTTTCAAAATAAGCTGCTGCTAACTCATCCGTCTCATTTGTTTCATTTTTTGCTGTCAGGGTAATATCGCTCTTAAGAGTAATTTCATAACCCGCATCGAGTACTATCTTCATAATCGATTTATCGCTGATAAGAGATGATTTAAAGGCTTTATTCAGGTATCCTAATTTAAAGCTACCGGTTGTCCGATCTGTAATATCCCACTTGATACCGGTAAGATATTCGATTTCTTTATTGTCCTGAATAGGATAGTTTTTATAAGTGATGTCTTTATAGGCAAATTGTAAAAACACGGCAGTTTTTGGCATTAGCCCGTAATATACAGCTGACTCAATAAGATTCTCTTTTCTGTCCTGGCTGTTTTTTACTTTATCGTAATTTTCAGTGAAATGTGTATAGCCAAGTGTAATGGCTGTTTTTTCAGTTATTTCATATCGTATATCAGTTGATAACGTATTATCGGCATAATGTATATTGTCTGAACCTTCAACAATATCATCATGTTTGTCCTTGTATACATCTGACAGCTTAACTGACAAACCACCTGCTCCGTTATAGAGGACATGTCCTTCTAAATTATGGTCAATATCATCATGATCATTTTCGCCCGAAATATTTTTGATATCGGCGTTATAGGAAAGAAAGGCCTGCACCCGCCCCATTTCTTCAACCGGAGGCATAAAGAGACTTGATCCCGGAAGGGCAAGCCATATACCTGGTTTGGTTGTAACCCAATAGTCATCTACTTTATTGTTTTCTGTTTTGTAGATGTTATCTGACCATGACTGATCAATTGATATAAATGGATGAAAATAACTGTCAGGTCCAAAGAGGTCTGAAACATCAGCGGCAAAAGAAAATGAAACAAGTAATAATAAAACAACAGGAATCGCTACTAAAACTGATATGATTTTTTTCATTATATTAAAGTATCCATACTAATAAATATTCAGATTAATTGGGGCTTACGCTACCTCTTCCAGGTTCTGTGTTTATAGAATTTCTGGGTGGAGATCTTCTTTCTGCAGGTGTATACGCTGTTATTGTTTCACTGGCTTCAAGCGCCTGCTTTAAAGCTTCCTGATCAATGGAAAGGTTGTCACGGGCATACGCCTGAATTTCATCTTTAGAAACCCCCCATGTAAGCGCAGAATTGACGACCTGTTGATAGTTATTACTTGTATAAAGAGACACAATAACAACAAGACCATTACTGACACCGGCATCAAGAGCTTCCCGTATGACAGTATTCAGATCAATCCCTGACTTTATACACGACGTTACAGCCTGGGTTTCATCAACCAGGGTATTGTCACTGAAAACAGCTTTAGCAATGTCTTTTTCAGGTGCACCTGCTTTTACAGCTGCATCGACAACGGCACCTACATTTTTTGTTGCTGAAATTGCTGCCATTATTGTATCAGCCGGGTCTGCACCTGCTTTTATGCACTCACTGATGAGAATATCAAGATCAGCACCGGCAGCAATAGCAGCCAGAACTATCTGATCAGCAGTTACACCGGACTGTATCGCTGCTTTCACAATGATATCTATATTAATATTTGCAATGATTGCTGCTTTAATAACCTGGCCAGGTTTTTTTGTTACCTGTATTGTCGCCTCGATAATCTTACCGGCCATACTGCTATCCATTGCCATGGCTGTCTGGATAATAACATACATTTGCGCACCGGAATCAATTGCCTGGGCAACTACTTCTTCTAATTCCGGCTCATTACCGAGCGTTTTTCCTGTTTTTGACGCTTCAATCGCTTTTTGAAGAGAGTTGAACCAGTTTGAACCATTGTTTGAAGCAAAGGCTCCGCTGGTAAAAATGATAGAGGACATTGCAAACAGAAAAATTGTTAATTTAATAAATGATACATTTATATTAAAATATCTCATAATCTTAAAACCTTAATTTAAAAGTATTTCAGTCCGGAGCTAATTGCAGCCAGACAATTTATAAAGGAAATAACAAAAACGATTGATTAACAAAATATCAGTAAATTTCTAATATTTCGTCCTCAATAGCAGATAAAAGATAAAGTGTCAAGCCAGGTGTAATATAAGTGTTGTGGGGTAAAAGTTAATATTATCATGTCGTTACATATTGTAAGGGGGAGGGCAGTAAGCAGAAAACAGATCATAAAAAATAACTTACAAGTAATATTATTCAATAATATAAATAGTTTTAAACACTTGTAGCAAAAAATGCTACAAGCATAAAATATCTTTTTTATCTCGCATTATAACTTTTTATATAATTAAAAATTATTAAAGTAATTAAAAGAATAGCAAAAAAGATTGATATTAATCCATGACTTCCATGTGTTTCTGAATCGATCCATGATGTGACATTCAGGCCGGCCATATAGTAAATCTTATTCGTGATTACCCCCAGGATGATTGAACAGATAATAATAGAAGATAGATAAATACCGGCAGCTTTTTTGCCTAAAATTTTGGCAATAACAGTTAACGATGCAGCATTTGTTGCAGGGCCAGCAAGCAGGAATACAAGTGCTGCTCCGGGTGATAATCCTTTCATTGCGAGAGCTGCTGCTACCGGTGTTGATGCAGTTGCGCAAATATAAAGCGGGATGGCAATCGTGAGTACAGCAAACATTGGAAGAATCCCGTCACCAAGATAGGATTCAATCAGATTTTCTGGTAGAAATGTTGTAATGATACCCGCAAGAATAATACCGATGATAAGCCATTTACTAATATCATCGAATAGTTCACCAAAAGCAAACTTCATCCCGGATTTTATTTTTTGTGTGAAGGAAAGGTTTTCATGGGGAGTCGTTTCACAACCGCAACCATCGCTGCAACCTGATACAGCCGGTGCCATTGCAAAGGCAGAAGGCTTAACATGCTGAGGCTCTTCTTTATCAAAGATATTTACAAGCACACCGGTAATAATTGCCGTAAAAAATGCAGAGACTGGTCTTAATATTGTCATTATAGGGTCTAATAGAGCCCAGGATACTGCGATTGAATCGACACCGGTTTCAGGTGTTGAGATTAAAAATGAAGTCGTTGCCCCTTTGCTTGCCCCCTGTTCTTTGAGGCCAGCCGCTGCGGGAAGTACTCCGCAGCTGCATAAAGGGATAGGAACACCAAATGCTGATGCTTTAAGAATGCTTGAAAACTTACCTTTTCCAAGATGCTTTGCAACAAGGTCACCGGGAACAAAGGCTTTAAGAATACCTGCCATGAAAAAACCGAATAATATGAAACCTGAAGATTCAAGGAGTATCTCCCAGGATGCGTTAAGTGTTTGTAAAACATAGTCTGTTATCATTAAAAACCTCTTTGTTCAAAAATGATCATATGAAGATATATTCATATGTATAAATAAAAAAATATAATAATCACGGTTTAGTGAAATTATTCGTTCACATGTGCCATCCCCTCATTTAATAATGAAAAAATATGGTTGTCATCAAGTGAATAATAAACGTTTTTCCCTTCTTTTCGGTATTTTACCACTTTTGATGTTCTTAGCACCCGTAACTGGTGTGAAATAGCCGATTGCGTCATCTCAAGAAGCCCGGACAGGTCACAGACGCAAAGTTCTGAATGAACCAGAGCATGAAGGATTCTGACTCTGGTATGATCGCCGAGAACCTTAAAAAGCTCTGACAGGCTTAAAAGCTTTTCAGAATCGATCATTTGGGTTTTTATAGATTCTGTCAGTTCTGTATGATTACAGGTTGTTTCACAAACATCATCTGAATTTTGTATCGTCATTATCCCTCCAACGTATGAATATCTGTTCATATAATAAATTGTTTTGATGAAAAGTCAAGGCGTTATTTTCAAAGCTATGGAAGAATACTTAATATTCAAACGGATACTTTTGTGATATGAATTTATTAAATCTGTAACTTAACGGATTAACATATCCGGAAATGATATAGAGCATTAAGCAATCGATCAACAATACAAACAGCGTGGCATATAATGTACGAATCCGGAAGCCGTTTCGATAAAATCAGAAAAGCACTGCGGATTGACCGCACAATACGTTTTGTCTGGACAAATGTTCCCGGGCTTACCGTTGCAGGGGGAATCGTTTTGTCTGTTCTCGCTGTGTTGCCCCTTGTAAATCTCTGGTTGATGAAGTTGATCATTGACAAGGTTGTCCTGTCATTATCTGCCGATAGTAATGTGCCATTTGCTGATATAGCATTCCTTGTTTTTCTGGCCGGACTGACAGTACTTTTGACTCTTTTTTTTCAACACATCTCTGTATACATTCGTAACTCACAGTCCATGATAATTTCTGACAGGGTCTTTGCCGCTCTACATGAAAAATCAATACGTGTGGATCAGCGTTATTATGAACAGTCAACCTATTTTAATACGCTGCACCGCGCTCAACAGGAAGGCCCTTACAGACCTGCCCGGATTGTTAACGGGGTTACGCTTGTTTTTCAAAATGCGTTTTCTCTTATTGCTGTAGCCGGTCTTCTTTTTACGCTACACTGGAGTATTCCGCTTTTGGTTATTGTCTGTGTGCTCCCCGGAATTGCCGTGAGGGTTAAATTTTCATCGACCCTGTATCAATGGAAAAAACTGAACACAGAAACCGAACGTGAAACTGATTATCTAAACTGGCTTATTACAGGAAGAGACCATGCCAAAGAAATCCGGCTTTTTAATACCGGACATTTTTTTACTGACAGGTTTAACAGGCTGAAAACAAGGTTAAGAGTAGAAAAGCTTGCTCATGAAAGAAGAAAAGCAATTGCCGGGTATTGCTCTGAAGCATTTACTGTTTTTGCAATGTTTCTCTCTTTTGGGTATATGGCTTTCAAAACGGTCTCAGGGGATATTACCCCAGGGGATCTTGTCATGTTCTATCAGGCGTTTCAGAAGGGGTTGTTGTTTTTAAAGGAATTGCTTAAGGGGGGGGCAGATATTTATGAAGATAATCTGTTTTTGTCAGATTATTATGCTTTTCTTGATATCGAAGAGTCTGTTACGTCACCCGAAACACCTGAGCTTTTACCAGACCTTGCTAATGCTGAAGTTTCTTTTAATAATGTCTCATTTGCCTACCATCCCTCAAGAGAACCTGTACTCAAGGATATCTCCTTTAAAATTAATCCTGGCGAGGTGGTTGCCTTAACCGGCGAAAACGGGGCCGGCAAAACAACACTTGTAAAACTTTTATGCCGTTTGTATGACCCGGATAATGGCTCTGTCAGTATAGGTGGGGTTAATATAAAAAAATTTAGCCCTGAACACCTGAGGCAGGCTTTAAGTGTCGTGTTTCAGGATTATGCGCAATATAATTTTTCCGCAGGTATGAACATACAGTTGGGTGATATTCACAGGGATTATGATATAAATACGATTAAAACCGCAGCTGAAATGTCAGGTGCGGCCAGCTATATATCAGGGTTGCCGGAAGGTTATGATGCGATTCTTGGTACACTCTTTAAAGATGGTTATGAACCGAGTGCCGGACAATGGCAGAAAATTGCAATTGCAAGGGCATTTTACAGAGATTCCGGCCTTCTTGTTTTTGATGAACCGGCCAGTTCACTCGATGTTCAGAGTGAATATGAAGTTTTCAAACAGATAAAAAAGCTTTTAAACGGACGGAGTGCTGTATTAATCAGTCACAGGTTCTCCACTATCAGAATGGCTGACAGAATCATTGTCCTTGATAATGGCGTGATCGGGGAAGAGGGCACCCATAAGGAATTATTACAGAAAAAAGGTCTTTATTATACCTGGTTTCAGAAACAGGCGGACAACTTTATACAGGGTTCTATATAAACAGGAGATTCTTCGTGAAGCTGAAAAGGGTTAAGTATAATGATACCGACAGAACTGATGTGCTTGTTGAAGTAAAGGGGGGATGGTTCCCGGTGAGCCATATCTATGAGGTTGCAGATTTGTTCAATTATTCGGAGGAGAAAGGTTTCTCTGACGATATTATTTTAAGGATACTTCAGCGTGACGAGCATTTTCAGAAACGACTGATTGATCTGCTTGAGGCCCTCGATACAGGAGAGGCAGTCTCTTCTGATGAGGTTACCACACTGATTCCGATTATGCCCGGGGCCTACAGAGACTTTATGTTGTCAGAAGAGCATGTGATTAACGCCAGTCGCGGGTTTGTGAAAAAGTTTATGCCGTTTGTCTATAGGGTTACATCGGCATATGAAAAGATTTTTGGTAAACCCTTTCCGGCTTTTAAACCGAATAAATACTGGTATCAAGCCCCCATATATTACTTTGGCAATCATCTTAATTTTACCTGTGATGACCGGATAGTTAAATTTCCGGATTATTGTGATGGGGCAGACTATGAACTTGAACTGGGTGCCTTTCTTAAAAAGGGTATTAAGAATGCATCCATCGAAGAGGCCAGAGATGCAATCGGAGGATTTGTTATCCTGAATGATCTGTCAATGAGAGGGCTTCAGGTGAAAGAGATGAAAAGCGGTTTTGGGCCCCAGAAGGCAAAGAGCTTTGAGAATATGATTTCCGGTATGGTTGTTACCCCTGAATCTGCAGGTGATTATAATAATCTTAAAGCCACTGTCAGTATCAATGGCAGCGAGGTCGTGTCCACATCGACATCCGGAATGTATTATGATCTTGCCGAAGCGATTGCATATGCCTCAAAAGGTGAACAACTACACCCAGGCGAATTTTTTGGTTCAGGCACGTTACCGGGTGGTTCCGGTATGGAAAATGGCTATTGGCTGAAGGCCGGTGATGAAATTGAATTTACAATAGAGAACCTGGGCTCACTTGTTTTCAAAACCTGAAAAATATGATTCACAAATACAGGAGCATTAAATGACCATTATTGATCTTTCAAAACCGATATTTGATAACCCTGAGGACCCCGGGTTTATGCGTATTAAAATTAAACATAAGCCCCATTGGTTAGGTCGTATTCTTGTAAGAGTGCTTGGGTTGCCGTTAAAATATTCAGGCAGTTTTGTCGGCTGGGCTGACGATACAATAAAAAAAATGGGTGTACACAGTACAACCCATATAGATGCTCCCTGGCATTACGGACCAGAGGTGAATGGCAAAAAAGCCTTAACAGTTGACCAGATTCCTCTTGATGATTGCTTTGCAGATGGTCTTGTAATTGATGTTACTGATATTGAAGAATATACGCAGATAACACCAGAAATGCTTAAAGAGAGACTTAAAAAAACAGAGACTGTTATCAAGCCCGGCAATATTGTCCTGATAAGGACCGGTATGGATAAATATTCAGGAACTAAGGAATACTGGAAACGAGGGGTCGGCATGAGCCGCGAGGCAACACTCTGGCTTATTGACCAGGGTGTAACAATCATGGGGATCGACCAGTGGGGATGGGATTTGCCGTTTCATATTCAGATTAAAAAGTCAATTGCATCCAAAGGGTCAGATCAGTTCTGGCAGGGCCACCTTGTAGGAAGAGAGAAGAATTACTGGCATATGGAGCAGTTGGTTAATCTGGGGGCTTTACCGGATAAGGGGTTTAAGGTTGGGGTTTTTCCGCTGAAAATAGTCAACGCGTCCGCCGCCCCCGCCCGCATCATCGCTTTTTTGGCAAATAAAAATACCTGATCTCTGCGTTGTACTGCGGCCCTCATCGCTCGGCGTACGAACAAGTACGCCTCGCTCTTCGGGCCTTGTACGCCTTGAGCTAAGGCACTTTTCATTGCCAAAATGGGTTTGGCTTTGAAAAATGCAAGGTTAATCTATTTAGTTGAGCCAGAGTAGCGGTATTGAAATGTTGCGATTGGAAATTACAGGTAAAATATAGTTATCTGTAGTCTGGATCAATGGGAAATCACTAGATTAAGTGGATTTCTAAATAAAAAAAGGTAATTAGGAACTTATTAATGAAAAACAATTTTTTGTCTTTTTTTACTATATGTTTTGTTTGTTCTTTTATTGTTGGAACCGTGTCTGTTGAAGCTGATTGGGGGCGAAACGATGATTGGGTGATAGAAAAAATTGAACGTGATTTTGATGGTGACGGAATTATTGATAGCGTTGAAACCTATACCTACAACAGCAACGGGAATAGAATTAAAATAGAGGATGATTCTGATGGTGACGGAATTTTTGATAGTGTTTATGCCTATACCTATAACAGCAACGGGAATAGAATTAAAGAAGAAATTGATTTTGATGGTGACGGAATTATTGATTGCATTGTAACCTCTATCTTTGACAGCAACGGGAATAGAATTAAAGATGAAAGAGATTCAGATAATGACGGAATTTTTGATCATGTTTCTACCTATACCTTTGATAGTAATGGAAATAGTACTAAATGGGAAATTGATTCGGATAATGACGGAATTATTGATGATGTTTTTAACAGTACCTATGACAGCAAAGGGAATGTAATTAAAATAGAGGCTGATTATGATAATAACGGAATTTTTGATTATGTTTATACCTATACCTACAATAGCAAAGGGAATGTAATTAAAATAGAGGATGATTATGGTAATGACGGAATTATTGATAGCGTTGAAACCTATACCTACAACAGCAACGGGAATAGAATTAAAGAAGAAAGAGATTTAGATAATGACGGAATATTTGATCATGTTTCTACCTATACCTTTGATAGTAATGGAAATAGTACTAAATGGGAAATTGATTCGGATAATAACGGAATTATTGATGATGTTTACACCTATAACTATGACAGCAATGGAAATACAACTACAATAGAAGGTGATTCTGATAATGATGGTATTGTCGATGATGTTAAGACTTATACTTGGAAATATTTGCCACTTTCTTCAGGTTCAATCTCTCCAAACTCAGACTCTTCAGGTTCAGGCGGTTGTTTTATAGGGACTTTATTTTGAATATATTGTTTTGCAGGAGGCTTTGAAAAAAGGCTCATGAATGTTTCTCAACAAATCAACACTTTTCGAAATTTTGCGTGAAAAAAACAACTACAGATATGAGGTTAACCCCTTTACCGGCATTCAATCGAAGACTTTTCCGGCACATGATGATTCCTGGATGATCCTTTTTCACTGGCCGGATTTTTAAAAAAATCGAAATCACCTGAA
>JQIA01001088.1_pt1 | contig 14564 bp, 8 predicted proteins | sample 811431 | NCBI WGS metagenome assembly JQIA01 (sample SAMN02998118, study PRJNA258478) | marine sediment metagenome | biome: marine; feature: seafloor; material: sediment; isolation source: oil-polluted sediment collected from 3 locations (0.5 km, 0.7 km and 0.9 km)... | place: USA: Gulf of Mexico ... | reverse complement strand
CTCAATATCATTCTTCGCGATACCCCCCATTATTCAGTGGGTTTTTCAACCGCTGTGTTTGCCGCAGTCGGTATTCTCTGCGGACGTCAATTGAATAATAAGGCCTCCACCATTGTCAGGCAGGTGGTGCTTCCCCTCGGGGCCGGAGTCGGCCTGCTGGCTATGCTGGGCAGCGAGGGAGAACGGACAGACTTTGGTGCCCATCTGTTCGGTTTGGCTTGTGGGCTGGTCTACGGCCTGTTTCTTCAGCTGACAGATCTTGATCTGCTCGGCAACAAACGCGGGCTCCAGCTGGCCTTATTTCTTGTTGCTCTTTTCCTGATTGTCCTTTGCTGGCTGCTGGCAACCGGCGGAGAATACCCGTTTTTTCCGGTTGATGCCCTGTCCGGGGTTTCGCGCTGAACCCCTCGCCCTGAGGAGTTATCTTGCAGCTTTGCTCCCCCCATAACAAAAAGATAAAAAGAAAATAAAAAATACTTGTAAGACAATCCATTACGGTTTTAAATACCGAAATATTACGCAAACGGCGATGAAATATCAGAAGGTATTCTGTTGGCGCTCTCTGCGCTTAATTATGTTACGTCGTTGTGTTAAGGGAGCGTGCAATACATAATCACCCATCTCCCTCATTTACAATTTCATCGACTATTCATACATCGTTATCTCCATTCGCAAAGGTAGATCTATGCCCATGAACGACCAATCCCCGTGGGGGAAAAAGAAGAAGCCGGGAACCCCGGAAGATTTTCTGGCTGCCTTAATCCAGAAGATAAGAGATTCATTTAGTGACGAGAGCAAAGAACGACCGCCCTCGCAAAAAGGGGATGAGCCGGATCCAGCCAACGTTCTTGCCGGCATCGGAAAGATGGTTCTGATTGTGCTGGCGATTATAGGCTTTCAGATTATTTACTCCTCTTTTTACACCATAGAGCCTGGTGAACAGGGAATCGTCATGCGATTCGGAAAGTATAACCGTACCACCGAGCCCGGTCTTCGTTTTAAGCTGCCGTATATAGAAGATATGAAAAAGGTGGATGTCAAGACAGTGCGTAAGGAGGAATTCGGTTTTCGGACCAGAACACCGGGCCAGAACAGCACCTTCAGTAAAGAGGGCTTTGATCGAGAATCATTGATGCTCACCGGTGATAAAAACGTTATTGATGTGGCCTGGATTGTTCAGTTCACGGTTAACGATCCGGTTCGTTTTCTTTTTAAGGTTCTCAATGTCCGACAGGCAATTCGCGATAATTCAGAGACCGTCATTCGTCGTATTGTCGGTAATATGGATTTTGATTACGTGCTGGGAAATCGCTCTGTTCTGGCGGAAATGGCCAAGCAGGAATTGCAGAAGGATTTGGATAAACTCGAAAGCGGGGTCTATATAGGTACCCTCCAGCTCTTGGATATCACCCCTACCGATACCGTTAAACCAGCATTTAACGAGGTGAATGAGGCGGATCAGGATATGAAACGTCTGGTGAATGAGGCGGAAGAAACCTATAACAAGGTGATTCCCAAGGCCCGAGGTTCCGCAAAGCAAATCATTGAAGAATCACATGGTTATGCTGTTCAGCGCATCAATAATGCACGGGGTGAAACTGCTCGTTTTAACGCCATTGTTACAGAGTACATGAAGGCAAAAGAAGTAACCCGAAGGCGTATGTATCTTGAAACCATGCAGGATATTTTGCCTAAAGTTAAGCAGATCTATGTGATGGACGGCAAAGAGCAGGCAGTGCTTCCTTTGCTGAATTTAACCGGCAACTAGCTTGGAGCAGGGGCAATTCATGAATTGCCTCATGTCGTATTATATTGTCGTTTTTGCAGGGTGCCGTAAGGGCACGGCGCGTCGTGCCCCTACCGAAAAAACCAATATTTCAGGGCAGGCACAGGGGCCTGCTCCTACCGGCCCCCTGCTAAAACGGAAAAACATGTTGATCTCCTCTTAATAAACAGTAGGATGCAATAAATCATGAAACAGCTGATACAGATAGTTACTCTTGTGCTTATTGGCGCATTTATCCTCAGTATTTGGGATGGCTTTTACATCCTTCCTGAAGGTAAACAGGCCGTCATTACCCAGTTCGGTGCCCCAGTGGGCGAATCCAAAACCACTGCTGGTTTAAAATTTAAGCTTCCGTTTGTCCAGCGAGTGCGCTATTTTGAAAAGCGTATTCTGATCTGGGACGGAGATCCTAATCAGATTGCCACCAATGATAAGACCTTTATCTTTATGGATAATACGGCGCGTTGGCGGATTACTGACTCGCTCCTTTTCCTTCAGGCTGTAGGGACTGAAATGCGTGCCCAGACGCTACTTGATGACATTATCAACGGTGCGGTCCGGGACTTGGTTAACCAGAATGATCTGATTGAAATTATTCGTTCTTCGGATTGGAATAAAGACTACAGCTTTGCCCGTTCCAGGGAAGAGGAAATGAACAGGGCTCCCTCAAGAGGGCGTGACAAGATCAGTGAGATGGTTCTGCAACAGGCCTCTAAGGACACTCTGAAGTATGGCATTGAGCTGATTGATGTTATGTTTAAACGGGTTAATTATATTCAGTCTGTGCGAGAAAAGGTGTATAGCCGGATGATCTCGGAGCGCAAGAGAATCGCGGCAGAAAAGCGATCGCTGGGTGAGGGACGCAAGGCCGAGATTCTCGGTAAGGTGGATCGTGAGCTGAAGGAAATCACCTCGGAGGCCAAACGAAAGGCCACTGAGATTCGTGGTCAGGCAGATGCTGAAGCGACCAAGCTGTACGGTGAGTCCTACAATAGGAATGTGGAGTTTTACTTCTTCCAGAAAAGTCTGGAGAGCTACCGCAATATCATCGGAGCGAATACCTCGCTGATCCTTTCACCCAAATCCGAGTTGTTACAGTATTTGGAGTCGACTGGGGTGCGGTAGGGGAGAGGTTGTGTGTACAAAGTAGTATTGCAGAAAGAAAAACCCGTCATTTATGACGGGTTTTTTTGTTTCCTGGGGTTGAAGGAAAGGAACGTTAACCGAGGGGAAAGAGTAAAGAACGGTGTGTCGGATATCCGTATTTCGGTTGAGGAGCTTTTTGCTTCGTGACAGGGTGACGGCATGCGATTAACTTAAAATTAGACAAAATGAAACGGGATGGGCTGGAGTTATTCTGAATTGTTAACATGGGTAAGTTAACATAATCTGAAATTTTATAAGGAGAGCGGCGATGGCGGGCAACAACGTTTTAAATTTACAGATACAGGTGCATGAAGATGATGCTGATGCCGAACGGATAGAACAATTGACTCGGACTCTGATACGTCAACTCAGAGAATTGGATATAGAATTAATTGACCGAATGACGGAAGGGCAGGCTGCTCTTGGCAAGGGGGATCCTCTGACAATCGGTACTGTCCTTTTGGCTCTTTCTGTGGCGTCAATTCCTTCCCTTGTCGCCTTACTTCAGAGATGGGTTGGAGATAATCGTAGAGTGTCTGTGGAAGCGCCAAACGGGGTGAAATTGGAATTCACACCCAAAAAACGCTATTCTGAAGATGAAATTGTGGCACTGATTGAACGACTTAACAGGCTTTCCTGAAGATTAACAAAGTTTACAGAGGAATAATAAAAATAATGGGAAGCCGTTCGGCCCTACTTATCAGCTGTAGCGAATATCAAGATTCAGCCTTTCCTCGGCTTACCGCACCTGAGAACGACGTGGAATCATTGGGAGCTGTACTGAGAGATCCCAGAATAGGCCATTTTGAGAATGTAAAGGTGTTGGTAAACAAACCCGCACAGGAGGTTCGCGAGACGGTTGAAGAATTTTTTACCACTAAAAAGCGTGCTGATCTTGCCTTGCTCTATTTCAGCGGGCATGGGAAAACTGACCTGAACGGGGATCTATATCTGGCAACACATGACACAAAGAGCAATCTATTAGAGTCGAGCTCCATCCCTGCCGATTACCTTAACAAGCTGATGGATAATTCCAAATCTCGCCGTATAGTATTGATTTTAGACTGTTGTTACAGTGGTGCCTTTGCCACAGGGAGGAGTAAAGGAGCTGTCGGGGTAAGTGTGAATACAAAAAAAGTTTTCGAGGGAACCGGCTATGGTCGGGTTGTCTTGACCGCAAGCGATGCCGTCCAACTTGCTTGGGAAGGGGAGAAGATTGAGGGGATCCCAGTCTGCTCAGTATTCACCAAATTTTTGGTTCAAGGGCTTAGTACCGGGGCTGCTGATTTATCGCAGGACGGGAAAATCACCGTGGATGAACTTTATCAATATGTGCATCAACAAATCGATAAGTTGGATAGTGACAAGCCTCAGACACCCCAAAAATGGTCTTTTCGTCAGGAAGGCGAACTGGTTATTGCCCATAACCCAAATTTAACAGTCTCGCCTGTGCTCAAGGAAATTGAGGTATCCATGCAGAGTCCATTGACGGATGTACGTTTTGGTTGCCTTAGTACTTTGGAACAGTTGTTACAGTTTGTAATTACAGCAATAGAAAAATTAACAAAAGATGATAGTCGTCGAGTTTCAAAAACAGCCCAAGACGTACTGGCAAGTTATAACCAATTTCCAGGTCAAAGTGACAGGGGGGATATAAAAAAGGAACCGCAAACGAAAAAATATGAAAATATCCCGCAAGAAAATAAAGTAAGCCTAAAGAATAAAATGGATACACAAATTAGAACGGCTGTATTGGAAAAGAAATTTGTCACAACTCAGGCGGAGCTGGATACTGACCGTAAGAAAGGAGGTCAAAAAAATACAATAAGAGGTTCTGGAAAAAGCATAAAAAAGATTTTTATTTTCTATGGACAAATAGAACTATATGATCCGATAATTGATTTCATTCAGTGGAATTTTTCCAGAAATAAATCTTACATTTCAATTTTATTAAAATTATCCAATATAAAGAAAAATACGTACAAAGACACTTTATTGGCTCTAATGAATCAAGTAGTATCCAGCCTTGTAGAAACGGAACAAGATGATCTGAAAAAACAAAAAATAGAAAGAGATTTTGGAAATTATAAAAAATGGCAAGTAAAAGCTAAGTCTAAAGATGAAATTATAAAAGGATTATACGATTTAATTGATATTCATGTAATACCAAAGTTATCTCTCCGTGGCACTCCAATTGTAGTTTGTCTTCATAATTTTGACATGATTATGACGGAAAGTGGTTGGGCGCAAAGGATTCGAGTAGATTTTATAGATCTTTTATTGGGAATAGATAACATTCAGTTTTTTATTAGTATTTGCGATATACAAAGACCAGACTTGTACTATGCTTCCGATAACGTTGAATACTTCTGCGTTCAAAATTCAATTTATGAAAAAAATAATAATATCAAAGATAATGTTCAATTAGGTAGAAATGATGTTACGCCAAAACAAAGGGTGCCTATATACTCGCCAAATGAAACAGAAAAAAAAGATAAGCACAATGCTAACCTACTTGAAAATCGTGCGGAAAAATATCTGAACTTTCTCAGGAGGTATTATGAAAGTCAGCTCGATTCAAGAGTTTTCAAAAAAGAAATTAAGATGTATTATACTTGTTTGACTCATGAATATGATGCATATAAAGTAAATAAGAATGCTTATCATCAAGATGAAAGTAGTAGCCGATCTTATCAGGTATTTCGGGATTCACGCTGCTCATTAGCTGATTTTATCAGAGATGTTGAGGAAAAAATATTAGAACAAGAATATTCAGAAATTGGAGAGAGTGTTATACCAATTGAGCAACGTTCTGCTAATGCTGAAAAGTTTTTTGTGAAAATCTATGAAAATATTACGATTAGTGGTTTTGAAAAAAATTATACGGATGATTATAATTTCTTAAAGAAGGAAATTGATAAATGTTTAATTAGCATAAGAAAACAGAGGGGATTGTTTCATGAGCATCGAAATAAAGCTGAAGAAAATAAGGGAAATGCGATGATTCAAGGTGTTTACGAGGATGCACACCATGATTTGGAACTCACATTGGTTCAAACTGAAAAGTTATGGAATAAAATATATAGATTGAAAGTTATTGAGACCTTAGACTCACTCAAAGAACAGATCATTGCTAATAAAATTAAAATCCAAAGAGATCAGGGAAAAACGGATTTGTTAGAAAAAATTAAAGATATTCGCGGGAAACTTTAAATTAATATGATAACAGTAGGATGCCACGAGTGAATACAGGGGGGGATGGTTGATCTTTTAAAAAGTTGTTATCTGTCTTGATGTGTGGCGTGAAGGTAATTGAGGGTAAAATGAAAAATAAATTTAGGTATCAAATCTAAAGGTTGAGAGTTTCGTGAAAAGTCAGGGCTTTTGTTGTTTTGTAACGATAAGTTAATGGCTTGAGAGGCAGGGGTGGGTGTTTTGGACTTTTTGCGAATCCATCAAAGGTTAACCCAAAAGTTTTTTTGCCCTTAGAAAGGAGATACTAAGAATGAAATTTGATGTCTATTTCAATACGGATTTGTTTGTTGGTAGGGAGGAGGAAAAAAAAATATGGGAAAAAATACTTGAAGAAAAAGAGCGGAGCACTCGTTTTTTGGAATTTACAGGGATTGCAGGCCAGGGGAAAACAGAACTTTTAAAATATTTTTATTCCACAACAAAGAAACAAACAAAATGCTTGGCAGCTTATATTGATTTAGAGCAGGCAAAGTTTTACCGCCCTGAGATTTATCCTATTATTAAGGAGATAGCAGGGTTTTTCTCTGGAAACATAGAAACATATGCCTTGTCACTTAAGCTTGATGACAAGCTTTTGATATATATTGAAGAATTAAGAGTTTACCAGCAAGGACTATGGGGAGACCCGGAAACTGCTGATCGGAATTCAATAGACAGAAAAGAAAAAGAGCTCATTCAAGATTTTATAGCAGGCTTAGGGGAATTACTGTCTGAGTATAAAATTGTGCTCTGTTTCGACAGCACCGAATGTGCCTATCCTGCGGCACTGCAACAGCTTGAAGATCAAATATTACAAGTGTTCATCGACAATAAAAATCTGATAGTTGTTTTTGCTGGCCACCAGAGATGGGGGTGGACGAATCGAAAAGTACGTCGGCAGGTCAATCGCAATCGACATCACTTGGAACCCCTATCCAGGGAAGCCAGCGGTGAGCTTATAGCCCGCCTTTTAAATCAAGAAGAATTAGCTCCGGAAGACAAAGAATACCTCCTTGATAAGATGTGGCAGCTGACATTAGGACACCCTTACAGTAGCTATAAATTTCTGGATTTTTTGAGCGAGAGTTTTAGTAAATCATTAACAAATAAGATTATTGAAGAACACTATAGTCGTAGCATTGAAGAGTTAGTTAGTAAAATAGTAAAAAACAGGGTGCTTGAAGGGGTGGAATTGAGCCCGAATTATCCCCCGCCTGAAATAATCCTCTCCTATCTTGCTCCCCTGCGACGTATTGAATTCAGCACCTTTCATTTTATCTTGACTCGTTTTTTACTGGATTGGTTTGAAGATAAACCGTTCCTCTTCTTTGAGGAGCTTGTTGCCGAATTCCAAACGCAAACCTATATCTTCACCCCTTGGATTCTCGGAGCAGGTTTTGATGTTGAGGAGGTTACCCGCAACCTATTGCTCTCGGACCTACGGATTAATCGGAAAGAAAAATTTATTGAAATACAGAACGCATTAATTGAACAATATGACCATTGGATTGAACAGACCGGTGATGCCAGCCAAATCAAAAACATCATTGAGCGACTCTATCATACTTCACTATTAATGACAGAAGAGCAGGAAGGAAATATTACTGAAAAGATCACAGGGCAATTACAAGAATATGTGAACCGGTATTTTACCGAAGACTACACCGGTTCTGACATTCGAGTTCGGGATCAAATAGATCGATTGAAAAATGCTCTGAAACGGGACAAAGAATTACAAAAAATGATTGACGTTACAAGTTTATTGAAAACAATCGAATCAATATAATTTTCCACTTGATTGAAATCTAGATCAGGGAGCAGATATATGACTTTTCGTGAGTTACAAAATGAATATGAGCAAATTATAAAAGAGTTAGGTGCATTTAATAAAAAGATAGAAGAATTAAAATTTGATCTTGATGCGACTGAAGTAAATGGTAAAAGATCTCAAGATGTTATTCTTGATATCGAAGAAAGGAGAGCCAAGCGGAATGAAGCCAGGACCGCTCTGCATACTCTCTATGAAGGTATTGCTGAGTTCCCTAACATATTGTTTTGTCGACATAACAATACGGAAAAACTTAACGAAGAAAATTTTGTAAAATATCTCTATGACATACTGGAAATAAAAGAAAAGAGAACGTATTCTTTTTTTAAGAAAATAATCTCTGTTCAAGATATTTCCTCCAATTTTAATGTTGATCTTAAGGTTGCGATGCCTGAAGATTTAGTAGGAAAACTTGAAAAATCATTACAAGTTAACACTGCAACCGAGGCACCGATCAGAAAAAAGCTCATGGATGAGTTTGGAATTCATCAGGTCCAACCTGAGCATCCTGATAAGGATCAAATAGAATCAATTCATCCGTCAGTAAAATCATTTATTTTCGTAGGTCGAGATGCGGAATTACAACGACTTGAGGGTAATTTTCTTTTTCAGCCGGATTCTTTTATATTCAATATTCATACTGCTGGAGAGGGAGGTGTAGGTAAGACACGGCTTCTGCAGCAGATGCTGGAGTTATGCCGTAGCAGTAAATATACAGACAGGGTTATCGCCGTTGAAGAGCTGATTGATTTTTACCACACCGAGAGTCGTTCTCAAGCGGGTATTATCGAGCAAGTTATTAGGCAATTAGGACGTGAACAATTTCTAAACGTTCAAGATAAACTGGAAAAATATCGCCAAACAAAGGACAGCAGTGAGCGTCAATATCTATTAGATGATGTATTAACAGCATTAAAAAAGGATTACAAAAAATTTGTCGCCACAGCCGAACAAAAAAATAAAACTATAGTCCTGTTATTTGATACATATGAAGTGATCCAACGGATTGACAAAGAAGGGAAAGATGCGACAAGTACAGGTTTTTCCGAATGGCTGGAAACCAAGTTTTTCCCAGGGTTACGATCAGACAGCACCCGGATTATTGTTGCGGGTCGTTATCCCTTTATTGATATCGACAAAGCGCAGATAGAAGTAGAGGAAAACATCTTAGCGTTGTTTGATTTTTCTGCTGCTGCTGATTTTTTGATTGAGTGCCTCATGGTTGCCGAATTTTCCGAAAAATCATACCAGAATTTTACAGACAACTATCCGCAGACAGAAGGCTTTTTGGACCCTTATCGATATCCCTTGGGTGATAATCGTGTCGGTATCTGGATGTGTGAGTTTCCAGATGATTACCGATTGGAACTCGGTGAAAAAGTTTGGCAGGAATTATCTGATAAAATAGAGATTACTTGTCAGGATGACTTGCTCGACGAGTTGGGACTCACTGAGAATGAATTCAGGACATTGTTCCATCCGACAGGCTCCTCTGATGAAGAGAATATTTATCGTCCGATCTACTTGGCACTCTTCATGGATTGGTGGCGCTTTAACTTAGGCAAGTTTGATCCTGCTGAATTGTTGGAGCAGATTCAACGCATCGGTAACAAAGAACGGCAGCAGGAAGCGTTTAACAAGTTGCTTGTTCAACGGGTTGGGCAAAATTATAAAGAGAGAGTGTTTATCTATCGTATGGCTGTGGCCTATCGCCGAATGACCGGAGGCATCATGCAGTATTTGACTGATTATTCATTCGAGTACTGTCAAAAAATGTTACTGGAAAAACTTGCCCCTCTCTCATTTATTAAACATAAACAATGTGCGCAAAAGGGTGATGTTGTTTTGCTGCACGATGAAATGCGGAATTTAATTGAAAAGTATTGGCAGGAGGAAGATCCGGGCAGAAAGCAAAGCAAGGAAATATCCAGTAAATTAGTATGTTATTATAGAAATGAATTTTTATCACCAGATTATCAACTCACCTCTTTGGCATTCAGCAAATTACAAAAGAAAAGAATTCCAGGAGTTGTTCTTGACAGGATAAAAGATATAAACGTCCTGTACTTTACAGAAGCCGATTTTCAGTCTGCTTTGAAAGATAAGTTAAACCAAGATGAGTTTGATGAATATGCCTCTGTCTTGGTTCATGTGGCAAGGCAGGAGGTTTTACAGGCAAAACGGGAGGTATACGTACCAGAGCTTATTGAATATGCCTTTATGGCGGATACCGATGATGGTACGCAACGGTTTTGCAAGGAATTTGACGCTGCAATGGAGGATGGTCGTTATCCCTATGCAGCTATACTTGGACGAGAAGCTGAATCCTGTTGTGCAAAATATAGCGGTTCTTCTCTCAATACTTTTGAAATTAAGCGAAGGGAGGTTCAATATTATATTGATAGTGACAAAATCAATATTTCAAAGGCGCTAAGTATAATTAACTGGGTTGACCAAGAACAGCATGCTGATAAAATATGGGAAAATACCGTACTCTACGGGGGGTTTATGCTGTGGAAAGGAATTGCCTGTTTCTGGTTGGATGATTTTGATCAGGCTATTCATTTCTTGCACAAAGCAAAAAAGAAATTTCTTGCGCATCAAGAACAAGAGTCTTCATTATTTTTTGCCAATAACTGGATCGGCTACGCTTATTATCGAAAAGCGGAATTTCAAGAGGCAGAAGGATGGATGCAGCAAAGCTTGGAAGGACTGTTGGAGTTATTAGCAAAGGAATTGTATGCCGATAAAACAAAAAAAAGGAATATTCAGCAACGCATCCAATATGTTTACGGTAATTTGGCCATGTTGTATCGTTATAATGGGAAATTTTCAGAAGCGATACGATACGCTGAGGCTGCTCATGATATTGTAATAGGATTACCCCGTAATAAAAGGGAAATTTTTCGATCATTAAATACAATATCCCATGTGCTGGCTGTTGCCGGGCGCAGTATGGATGCTCGATACTATTTAGAGCAAGCTGAAAAAGTCTATAAGGAAATACCTGATCGTTTGCTAGGCGGTCGTTTACATATCAATTTTAGCTTGTTGTCGTATGGATCCTTGGAATTCGTTAATATGATGGAGTATTATCGGGCCGAGGAATTACGTGAGGCAGTTAATAAGATTGACAGTCAGGGAGACGGCCAACAGGCGGAACAGATGAAAAATGCTGTGAGGCATATCACTAAAGCCATTGATATCCTTAAAGGCGAACCTGATTCTCCCGTCGTCGCACATAAAGAATTGGCTGACGCCTATTTAAACTTGGGCGAGCTGTATATGATGACGCCTAAAGCAAGCAGGCCTAAAAAATGGAGAGAAGCTGAACAGGCATTTCTCCGGGCTGTGGACTTTGCCGAAATCAGTCAGTTCCGGTACAGTTATATTGACGCTTTGGAGAGTCTGGTCACTCTGTATTATTTTTGGAATCGTGCAGCAGAAAATTTGTTGAACGAGACAAAAGTAGAAAATGAGCAAAAAAAAGAGAAATGCCAAGAAAAATTAGCGAATTTGCATTCAGAAATAAAAGGCTATCCCAGCCTAATGGGCCGTTATGAATTGACCTTGGGTGATATTGCATTTGATAATGCCTTGGACCTGATTAAGGATGGGACGTTCCATGACTCTAATTTTCGTGCAGGAATGAGGTTATTGAAAATCAGTTTTGATCATTATGTCTCTTCAGCATTATTTAAGAAGGAATTTAATAGAGATCGATATTATCTTGTATTGCGTGTTCTCTATAATCGTTTAAACACGCTGATTAAAAAGATGGGAATAGTTTCCCGGTGGGTGTTTGATTGGTTGGAAAAATATCGAAAAGAGTGGGCGTATCAAATTCCGGAATTTAGTATAGTCTTTGACTATGTTGTTTCGCTGCATACAATTCCGGAGGACGGAGAGAAGATAATTAGTCAGGTTAAACAACAGATTAAGCAAACTGAAGAAAAGGGTGATTTGCGATATGTGATTTTGCTGAATAAATGCTTGATTGATGCATATCAGCTTCAGGCTAACGCGACGGGACAAGAGCAGTTTCAAGAAAAACTCGTCGGTCGGTTGAATCGTCAGAGTCGAGTCTACCGTCATTTGGGTGATGTCCACTCTGCACGACTTTGCTATGAGCGTGCCCGAGAGGTCATTGCAGGATGTGATGCAGAGTTATTACAGATAATTGATCCTGTGTTGAAGAGGGGGTTAGAAGGGTGTACGGATATTGTTGAAGGTGAATTTTATTTCCGTCAGGGCGGCTACGGATCTCTGTTGGAATATTTTTTGCATGATGAACTGCCGTATGCTCGCCGTAGGTTTGACAGGCAATTTAAAGGGTTCCGGAAAAAGGCACTTTTCTTGCTCACAAGAGGTGCAAGTAGGCTTGAAGAAACCTTAGAAAGGTTACAATTACCAGAGCGAGTTCATGGTGCCGAAGCGAAAAAGCAAAAAGTATTTTTATACAAGCAAATACGGTACTATTATCGCCAACTGGCAGAAGCTTATTTTCAACTGGGCGAGTTGCTGATGATGAACGGTCATTTTCAGGAGAATGATCAGGACGGGCCGGGAGCCTTCGAGTACCTGAAGCAAGCCATTGAGGCATGTGAGGCTAGTGAAAATTATTATCGACATGATGACGCTATCCAAAGCTACCTGAATGCGATTTATTTTTCAGGAAATTATAATGAATCTTCTTGTCAAGAGGAAATTAAAAAATATGAACAGGAACTTGAAGACAAAATAAGCGTTGATGGATATAAGTATTCAGGGATTGCTGCCCGATTGCGAATCACCCAGGGTGATGTGCTGTTTAGCAGATACTTTAAAATGGAAGAACAAGTCGACAACGCAGAGTTGGAAAGTTACAGCGTTGTACCTCGACAGGCAGAGGTCAATCGTGGAGAGTTGCTGGCTATATTTCGCAACTATGTTGAAGCCTGTGAGTATAAGGCTCATTTTAACGATTTGAGTTTTGAAGCAGGGCTGCGGGTTCTCCGGCGTCGCATAGAGCTCATTCCAGACAGTGCTTCCTTGGATGTTCTCAGTGAGGTGCTACGGCAAATATGGCAGGAAGGTAAGTGCTTAAGAAGAAAAACTGAAGAATTGAACAGTATATTGCAACTGATCAAAATGAGAAGCTTAACCGGGAGTTTGATCCAGCGCTATGAACAATAAAGTAACATCACATCAGTTCTGTTTATCCTATTTTGCGCTGCCTGCAGAAGATCGTAGTTTGGTAAAAGTTACCTTGGATGACCAGAGCAATAAGGATGTAAAGAAAAAAATCAAACATAGGCGTAAAAGGTTTGCTTTAGGAAGCCACTGATACTGTGCCGGGGAAGATATCTGTATGACAAAGGTAAATGCCAAGAGTTATCATCTGTACGCCTACTACGGCTCAGACAAATCAGCATCCACTCCAATTCGTATTGTTTTAAGTAAATCTGGCCAGCCGGAGCTGAAGGAGCAAAAGGCAAGAAAGGGCCTGTATGCCTTGGGCAGCAACTAACTTATGTTTTTTCCTTCCACGCCGCTTTCCTACGCCATAGAACTCACCTACGCCTGCAACAACTCCTGCACCGGCTGCGCCAACATCTGGGGAACACGGCGTCAACAGAGCCTAGCACGCTGGCAGGATCTCTTCGACCGCATCGCTCCGTCTGACCATCCCGACAAATATGCCGAATTGATCCGCCTGACCGGCGGGGAGCCGACCCTCCACCCTGAATTGGCCAAGATCGTCGATCATGTTGATTCTCTCGGCATCGCTCATGTCCTGTTCACCAATGGTCGTTGGTCAGCACCTTCCAGAATCATTGAGATATACCAAGATAGGCAGAACTGCTTAGGTATGCTCATTAGCCTACACGGCAGTACGCCTGTCGCCCATAATACCTTGGTCAAGGACGATAACGCCTTTGCGGAAACCTGCGCCAATATCCGTCGTGCCGCTGATGCCGGTATCGAGGTCTTCACCAATACAATCCTGACCAAAGACAGTTGCGAACAAGTTGAAGAGATTATCCATCTTTCCAAGGAACTTGGTGCCGAATATGCTGTGTTCAACCGCTTTTTAGGCGGAGACAATCCGCATCATCCCACCAAAGATCAGCTCCGAGAAGCTGTCCTCCTGATTGAAAAATTGCACAAGCAAGGAGTTTCCTGTCGAATCGGCAATTGTGTTCCCAAATGTTTTGCTCCGAATTCCACGGAGGGCTCCAACGCCGGGATCGAACATTGTGCGATATCCCCGCAAGGCCTTGTTCGACCGGATAATCTGACCGAAACCGTCTTTGGCAATATTTTTGAGCAGTCCATTGCGGAGATATGGCAGTCTGAACAGGCGCAACAGTACCGACAGCAGATCGCTTCGGCCTGCTTGGAATGCGTTGAGCTATCTCGTTGCCGTGGAGGAGATCGTTCTGCTGCCTTGGAGCAGGGGAGGGGGCAGGATTCCTTGATGACCGGTCCTCTTCGTGAGGCAGAGCCAGAGACTATTCATTTGGATCCGACCTGGAAACCGGTTGCTCGCTTCAGGATTAGAGAGGAATCTTTCGGATATCTGGTCAC
>JQIA01001087.1_pt1 | contig 14565 bp, 13 predicted proteins | sample 811431 | NCBI WGS metagenome assembly JQIA01 (sample SAMN02998118, study PRJNA258478) | marine sediment metagenome | biome: marine; feature: seafloor; material: sediment; isolation source: oil-polluted sediment collected from 3 locations (0.5 km, 0.7 km and 0.9 km)... | place: USA: Gulf of Mexico ... | reverse complement strand
CCAAACTTATCTACCAACATACCAATAAAAATACGTGCCGGAATCGTCATCGCCACGTTAAGTATCATTAGGGCTTTAAGTTGTTGACTAGATAAACCAAAGGCTTCTTTCATAAAAGCCAGCATGGGTGCATGGTTAAACCACACCACAAAGGTAATAAAGAACGCGATCCAGGACACATGCAATGTACGGATTTTTTTATCCGAAAAGTTGAGAAGATTAAGACTATCTGCGGACATCGATTTACTCCATTTTTTAAAAGTCGATGTACCTCACTCTACAAAATTAATGCCAAAAAAAATATTTCTATACCTTTCAAAAGGATAACAATTAATAAGTACTATAAATACCCATTTATGGTTACCATAAAGCTACCAATAAACTACCTATAGCACCATAACTGTGCGCAATTAATTCTCAACAGCACCAAACAGGCGCAATAAAAAAGACCTTGATCACTAAGATCAAAGCCTTTCCGAATAACTAAGGAGTGTAGAAAACGACTACTTACCTACATCAATCAATTCAACCGTTCCATCAGGAAGAATCTCTGCGATCTGTCCTTTCGGCTCATCAAGAAAAAACGAAATAAGTACAAAAACAACCGCACAACAAACCGCAATCACCGTAAAGAAGGTTAAAGCATCAAATAACGAGTATATTAACAAGAAACTAGCTGCCCCCACGTTACCATAAGCACCCGTCATCCCTGCTATTTGACCTGTTAAACGGCGCTTAATCGTTGGAACCACACCAAAAGTGGCACCCGCACCCGCCTGAACAAAGAAGGAACAAAAGACAACCACCGCCATGGTAAGCGCAATACTCCAGTCAGACGTAATGAAGGTCATGCCCGCATAACCAATACAAGAACCGGCTACGGTAATAAGCAATGAACGCTTACGTCCGACCTTATCACTAATATAACCGCCACCGGGGCGAGCAATGAGGTTCATCGCCATAAAGGTTGAAGCCATAGCTGCCGCCACTGCAATAGATACAGCAAACGTATCGATAAAATAGAGAGGCAACATAGAAACTACCGCCACCTCAGAACCAAAGGTCACCATATAAGCCAGGTTAAGAATTGCAACCTGCTTGAATTTGTAGCGATGAAGCTCAGGTATTTCTGTACGTAAGTTATCTCGATTTACACTGCGAATCTGAACAATCTGATAACAATACCAAACCGCAAGCCCAACCCAGATCATTTGAGCAACGCTTTCAGATAGCAGCCCTACCCCCGCAGGAGACAACCTCCAAGTGATAACCCCCATGGCTAAAAACATGGGCGCGCACATAATAATGTATAGGTAGAAGTCACCTTTGCTAGTCACTTCCATAGGACCTAATTTCTTAGGTGAGAAGTATGTTGAGCCCTTAGGTGTATTGCGCACTTTTATATAAAAGAAGACCGCATAGATGATAGAAACAAAGCCAGCAGACCCCGCAGCAGATCTCCAGCCATCTTCACCGCCAAAGAATGCAGCTAACGCAGGTAGAATAAAACCAGCCGCCGCCGCACCAAAGTTACCCCAACCGCCATAAATACCTTGAGCAGTACCTGCTTGTTTAGCAGGGAACCATTCAGTAATTAAGCGAATACCAATTACAAAACCCGCTCCGGCAAAACCAAGTAGAAATCTGAAAGCCGCTAACTGCTCATAAGACTGAGCCATTGAAAAGCCAATGCAGAAAAGCCCAGAGACAACCAGCAGTACGCTGAACATCAAACGAGGGCCAAATTTATCAACCAACATCCCCACTAAAGTACGGGAAGGAATCGTTAATGCCACATTAAGAAAAAGCAGCGCCTTGGTTTCTGCAGTAGAAAGACCAAAGGTTGCCTGAATAAGTGGCATTAGCGACGAATGGCTAAACCACATAAAGAAGGTTATAAAAAACGCCACCCATGAAAGGTGTAACGTCACGGTTTTTTTATCCGAGAAATTAAAAATGTTCAACTTATCAGCAGACATGCATTACTCCTGCACCCAAAAAATTTATGTGCTTATGATAGAGCAAGCAGAGTGCCAGTTCTTTCTATTTTTTTACACAAAGCTCGACAATACCTATTAATAAGTATTATTAATCTATCATTTACCTCCTATGAAGGAGCGTCTACAAAACCAGCAGGCATTCAGTTAAACTCAGCAAAATATATTTTTCTAAAGGTACATTTATGAAACTCCTGCACACCATGCTGCGCGTCGGCAACCTCGACCGCTCAATATCCTTTTACACAGAAGTATTAGGCATGAATCTCATTCGTAAATCAGAAAACACGGAATATAAATACACCCTGGCCTTTGTAGGTTATGGTGATGAAAGTAAGGGCGCAGTGATAGAACTAACTTACAATTGGGAGCAAGACAGCTATGAGCATGGCAATGCCTTTGGCCATATTGCGCTGGAAACCGATGATATTTATGCCACTTGTGATGCAATTAAGGAAAAAGGCGGTTTAGTGACTCGTGAACCAGGGCCTGTAAAAGGTGGCTCCACGGTTATTGCGTTTGTAAAAGACCCTGATGGTTATAGTATTGAACTTATTAATAAAAAAGATACGGGAAAGGGGTTGGGATAACACAGGGCTTAAATCTGAATTTATTGGGTGTACTAGAACGGTACTTATACCCCTAAGCAATGACATCAACAGGCTCCTATCAAATATTTCCACTGCCAGACCATTAGAAATTCAGATTACTAATCACTTGTCAAAAATAAAAATTGAACTACCGTTAAAATTAACAACTCATTATGCAAGAAGGTTCAAATGGAATTGAGGAAAATTGCTATCAATGTAGATGAACTTAAACCAGATATGTTCATTTGCGCTCTTGATCGCCCTTGGATCGAAACACCATTCCGAATGCAAGGGTTTACCGTTAAAAATGATAATGATATAAAAATACTGCAGCAGTACTGTAAGTTCGTTTATATTGATGAGTTGACACTACCAAAGGGGTTCAGACCTAAAATACAGATAGATTCAAAACACATCAGTATAAAAAGCCTAGACCGAGAACTTCCCAAAAGAAACCCCAACAGGTATCAAGAATTCATTGATTTTGAAGAAGAGATCGAGCAAGCCAAAGCTATACAGAATAAATTCTCGTCTACGGTGACTCAGCTTTTCACAGATATAACTCAAGGCAGAGCTCTTGATATCCCGCATGTCAAAAAAGCCGTTACACCAATGGTTAACAGCATTATACGAAACCCTGACGCTATGATTTGGCTTGCCCGACTCAAAAGCAAAAACAATTATGTCTATCGACATGCAATGAGCGTTTCCATCTGGGCGGTAGCGCTCGGCCGCCAACTTGGGCTACCGGTAAAAGATCTAAAAGAACTAGCAGCAGGTGCGCTTCTATGTGATATCGGAAAAATAAACATTCCTGAAACCTTACTCAATAAACCAGGAAAACTTTCACCTGAAGAATTTGAGCTAATCAAAGAACACGTAACTGAAGGTGTAAATATATTAGTCTCAAGCAAAGGAGTAACAACAACCATCAGGGAGATAATACTACTGCATCATGAAAGGCATTCCGGAAATGGATACCCCAAAGGACTATCAGGCTGTCAAATTCCAATATTTGCTCGCATTGTTGGCATAGCCGACTGCTACGACGCAATTATTTCCCACCGGCCATACGCCACAGCATTATCTTCTAGTTATGCAGTGAGAAAACTATATGAATGGAGAGGTGTTGATTTTCAACATGAGCTGGTTGAAGAGTTTATTCAGTCTATTGGTATTTATCCTGCGGGGAGCCTAGTTGAACTAAGTGATGGTAGCGTTGCTATTGTGGTAGCAACCGGGAGGGAGCAGAGGCTCAGACCCAAAATAATGAAAATTCTTGATATGCAGAAAAAACCATTTAAGCCTCTTAAAGTTATCGATATGATTAAAACAACCTCTGATGATGATGGCAACCCCCTAAATATCAAAACAAGCCTGCCTAGTGATGCTTATGGCCTTGACCCAGAAGAATACTACATTTAATGGCGTCACGAGAATCCAGCAAATGATTAAAATTTCAGAGAAACTGCCTTTTACAGAAGTACTCGGACGATATTTATCCCAGTCAATTAAACATGACAGAACCATTGGTGTCGCTTTAATCAAATTAACCAATATGGTTAATATCAACCAAAGTTATGGCTATGAAACGGGCAATATGCTACTTCAAGAATGTTATCGCCGTCTTGAAGATATCTCAAAGTCAGAAGAGTACCTGTACCGCACGGCTCCCAATGAGTTTTCACTTATTCTTCCTTTTCTTGCTAGTGAAGTCATAGTTGAACTCGCAGCATCAAAAATAGAAAGCTCACTAATGGCGCCCTATCTTATAAATGAATGCGAAATTTTTTTACCGCCAAAAATAGGACTTAGCTTTAGTAACTCCATACATCAGACCGCTAAGAACCTTTGCTTAACAGCCGAAAGCGCATTAGCAGAAGCCAAGCAGTCAAGTAATACATCTGTAATTAAAGCAACACTAAACAATAACACTGAAGCCTCTACCGACCTGCACAGTTCATTAAAAAAAGCTATAGATAATGGTGATTTTGAACTTTACTTACAGCCACAGGTTGAACTAAACAAAGGTTCTTGTATCTCATTTGAGTCCTTGATTAGATGGAAACACAATAATCAATACATCCCCCCCGACCTCTTCATTACCTACGCAGAAAAAAGTGAGCTAATTTTCCCTATAACCAAATGGACACTCAACAATGCACTGAGGCAGCTTCAAACACTCAAACCGCCCTATGACCAACTGGCAACAAGTGTGAACATTTCCGGAAAATGCTTTGGTGGCGATAATTTGATTAAAGAGGTTTCTTCTGCGCTAAACTTGTGGGGGGTATCACCATCAAGGTTAACACTGGAAATTACTGAAACAGTACTTATGAAAGATTTAAAAAAGACACAATACATCTGTGAAAAACTCAGAAATGAGGTGGGTGTTAAAATATCTATTGATGATTTTGGCACCGGTTATACCAGTTTCGAATTTTTTAAACAGGTAACGGCCGATGAGCTAAAGATTGACCAGTCGTTCATTAAAGATATAACCAAAAACGCACGAGATAAGCATATTGTCAAAAGCTTGATTGACCTCGCCCAAGGTGTTGGATTAAAAACAGTTGCTGAAGGTATCGAAAATATAGAAACCCTCGCTGAATTATTGAATTTAGGTTGTGACCTCGGGCAAGGATATTTTATCGCGAAACCATTCTCTGAGAGTCATTTACTAGACTGGCTTGAAACTCATAGTCGGCTTGTTCGAGGGCTTATTTCAAGTCATGTAATTAAATGATCAATACACGTCTTACTGTTCACACACTATGAAATGGAAGAATTGATTGATTCTTTTACAGGGGAAGATGGCTAGGCCAACATTAATTTTACATCGTAACGATTAATGTTGGCCTGAAGACTCACAAAACTACTCAACATTGTGCCAAATGTTCTGCACGTCATCTAAGTCATTTAGCATATCTAAAAACTTTTCAAACATTTCTACATCGTCACCCGCTATTGTAGTGCTGGCTTGAGCTAAAAACTGTATTGCATCAACTTCAAATTCAATTTCACCCATTGCATCAGTTAGCGCTTGCTTGGCTTTGAAGTATTCCGTATTCGGGGCGAAAACAGTAACGTTGCCGTCCTCACATTCAATATCGGTTACATCAACATCAGCCATCATTAATGCTTCAAGTACGGCGTCTTCATCATCGCCCTTGAATACCAGAATAGCACTGTGGTCAAACATGTGACTCACACTACCCTGAGTGCCAATCTTACTTTTTGTTTTAGTGAAACACTGGCGCACATCACCAAAAGTACGATTAGGGTTATCGGTTAGACATTCAACAATAACCATGCTGTTGCCTGGGCCATAACCTTCATATCGTGCAGGGGAAAAATCTTCTCCACCTCCGCCTTTGGCTTTGTTGATGGCTTTCTCAATAACATGAGACGGTACCTGATCTTTCTTTGCTCGTTCAATCAACGCACGTAATGACAGATTACCGTCTGGGTCCAGACCACCAGACTTAGCACATACATATATTTCGCGGCCGTATTTACTATAAACCTTGGCTTTGGCATCAGAGGTTTTAGCCATGGATTCTTTACGGTTTTGGTAGGCTCTGCCCATTAAGCTGCTGCTCCATAATAAAAGTGACGAATATTGAGTCTTTAATTCACCTAAGAATTAAAGGGATGAAATATCTTAACATTTTTTTCATCCAGTGTAGAACGATGACACAATCATAAATCGATGTTATTTACTTCATCCTGATTGAGCATGCGGCTTTGACCTGGCGTTAGCTCAGGATCTAATAATAAATTACCCACAGCCATTCGGTGCAATTTCAATACAGGGTTTCGAAAACGGCCAAACATTCTTTTTATCTGATGATAGCGCCCTTCAACCAAGCTTAACTCGGCAACATGCTCACTAATAATTTCAAGTTTTACCGGCCGTGTTGTAATATCTTCAAAAGCAAAATACATCCCTTCTGCAAACGCCTGAATATAATCATCTGTTATTGGGTTCTCAACAGTCACCCGGTACAACTTGGTAATTTTCTTTTCTGGTGAAGTCAGCCGACGAGACCACCGCCCATCATTCGTCAGCAATAACAGACCTGAAGAATTAAGATCTAAGCGCCCTACTATATGCAACTTTTCAAACTCTGCTTTAGTAAGTAAGTTCGTATCGGTAAGTAAGTCTATGACGGTCTTATGCTGTTCATCTTTTGTCGCGCTCACCACTCCAATGGGTTTATTCATCATGATATAACGAGGGATGTTCGCTTGCAGAACCTTATCATCGAAGACTACATGGGAGAATTCATCAATTAACTGTTGAGTGTCAATAGCAATATCCCCATCCACAATAATGCGCTTCTGAGCCAGCATCAGCTTCACGTCTCGAGAGTTAACCGCTAACTGAATACTAATAAACCGGTCTAACCTTGTACGCTTGGATTTCATTCAGTCAGTCACCCGTCCCCTAAGCGATTTAGTTTTACCTCGTTGAACTTTATTATCTAAGCGTCTTTTTTTCGAGCCTTTGGTGGGTTTAGTGGCTCGTCTTGCTTTTTGAACCACCGCTGCGGCTTTAACTAAAACCTGTAGTCGCTCAAGTGCGTCTGCTCTGTTTTTTTCCTGAGTACGATATTGCTGAGCCTTTATTACAATAACGCCTTCTTTGCTAATGCGCCTGTCTTTAAGGTCTAGCAAACGCTGCTTGTAGAATTCAGGTAGAGAAGAAGCCGTTATGTCAAAGCGCAAATGAATCGCTGAGGAGACTTTATTAACGTTCTGACCACCGGCACCTTGCGCACGAATAGCTGAGAGCTCAATTTCATCATCAGGGATGGATACATTAAGGGATATTATCAGCATTTTAACCCTTTATTGGATATTTAAATTATACATAACAAATATTATACCAGTGCAGAACCTCTAATAGTTGATACTTATAAGCCGGTGTGTGTATCCTTCATTGAATTATTTAAGATACTCGTTCAAGCAAATGATCTATTTTTCTCTATTCATATCATCTTTTATTGCCGCTACCCTGCTCCCATTTTACTCTGAGGTGATACTTGGCGTGATGTTAAGCAACGGGCACAACCCTCTTTGGTTATGGCTTGCAGCTACATGCGGCAACACCCTGGGCGCTTGGGTCAACTGGCTTTTAGGCCGTTACCTTTTGCACTTTCAAGACCGAAGGTGGTTTCCTTTTAAACCAAAAAGCCTTAAAAAAGCCCAGCAGGGATTTAATAAATACGGTTTATGGTGCTTACTCTTTGCCTGGCTCCCCGTGGTGGGCGACCCTATCACATTTGTTGCGGGTATGATGAAAGTACGCGTACTCCCCTTTCTTATTTTGGTGTTTGCGGGGAAAGGGTTACGTTATGCAGTGGTTATTGTAATAGCTAATTACTACACCCAATAAAGTAAAACAAACAATCACTCGCCGCTATTTCTGAGTTGGTTGTGACCATAAACAATTTAATAGGGTGTTTAGAAAATAACTGTCCATCACATACTTCAAAAAACTCACTAAATCTTTCATTGCCTTTGTGATCTTTGGCCGTGAGCACGGCCACTCCTTTATCTCCAAGGCAAGCTAAAGGCTCTTCATGCGGAACCATACCGTAATTCAAGCGTTCAGCATTTTCTGGAAAAGTTATATCTGCGTCATTCTGCTTATCATTAGAATAAGCAGCGCCCCCCCCCGGTTTTAGCTCTAGACGAATAGGGTTTTTGAAGATATTAACGCGATAGTCCACCCCCTTTTCTGCCCGAATATTATCTGCCCCCAAATAACGTAACAGACCTTCCTGAGCAACAAATTTAGCCGAAGTATCATTAGCACCACCACATTCAATAGTTACAGTGGGCACATCGCTTTCGCTAATCTCCATAACCGCACCTAAACGCAGGTCTGTGACAATCAGATCATTGGTAAATAAAGAAGTGAGTGCACGATGGTCCGCATCCTCTTTAATAGATACGCCAAATGCAGGACCTGAGCCCGATGTATTATGAAGATCTATAAGCGCTTCAGGCTTAACGGAGTGAATAAGCTTAAGTATCGCCTCTGCAATTTCACCCTGTTCATCATCAAAAGGAGGCTTAAAACAACGGTTAAGATCTCTCTTCCCCTGTAGCATGCGATGAGTAAAAGCAGGCTCGGTAAGCGCAGCCAGAGTAGAACCAATAATAAATAAGGTATTCACCACAGGCTCAATACCTAAGGATAAATAATTATAAACCGCATAAATTCCAGAAGGCTCATTTCCATGAAGGAGTGTGCAAACAGCCCTCGTACGGGAAGCATCTTTACCACTTAAGAATATGGCAGCAGGCCCCGCCAGGCGCTGTAAAAAAGACGTGACTGAATCGCCAACAATCGACTGATCAGGGTTATGTATTATCTTTAAAGTAGTTTGCTCGATACTCATACTCTTTGCCCTTCATCGTTAAATCGACTCACTCCATTCGTGAACAGGTTTATTGCTTAAATTGTTAAAATAATACCGGTCAACTAATTCCTTTAGTGCTTCTTTTTTATCACATTGTTTAGACAGTTTTTCAAATAGTTTTAACTGCCACCGAGCGCCATTCATCCGGGTATCCAGGCCATTTTTAACAATATCAAAATAGTATTTAATCTCGTTATCTGCAATATTAATTCGACTTAGCCCCTCTTCTGCCAACATTAACATAGAGCTTAAAATTTCAACCACTGGCAATTCTTTTAAAGTACCTTTTGAGGGATCTGGCCAGAATAACGTTGCATCAAGTCCACACTTTGCAGCTCTGTAGAAGTTGTGTTCAGCATAACGAAACGGGAGACCCGGGAGAATTTTGTCGATATGAGGTTTTAAACCTTCAATAAGCCCCGTCATTAAGGCCGCATTAGCCAGCATATTATCAACACTAGGACCGGCGGGTAGTGAGCGCACTTCAATTCGTAAGTGACCGTTGTCAGTCGAGTCATAAATGGGGCGATTCCAACTCCACACACTGCCTTGATGTAATCGCAACTCATCAAGAGGGGGCATTTCTCCCCTCATTACTTTCTGATGATTATTCTCAGAACTGCAAACGGGAAGCAGGGGCTCAAATAAATATACACTTTCAGCAAAAAGCTCATAAATATCTTTTCTAACCCAGCCATGACCAAAATACACTCTGGAGGGCAGTCGCTGAGAAAGCGGGTCTTCCATCCGGCAGTCAACAGACTGCTTAAACAGAGCAATTCGTGTTTCATGCCATAAACGCTGGCCAAAAAAGAAAGGAGAGTTTGCCCCTAAAGCCAATACTAAAGGGGTAACCAACTGAGCGGTATTGAAGGCATTGGCAAAATCTTTGGGGTTAACACGATAATGATATTGAAATGATGTATTTGCACCTTCGAGCGTGACATCTTTCCAGTTAATATCCAGCTCATCCTGACCTTTTATATTAATATGAAAGTCACCTCCACGCTTTTCACGAAGCGCCTGAGCTAACACATGATACCTGGGTGTATCGGTAATGGCGTCCATCCCGACATGACACTGCTCAAGGGTCGGAAGAATACCTATAGGCAGAATACGTGCGCTATATGCTTTAGCCGCGCTAGCAAGATTCGCAATAGCCAGAGTCATTTGCTCACCCAGTTTGGTAAACGGGCAAGCACAAGCAAATACAGGGTCTAGATTATATTCAAGGTTAAAACGATTTAGCTCAAGAGTTAAACGATGATCTTGCATGTCTTGCAGTAAGGTTTGATTTAACGGTAATGGCTGGCCACACTCATCAATGATATAAAGTTCGAGTTCTGCACCATAGGAGGCAGGACCTATACCAAAATCTTTCTGATCAAGAAGTAGACGAAAGGCTGAAAGATTATCAGCTAACCGTTCATTAAAACGCAGGTGTTCTTTTTGACTAAACTCGCTACGATCAATCAATGTTCCCATGGTGGCGTCCCTTTTATCACTTTTTTTAATTAATTCAGCTTAAACTGATCTTCCTTATCCTGATGGGTACGACTAAACTTAATAATATTCTTTATTCACAAAAAATCCAATGCTATGAACAAACTAGAAAAAGACCATACAACACTGGTAACCCTCATAGCCATACTTGCTAAAACTATCCAGAGTTATGGTTTAGACTTTGATGCAATTGCTCGAAAGTCAGGTATTGACCCTATAGCGGTTCACGAGCCGGGGAATCGTCTTCCGGTCCGTAAACTTCAGAAAATATGGACAATAGCCCTTGAGCAATCAAAAGATGAATATTTTGGTCTTCGCTATGCTTCATTTTTTCAGCCCGCAGCATTACACGGTCTAGGGCTAGCCTGGATAACCAGCACCACATTAAAAGACAGTCTTAAACGCCTGATTCGATACCAACGCATGTTATCCACGATGTGTAGATTCTCCTTAGAAGAAAAAAACAACGACTATTATCTGTTTTTTGAGCATGATAAGACGGAAATGGCCCCTATACCTGTATCTATTGATGCGATTGTTTCCAGCTTTTACAAGATGTGCAAAATAAGCATGGGGGCATCCATTACCCCTAAAGCTGTTATGCTGAAACGAGTACAGCCCTCCTCCAGAAATCCTTTTGACCAATTCTTTGGGGTACCTGTACAGTTTAATTCAAAAAGCAACACACTGGTTTTTGCTAAACAAGACGTGGAAAACACCTTACCGGCAGCCAACCCGGAACTAGCCAGAATGAATGATCAGGTGGTGATTGACTACCTGCGCAAGTTCAATCGCGATGACATTGAAGCTCAGGTGCAATCTACCTTAATCGAACAACTGCCCTGTGGCGTGCCTAAGCAACAAGATACGGCATCAGCGCTTAATATGAGTATAAGAAACCTGCAACGCAAACTTAATGAAAAAGGGTCAAGTTTTAAAGAGCTTTTAAACCGAACCCGAAAAGAATTGGCAGTACACTACCTTCAAGATTCAGAAAAACCCATCATCGAAATTGGCTTCCTTTTAGGCTATGTAGACGCCTCCAATTTCGCAAGAGCCTTCAGGCGGTGGCAGGGTATGTCACCTTTAGAATACCGAAAAGACCACGCTATGGCTCATTAGGGCAAATACTATGGTTCTTGGCACCAACGGACTGTTGTTTGGCGTGTACTGACCCGCACATTAGCGCTCTTCTCTTTAATATGTAAATACATAAAGAGGAGATGCATTATGAACCCAATGAAATCCCATTATCAGACCACCATTGATAAACCGGTTATTTTTGTCGGTGTAGGCCTCCACTCTGGCGAGGTCGCTATTTTGAAGTTAAAACCCACGACCAGTGCCAGAGGAATTATTTTTAGACGTACTGATGTCTCGCCTAAAAAGCGAGAAATTATGGCTCGCTGGTACAATGTTAGTGACACAACACTCTCTACTACATTAACAAACAATTCAGGTGTATCCGTTGCGACGGTAGAGCATCTAATGGCGGCACTTTATGGCTGTGGTATTGATAACGTTATTGTTGAAATAGACGGATCAGAAGTCCCTATTCTTGATGGCAGTGCAAAAGATTTTGTAATCAATATTGAGCAGGCTGGTATAAGGTTTTTGACAAAAGAGCGATCAGTTATTTTGGTACAGCGTGAAGTCAGTATTCAGGATGGAGACAAATATGCAACATTTTCACCCAGCTTAAGTCAAAAATTCTCAGCGGACCTGAGCTTCCCTGATACAGCAATAGGTCAACAATCTTTCACCTTTGATCGTAGTTGTTCAAGTTTTAAAGAACAGGTAGCCAATGCAAGAACTTTCGGTTTTGCAGAGCAAATTGAACAACTAAAAGCAGCCGGTCTAGCCCGGGGAGGAACCCTTAACAATGCAATACTGGTCAATAAAAACAAAATTATTAATAAAGAAAAACTACGTTATGATACTGAGTTCGCTCGACATAAAGTATTAGATGCAATGGGCGATCTAGCGCTTTCTGGCTATCCGGTAATTGCCAACTATAACTCATATAAAAGCGGGCATGACCTGAACCATAAACTGTTGTCTAAACTCATGCATGACCAAAAAAACTGGCGTTTAGTAAGTTATACCGAATACGCAGACCTTGTAGGGCCAAATTACGCACCAAACACAGCAATGGAAGAGAAAGATACAGTAATAGATAAAACACAAATAAGAACAGCGTAAGGGGTATTATTTACGGTATGTTGTGAGCAGTTCTTTTAACTGCTCAATCGCATCTATCCCCGTTACCTCATCCCCCAGTAATTGCTCTAGAGCACTCACATCGCAGCAGTGATTAAAGCCTACAGACTGCAGTTGTGTAGCAAAAGTTTCGGCCATTGAATGAGGAATCCACTTCAAAAGGCCTGGCAACCAAACCGGAATGGGGAGTAGTTTTACTCGGTTACTAATTCTCTTTGCAGTTCTAATTTCAGAAAAAATCTGATTGAAAGATACAGGGGTTTGATAAGCAACATTAAGTGCACATTGCATCGATTCGTTCTCAGCCCTGCCAGAAAATACTTTTTGACTTAGCTGAACAACGATCCGCGCATAATCTGTAACAGTAATCACCGAGTATTGTTGTTTACCACTCCCAACACGAATACCTAGCTTTGACAGTGAAACCAAGCCTTTCATTAAAAATGAGTCAGCAGGACCAAGAACAAAGCGAGGTCTGAGACAAAGCCCCCATTTTTTATCACGAGACATAGTCTCAATAATTAGCTGTTCAGCTTGTGCCCGTGAACGCTCTAGTTCTGTTTCTGGCTGCACAAGGTCGGACTCAACAATCAACTTATTAGACGTTCTACCCTGAATAGAGAGTGTACTACCGTATATGATTCCCAGAGTGTTTTTATTACACCTGGCAAGCAAGTTATGCGAGCCTAAAACATTGGTTTCATAATATCCGGTTTTGAGAAAGTCGACCTGTTTAATGCCGAAATGAATAAGTAAGTGAGGCTCATCAAAAAATAAATTTTCAGGGATGTCGGGTAAGCATCCTTCTATAACCTCTACAAAATCACGAGCCGGAAAATCTTTATCTTTTTTAACTAATGCTCGAACCGACACGGTTCCTACGGGTAACTGTTCCAGCTGGTCCAGAATTGCCTGACCAACGTAACCAGTAGCGCCTGTTAGAATAATTCTTAATATTTTTGGCATTTTATTATTCGTATTATTAAGGATGTTTATTCGTTAGCGCCTTTTAATTAAAGACGCTCAAACCGTTTCAAATAAGGTGAAAGCAAATCTCTCCCGTTAAACTCGGCATCAAGTACTGATATAAAAGTATAGACGCCAACTAGCTTTCGGTTCAGAAAAACAAATTCTTTTGGCGGTATTTTAAAATAGCGATTAATGGCTGAGAGCGCTGCACGTTTAGCAATTCTTGTTGGTAGGTCACTACGTTTCCAACAATACTCCCCTTGCTCATTCAAAGCCTCAGCAGGTATTTCAACCTTTTCGTTAGCGAGTGGCTCTAGCACGGCCATACAAACGCCCCCGAATTCATTTAGTACTTTTTCTGGCCAGCTTGCTTGCATGAAATTTAGTTTTATTCCACCAGCAACAACCCGTTCAAGGTCGCGAATATAGGATGCGTAGATCATATCGCAAACTGGATTGATAAAAGAGTCAGGGTATTTTTGAACGGCACCAAAATCCAGTAAAACCATTCGGTCTTCCGTGTGGCTATCATCCGCTAACCTAATTCGATAATTACCAAAATTTGGGTCGGTTTGAATCTCTTTCCAGACAAACAACTCTTTTAAAAACAGGTCTAAAGACGCTTTAGCCAGATTATTTCTACGCACCTGGGGCAAAGACAATACTTTATCGCTTGAGACTGAGGTACCTGGTTCATACGAGGTAGCCATAACATGTGGTGTGGAATACTCAATCAAAACTTCAGGTACAATAAAGCGATCATCACCTTGTAGCATTTCCCCGAAACGGCGAGTGGTTTCTGCTTCGAGTATATAATCAACTTCTCGGTGCATCATTACTCTGACTTCTTCC
>JQIA01001086.1_pt1 | contig 14567 bp, 6 predicted proteins | sample 811431 | NCBI WGS metagenome assembly JQIA01 (sample SAMN02998118, study PRJNA258478) | marine sediment metagenome | biome: marine; feature: seafloor; material: sediment; isolation source: oil-polluted sediment collected from 3 locations (0.5 km, 0.7 km and 0.9 km)... | place: USA: Gulf of Mexico ... | reverse complement strand
TTTATGGTTATTTTCTATATCTAAAATAAACTAAAAACTCACTTTTAGATGACTAAATATCAAAAATATTGGCTGTTTTCTGCTTATTTAAGGTTAAAATGATAATTTAGTTAATAAAATTAAAACCTATAAATCAGCATCTTAATAAGATACATTGTAATAAATCAACACCCATTAAAGGATTAGTATGATTTAAGAATTAAAAGGAAACTCTGGAATCACTCTGTCAATTTTTTCCATCAATTCAATAGTTTGTTCTAAAGCAGCTAGGATATACAGATAATGTAAGTTTATTCATCAAAACGCAAATCCAGCCAGCCTTGACTGGTCAATTCCATTATCCAATTTAAGGTACATTTTACCCAGCTATCTAATTCTTTTGACTCTTGAACTGATAGATTTGTGATGCTTTTAGAATTAAAAACAGCTAATTCAAGTATAATAGCACGGACATGGGGAGATAGTTCATTCCATTGCCAAATAACTGGTTTTGAAGATGAATAATCTAAATTTAATTGTTTAAAGCAGTGAGAATTTTTGGATGGTAGCATCAATTTCTTTTAAAAAATATTTATATCCAATTTTCAAATTTTAATTCAGGTACTCTGGAAAATTCACGAGTATTATTTGTTACTAATACCGCATTTAAACTTAAAGCATGTGCAGCAATTAGCATATCCATATTTCCAATAGGTGTGCCTTTCTTTTTTAAATATGCTCTAATTTTTGCATAAATACTTGCTGATTTTTCATCCCAAGTATGTATTTTTAATAAAGAAATGAATTCATTAAGTTGTTTTTGTCTCGGAGTTTGCAAATGATATGGGCTTAATTCTACACCATAACAAAGTTCTGAATAGACGATAGCAGAAATATGAATAGAATCAATTTGATTGAATTTAGTTTGTATTTCGGGTGGATGTTTTTTTAAAATGTAAATACAAATATTTGTATCAAGCATATACATTAATAAAAATCCCGTTCTTGAGGAATTTGATTATCTCGTTCTGATAAAAAATCGTCAGCAAATACACTTTTAGATTTAAAAAAATCATTCCAAGTTAATTTTTTTGTGGAAAGAATGACTTCATCACCTTCTTTGCGAATATAAACTTCAGAACCTTCAAAACGAAATTTTTTAGGTAATCTAACTGCTTGACTACGACCATTAGTAAATAATTTTGCGATTTGAATAGTCATACAAACTTTCCTTTTAAGTTATATTTGATATATATTTTATAGTATATATTATAAGATGATAAAAAGTCAATATTACTATTAATTCAATTGTTTGTTTCAAAGCAGTGAGAAGATAATGATCATAGTCGTCAAAATTTAGTTCACGACCTTAATATTGTTCCCAAACTCCAATTTGGTAACACAATGTTCTAAAAGCTTTGCTTTGAATTAGTTATAATATTGGTATTTTAAGGTAATTGGAATTAGGAAGACGAAGCGGAGCTTCTTGGCAGTGCGTTACCAAACTGGAGTTTGGGAACGATGGTAATCACTCAAACCAACGGAAACTCCGGAATCACTCTATCAATTTTTTCCATTAAGTCAATAGTTTGTTCCAAAGCAGCTAGAATATATAAATAGTGGTTGCAGTCATCATAGTTTAGTTCTCTGCCTTTTCTATCTTTGAGCCATTTTTGACAGACTTGGTAGCCACCGATGTGGAAGTTCCAAACTTCTTCTTTTACATTGTCAAAGTATTGGGTTTTGTTGATGTAAACTCTTTCTTCTTTATAAGTGATTTTTTCAACTAAGTTATTGCCTTCAATTGGATATCTGCTTTCTGTTTCTATATCGGCTTCCATTAGGTGGATGGTTACTAATTGCTTTCCTAATTTGGCTAATTGTTTGAATAGTTTTTTGTCTCTGGTTAGAGGTAAACGTGGGAAGTCTATTTTAAGGAATTCGGCGTAGCGTTGGCGATAAGTTGGGCTGTGGAAAATTGCGTAGATGTAGTGAAAAATATCTTCGGGGCCAATGGTTTTGGTTAAGTTTCCGATACTTTCTTCTATGAATTTTAGGTTTAGACGGGTTTCTATATCTTTGATGAAGTTTGGGGAGAAGTTGGGTTTGCGTTTGGGTTTGCCGTTGCCATTAATAAATTCATCTTTTTCAGTAGGATGTATGTAGAGAGGGAAAACAGAAGATGCCCCTCTTGAACATGCAAAGCTTCTATCAATATTAGGCAAAGAACTAACTAGAAAATGAGAATATGGAACAATGTCCATCATTTGCCTCATAGCTAATAAACAAATATTATCTTTTCCAGCAACATGGTTTTGCAATTCGCGTCTTGGTCTATCCATAACTATATCACTGTAATAGCAATTACGTATATCAAAAGGACGGTATAAACAAGATATAATATGCTCCTTCCAATTATCTAATTGTTGTATTTCTTTTCTTGCATTATCTAACTTCCAACTATTTTTCATGGATAAGTCATATTTATTGGCAAAATCATAATCAGAAATTTCTGAATTACGCATGTCTAAAATACGTTTTTCAATAGTTTGTTTTTCAAAAGCAATTGCAAAATTATCACGATGGGTCTGAAAACCTAATACATTAACTGGCATCATATCCGTAATTTTCCAAAATTGCTCATATTCAGCTCGTAAAGTAACATCTTGAGGAAGAAACAAATAGAATGGTGAAGTTGGTTTTAATTCTTGCCAATCAGTTGATTTAATATCTTTTTCTTCTAAATAAGCATATTTACTTTCACGTTTACCCCATAAGTCAGCATGAAATATTTTAGTCGACTGTTTAGATTTATGTTTAACAAAGATTCCAATCGCTACACCTTGTTGAATATCAAACACATTTTTATCAGGAGAACCATCTGGACACTTCTCTTTTTTCTTAGAATTACCATGCAAATCAAGAATATAAATTTCATCAAAATCTTGCATTAAAGCCTGCCGCATTCCTCGAAAAGTTGGATTATCCAAATAACCATGATTAGTAACAAAACCCAAAATACCATAACCAGTCTGTTCAATTCGCCATTGAGCAAATCGAATAAATTTCACATAATCATCATTTAACCATTTAGAGTTTCTTTCCTTTAATGGTTTTCCATCGACTTGAAAATAATTTGCAGTTATAGCTTCCTGATTCCGTTCATCCACACCTTTTAATAGACTAATAATCCATTCTCCAATATTAGCAGAATGCCCAGAATAAGGTGGATTTCCCATCACAACCATAACCGGAGAATCTTGTTTAACACTACTCGCAGCCTTTCCCTCATTAACCAACCAATCCATAAAACCAATCGCCTGTGTACCTCCTTTCTCAAACGCATCCTCCAAACTATTTGTCAAAAAAATCCGCAATCTCTCATCCGAATCAAACTCATAACCCATCTCCTGCAACTGCAAACCCAACTTCATATGAGCCACCGTATAAGGAGCCATCAACAACTCAAAACCATGTACCCTTGGCAACAAATGTTCACTCACATAAGACGACCACATCCCCTTATTTTTCCGAAACTTAGCAAAAATTTGATTCAATACGGCATATAAAAACGTACCAGTTCCCACCGCTGGGTCTAAAATCTGCACTTTATGTAAACCTGATTCCAAACGACTACTATCCGCCAAACCATCTTTTAACTTAAACTGTTGTTTTAATAAATAATCCACCGACCGCACAATATATGAAACCACTGGTTCTGGAGTATAATAAACTCCCCGCATTTCCCGCATACTTGGATCATAATGCTTCAAAAACGTTTCATAAAAATGGACTACTGGGTCTTCTTGCCTAGTTCGCTTACCAAAGTTCTCCAAAATCGCTGCAATATCAGCATGATTTAATACCGTCACTAAATGCTCAACCGACCAAATTAAACGCTCATCCAACTCAATTCCCACAATTTGGCCAAATAAATTTCGGAGAAAAGGATTGGTTTTTGGTACATAATGCCCCGCATGAATTCGGGAAAAGGTTTGATTTAACGGAGCGCTACATTTTGCTGCAAACAAACCATAACATACTGTCTGGGCATACATATCTGCAAATTGCTCAATTGTTAAACTATCTACCAAAATTTTACGAAAACTATCAAATTGATTATGCAATGCTCCAGTTTTTTCCTGTTGATAAGCTTTAAAAATTAAATCCCGCATCAAGCGAGCAATTTTTGCCATTCTTTCTGCCAAATCTTCTGGGCTACGTAAAGTAATAACTTGCGTATGGATAAAAGTTTCCAACAAATTTTCCAACGCAGTAAATGAATCTGGAAAAATATTCAACTGGCCATTTTTATCAATTTCAGCCAATCTAACTGTCATTTTAGTTTGAGATTCACCTTCTACAAACCAACGAAACTCTAAATAATCAGTTAGAATTAGATTATGCAAAGATTCCAAATAACGTTTTAATTGGTCAGTTTTCAAAGTTTTATCTAACGATATACCTATATCCTTCGCTTCCACATAACCCAATGGCACAGCTTCTTTATCCAAAATCACCAAATCTGGCGAACCACATTCAATACGCCTTGGTTCATTAATTGCGTTAATATTAGGGTATAACGTTGTCAACAAACTCACCAATGCTGGCCTATGTGTATGTTCTTTAGCTACACCAGTATCAAGGCTAGTTTGAATTTGGTTAAGATATTGACTAATCAGATTATTCATAAATTTTACCAATAAAGTATTTATTTTTGACATAATATAAGATATGCTAGTTTGTAGCAAACATAAAAAAGGGTTTAAACAAGGAAAAAAATGAAATATTTACTAACAATACTAATATTAGTCACCAGCATATTCACCAACGCTGAAGTAATCACTGACGGCACACTAGGCCAACAAGTTAATTTGCCTGGATCAAATTTCCAAATTACCTCAGATTTAGGTCAACAACATGGTGGTAATTTATTCCATAGCTTCCAAGATTTCAATTTAAATAGCTCAGAAACTGCTACCTTTTCTGGGTCAAATTCTATTCACAATATTATTAGCCGAGTAACTGGTGGCAATCCTTCCAATATTGATGGTTTAATTCGTTCAACAATTCCCAATGCTGATATGTATTTCCTTAATCCATATGGAATTATGTTTGGCCCAAATGCCAAATTAGATGTACAAGGAAGTTTTCATGCCAGCACTGCCGATTATTTACGTTTAGGAGAAAATGGACGGTTTGATGCTCGTAATCCAAGTGATAGTTTATTGACAGTTGCTCCGGTGGAAGCATTTGGTTTTCTGACAGATTTACCGGCTGAAATAATAACTCAAGATAGTCATTTATCTGTTTCTGAAGATAAAAGTTTATCTTTGATAGGAGGAGACTTAGCATTAAATGGAGAATTAGTATTTGATGAATCTGGCGAACAACAATTTAGAACATATGCAGATCAGATAATGAGTTTTAAATTTAAAGTTCCAGTTTATACCAATCAACTAATTACAAAATCTGGGCGAATTAATTTAGTAAGTATAGCTTCTAAAGGTGAAGTATTATTGACAGATTCTAAAGTTAAACTCATTGGTAATGGAGGAGAAATTACTGCTTATAACACTAATATTAATGTTAATGGAAATAATGGAGGCAGTATTTTTCTTAGAGCTGGAAAACTGCAATTAATTAATAGCCATCTTGAAAGCCAAACTTTAGGCAATCAAGACGGTAATTTAATAGATGTTCAAGTGGATAACTTAATTATGCAAGGTGGTGAGAATTACTCTAGCATAAATACAGATGCACTAGGAACTGGCCAGAGTAGTAGTATAAATTTACAGGCTAAACAAATACATGCAAGTGGTGGAGCAACAATTAGTGGGAATGCAATTGGCACTGGAAGTTCAGCAAACATCAATATCAAAGTGGAAGATGATTTTACTTTTTTAGGCCAAATTATTCCAGAATTAGGTAAGGCTAGTTCCATTGAAAGTATAGTTATGAATACAGGTTCTAACCTTGAAAGAAGAAATGCTGGTTCAATTTCAGTAGAATCTGGCCAACTGACACTTACAGATACTGCCTCAATAGTAACAATAACTTTTGGATCTAAATCAAGTGCTCCTATTAATATTAAAGTACATGATTCTTTAAAAATATCAGGACTTGAACGTTTTGGCTCAGATTTCTTTTTTTCTAGTGGAATTATGACTTTATCTTTTACTGGTTCACCAATATTGCAAGCTTATGGTATTCGTTCTGAAGGTGGAAATAGCGGCAATATTAAAATAGAAGCAGATCAAATAGAAGTTAAAGAAGGTGGTATGATTTCTACCGTTAGTTATGTAGGAGAAACTGGCAATATTGAGATAAATGCTAGCCAACTCAGCTTATTAGAAGGTGGGTATATAAGTGCAAACACAAGTGGAACTGGCAATAGTGGTACAATTGTTGTTAATGTAAATGATATAATAATTGCAGACTCACCTCTCCCCAATGCAATTGAAGGTTATTATAGTTCAATTGCAACCCAATCTGAAAATTTTCAAGATAACGCAGGAACAGCAGGAAAAATTATTATCCGAGCTGACAAAATAACGTTAAGTGGTACTGGTTCTATCTTAACTAATAGCGAAAATGCGGCTGGGGGTAATATTGATTTGACAATTCTAAATTTGCTTTATTTGCAAGATGGTAGAATTACAACAAGTGTCAATGGTGGTAATGAAAATGGCGGCAATATAACACTTAAAAACCCTACTTTCGTTATCATAAACAATGGTAAAATAATTGCTCAAGCAGATGAAGGTCATGGTGGAGATATAAATATTAAATCTGAACAATTTATTACCTCGCCAAATAGTTTGGTAAGTGCTTCTTCTAAATTAGGTTTGGATGGCAATGTTAAGATAGAATCTCCTGATATTAGTATGGAAGGATTTTTAGTTATATTATCAGACGATGTTGTGGAAGCCAGTAATTTAATGCAGAAACCATGTAGTATGCAAGGAAGTAGTTTTATAGCTAGAAAAATAAATGGCAGCTCACAAACTCCTTATGACTATCAAGCTGCACGTTATTTGCCTAAAGATAAAATCGTAACTACTTTTAAAAAAATAGATAAAAAATCAGTTTTAAATAGTTGCAAAAAATGATTATTTCAATCAGAGAATTAAAACTTTTGTTTAAACAAGGAAAAAATGAAATATCTACTAACAATACCAATACTAATTACTAGCATATCCACCAATGCTGAAATAATTACCGATGGCACACTAGGCCAACAAATTAATTTACCTGGTTCAAATTTCCAAATAACCTCAGATTTAGGTCAACAACATGGTGGAAATTTATTTCACAGTTTCCAAGATTTTAATTTAAATAGCTCAGAAACAGCTACCTTCTCTGGATCAAATTCTATTCACAATATTATTAGCCGAGTAACTGGTGGTAATCCTTCCAATATCGATGGTTTAATTCGCTCGACAATTCCCAATGCTGACATGTATTTCCTTAATCCATATGGAATTATGTTTGGGCCAAATGCTAAATTAGATGTGCAAGGAAGCTTTCATGCCAGTACTGCCGATTATTTACGTTTGGGAGAAAATGGTAGATTTGATGTTCGCAACCCTAGTGATAGTTTATTAACTGTTGCACCAATTGAAGCATTTGGATTTCTAACCAACTCACCAACTACGATAACAACTCAAGATAGCAACTTATCTGTTCCTGATTACCAAACCTTATCCTTGATAGGAGGAGACTTGGAATTAAATGGCGAATTAGTGTTTGATGAATCTGGCGAACAACAATTTAGAACATATGCAGATCCGATAATGGCTTTCAAATTTAAAACTCCAGTTTATACCAACCAAATAATTACAAAATCTGGGCGAATTAATTTAGTAAGTACGGCTTCCAAAGGAGAAGTATTATTAACAGATTCTGAAGTTAAACTCATTGGTAATGGAGGAGAAATTAACGCTTATAACACTGATATTAATGTTAATGGAGACAATGGAGGTAGTATTTTTATTAGAGCTGGAAAACTGCAATTAATTAATAGCCACCTTGAGAGCCAAACTTTAGGCAATCAAGACGGTAATTTAATAGATGTTCAAGTAGATAATCTCATTATGCAGGGTGATAAAAATTACTCTAGCATAAATACAGATACAATGGGAGCTGGCCAAAGTAGCACTATAAATTTACGAGCTAAACAAATACAAGCAAGTAATGGCACAACAATTAGCGGGAACGCAATTGGCACTGGAAGTTCAGCGAAAATCAATATCAAAGTAGAAGATGATTTTACCTTTTTAGGCCAAATTATTCCAGAATTAGGTAAGGCTAGTTCCATTGAAAGTATAATTATGAATACAAGTTCCAACTCTGAAAGAAATAATTCAGGTTCAATTTCAGTAGAATCTGGTCAACTCACACTTACAGATAGTGCTTCAATAGTAACAATAACTTTTGGCTCTAAATCAAGTGCTCATATTAATGTTAAAGTACACGACTCTCTAAAAATATCAGGTGTTAAATCTTTTGGCCCAGATTTCTTTTTTGCGAGTGGAATAATGGCTATGTCTTTTACTGGTTCACCAATATTGCAAGCTTATGGTATTAGTTCTGAAGGTGGAAATAGCGGTAATATTAAAGTAGAAGCAGGTCAAATAGAAGTTAAAGAAGCTGGTATGATTGCTACTGTTAGTTATGTAGGGGATGCTGGAAATATTGAGATAAATGTTAATAAACTTAATTTATTAGAAGGTGGATATGTAAGTGCAACTACAGTTGAAAGTGGAAATGGTGGTACAATTATTATTAATGCAGATGATATATTAGTTTCAGATTTACCACAACCTAATACATTTCAAGGTTTTGGCAGTTCAATTTCAACCGAATCCTTTAGTTCACAAGACGATGCTGGAATAGCTGGGGCAATCACTATACAAGCCAATAAAATAAAATTAGATGGTACTGGTTTTATATCAACGACTAGCGAAAATGCGGCTGGAGGCAATATTGAGTTAATAATTCCAAATTTACTTTATTTGCAAGATGGTAAAATTACAACGAGTGTTAGTGGTGGTAATGAAAATGGCGGCAATATCACACTTAAAAATCCTACTTTCATCATTATGAACAATGGTAAGATCGCTGCACAAGCTGACGCAGGTCATGGTGGAGATATAAATATTAAATCCAAACAATTTATTACCTCGCCAAATAGTTTGGTAACCGCTTCTTCTAAATTAGGTTTAGATGGTAATGTTAAAATAGAATCTCCTGACATTAGTATGGAAGGATTTTTAGTTATATTATCAGAAGATGTTGTGGAAGCTAGTAATTTAATGGAGAAACCATGTAGTATGCAAGGAAGTAGCTTCACAGTTCAGAAAATAAATGGTAGTTCACAAACTCCTTATGACTATCAAGCTGCACGTTATTTGCCTGAAGATAAAATGGTAACTACTTTTAAAAAATTAGATAAAAAATTAGCCTTTTCAACTTGCAAGAATTTTTGAACAAGATTTAACGGGTTAAATAATGGACAAGATTTTAAAGGGTGTTGATTAAACAGAATGTACTAAATGCAGAACTGAGTGCTATATTTTATCCCAAAACTGTTGCCAACGCCCTTTAGGTTGGACTAAAGATATCAATGATAATATAGTTTTAGCTCCATTATCTTTCTAATGGATGAAATAATCCATCATATATTTATGATTTTTAAAGTATGTCTAAATGTAGATGATAACTTTTAGTTACTGCCTGTAAGATTGTAATAATACGGTTATTTTTTCTCTTTAAGAAATCGGGCTATCAAAAAAACCACTTTCTAAAAAATATGCAAAGTAAGTATCTAGTAATTCATCATCTTTTATTGACCAATTGTCATCTATAAATTCTTCTGCTTTATACTTATCTGGTAAATTTGGCTTAACAAAACTATCTTCATTTTTGGGTAAGGATGGTAACAATGGATATAAAGCGTTTCCTTGCTGTAAACTAAGTTCTTCTTTCCATTGTGCATACGAAACTTTTTTTAACTTATATCCTAGTTCCACTAATTTATCAAACAACTCATTCCAACTAGTAAAATTAGGATTAATCAAGTTAAAATTTATTCTTGAATGTTGTTGTAAAGATAGCTTAATTATAACACTACTTACATAATCCACTGGTAACATGTTTAACGATATATCTTCCATAATCGGGATTTCACCAAGTTGAATACAACCTTTTATAATTGAACTAAATGTATCGCCATGATTAAATATTCCAGTTTTACTATGACCAGCGATCACTGGTAGTCGATAAATCCACACTGGTAAACTGCGTTCACTAGCCAGTTGGATTATCTTTTCTGCGACTATTTTACTTTGGGTATAACCACTAGTAGAAGAATCTATGGTGTTGATGGTAGAAACAAAATGCACTGGTTTAGACTTATGTTTACTAGCTAATCTTAAAATTTCTTCAGTTCCAAGAACATTAGTAGCTTTTAATACAGAATATGGAAAAATGTGATTAACCCAAGCCCCATTGTGATAAATTACATCAATTTTATTGGCAAGTTGTTCAAAATATTCCTTTTCCAAATCCAATAATGGTTTCGATAAATCACCTTGAACCAGAATTATTCTGGTTTTAAACGATTCATCCCACGACATATTAGCTTTCAGTTTATTTACTAATATATCTTCATCAGTAGAACGGACTAAACAGTATATATTTGCCGTGGTTTGTACCAGAAGCTCATATAGTAAATAGCAGCCCAAGAAACCGGTAGCCCCAGTTAATAATACGGAATTCACCGAATTTGTGCTTGGCAACTTTATCGGTTGAATACTTAGGTCTAAAACTGCTTCAGCATCAAGATCGATAATAGTTTCAATTCCAGAATTACGCATTCTATCAATAACTTCAATCATGCCAGCGATTGTAGGTGAAGCAAATAATTCTCGTAATGGGATTTCTACTTCAAAGCTCTCGCATAACTTTGCTATAAGTTGAGTGGCAAGTAACGAATGGCCACCTATTTCAAAAAAGTTATCATTAATTCCAACTTGTTTCAAACCTAATATTGTGCTCCAAATCTCCGCTAATAATTTTTCAGCAGCAGTTTGTGGTATTGCAGAAGCTATTGGTTGGTAGTCTTCTTCTAAACTTTCCAGAACCTTGCGATCTATTTTACCATTAGGAGTTAAAGGCAAAGCATCTAATATAATAAAAGCACTTGGTATCATGTAATTGGGTAGTTTTTTCTGCAAAAATTTACGTATACTACTAGCCAAAGCACGTTGCAACACAGTAAGTAAGCCTTTTTCTTTTACTAATTCATTACAAATATTTTTAAATTTGGCCTGTTCTGTCGTGTTAAGTTGTAATCTAATACCAATTTGATCATCACGACTCCATTTCACTTTTCCTGATAACCAATCAGTTTGGTTTGGTAGTTTTATTTGTATAACCGTATCTTGATTACAAGTCATTCCTGATAGAGAGATGCCATGATAAGATAAATCATTAGTTTGTAAATGAAAAATTTCTTGTCCGACTTTAACTAAGCATTCACTTTGATGAGGTATTCTGTCAACTTTCAAGTCTGATACAAAATAGGCTTTAAGACGTTTATTACCAGATAATTCAGCAATTACCGCTACTTCTAATATATTGTGGTGCTGTCCTAAAACTGATTCTATCTCTTCTAACTCAATCCGAAAGCCACGAATTTTAACTTGATTATCTATGCGTCCTAAATATTCAATATTACCATCTGGTAGGTAACGAGCTAAATCACCAGTTTTATAAATACTAGAAGTAGAATCTTTACTAAAAGGGTTGTTAATAAATTTTTCCGCAGTCAATTCAGGCCTATTGAGATAACCACGAGCTAAACCAACTCCTCCGATATGTAATTCTCCAGATATTCCGATAGGTACTGGTTGTAAATACTTATCTAAGATGTAAATTTTAGTGTTGGCAATTGGTTTGCCTATTGAAAATATTGATAACTCATTTTTTAGATATTCAAAAGTAGTAGTACAAACTGTATTTTCAGTTGGGCCATAAGCATTAAAAAAACAGGCTTTTTTAGACCATTTTTTTGCTAATTTTAGAGGACAATTTTCTCCTGCAACAATAATGTATTTTAAATTTAACTTATATTCTGTTGGCAGTATTGCTAATTCAGTTGGTGGTAAAGTTATATGAGTAATATCATTATATTGTAATAACTTTACTAATTCTGAACTTGATAATATATTATCTAATTTTGCTAAATAAAGAGTTGCTCCGGAAACAAAGCTCATGACTATTTCTGAGACAGAAGCATCGAAACTGAATGAAGCAAATTGAAAAATTTTACTATCTGATTGTATGTTAAAAAGTTTAATTTGGGCTTTGGCTAAATTATATATTCCTTGATGAGCAATAAGTACACCTTTAGGGTGACCAGTAGAACCAGAAGTGTAAATTACATAAGCTAAATTATCCGGTTTTACTCTACTAATCACATTTTTATAACTATATTGGGATAACTCTTCTTTGTCTAAATAAACTATATGTGATTTAGTTTTCGGTAATTTTATTTTGGACTGAGACAATAATATTGGCACTTGAGCATCTTCCAACATGAAACCCAAGCGTTCGGTCGGATAGGTTGGGTCAAGCGGTAGATAAGCTCCTCCAGCTTTTAAAATACTCAATAATCCTATTATCATATCCAGAGAACGTTCAACACAAATACCGACTAATACTTCAGGTTTAACTTCTAAAGTTTGTAAATAATGAGCTAGTTGGTTGGATTTATTATTTAATTCAGCATAAGTTAATTGTTGCTTTTCAAATACAATCGCAATGTTTTCTGGAGTTTTGGCAACCTGTTCTTCAAATAAGTCAATTATCGTTTTTTCATGTTGGTAATCAATTTTGGTATCATTCCATAACAAAAGTTGTTGCTGTTCTACATTAGTAAGCAAAGGTAATTCATGAATTAGTGCTTTGGAACTTTCTACGATTCCAACCAATAGAGTATGCAAATGTCCAGATAAGCGTTCTATTGTGGTATGTTCAAATAAATCAGTATTGTATTCCAATGTTCCACTTAATCCAGAAGCTGTTTCCTCTAATGATAAGCTGAGATCAAATTTGGCAACAACATTTTTTACTTCCATGTGTGTTAAACGCAATCCAATTAGATCTAACTCTGGGATAGCAATATTTTGTAGCACAAACATAACCTGAAACAAAGGAGTGTAATTTAAGTTTCTTTCAGGTTGTAAAATTTCTACTAATTTTTCAAAAGGGACATCTTGATTGCTATATGCTCCTAATGCCGTTTTTTGTGCTTGTTGTAATACTGTTTCAAAAGATGGGTTATCACTTAAATCTAATCGCAATACCAACGTATTAACAAAAAATCCAACTATAGATTCAACCTCACTACGAGTTCTGTTGGCTATTGGTGAACCAATGACAATGTCATCTTGTCCACTATAACGAGATAACAAAACAGCAAAAGCTGACCATAGAGTCATAAATAAGGTAGTTCCAGTTCGCTGACTCAGTTGTTTCAAGCTTAAAGTTAATTCTGCTGATAATATAAATGGTAATGATCTACCTTTAAAACTCTGAATTGGTGGGCGTTTTTTATCTATTGGTAGTTTTAATAAAGCTGGTATATTTGCAAGTTGTTGTCGCCAATAATTTATTTGTTGTTCAATAACTTCTTTAGTTAACTGTTGTCGTTGCCAATTTGCATAATCAACATATTGAATTGGTAATGCTGATAAAGGAATAGCTTTATTTTGTATTAGTGCTTCATAAATAATCTTCCAGTCTCGAATCAGAACGCCAACTGACCATCCATCTGAAATTATGTGGTGCATGTTGATTAGTAAGACATGCAAATCTGTATCTAAACATAGTAGCTGAGTACGGAATAATGGGCCAGTTTCCAAATTGAATGGTTTTTGTGCTTCTTGGTTTATTAATATTTCAACCTCAGATGAGGATAAATCCTGTAAGCTGATAATTGGTAATTGATGCTCAATATTTATCAGTTTAATTATTGGTTTACTATCAACTGTTATAAAAGTAGCACGTAAATTTTCATGGCGTTGTACCAGAGTTTGTAAACTTTGTTTAAGAATATTCTGGTTCAACACTCCTTCAATACGCAATGCTGCTACCATATTATAGGTAGCACTGATGCCTTCCAATTGGTTTAAAATCCATAATCGTTGTTGAGCAAAAGATAATTGTAATGGTTCTGAACGATTAGCTGGTTCTATTGGTGGCAAGGAAGTTAACTGATGACTTAGTTGTTTACTTAACTCTGCTATAGTCGTGGTTATAAATAATTCCCGCAAAGGTAATTCAATATTGAATGTGTCCCGTATCCTTGACATAATTTGGGTAGCAAGCAAGGAATGGCCACCTAATTCAAAGAAATCATCATGAATCCCAACTCGTTTAATGTCTAGTACTTCCATCCAAATATTAGCTAGTAGTTTTTCCTCCCGAGTGCGAGGAGCAATAAATGTTTTAGTTGACTGTTGATATGCATCTTCTGATAACTTGGATAAAGCTTGTCGATCTACTTTACCGTTTGGTGT
>JQIA01001085.1_pt1 | contig 14567 bp, 6 predicted proteins | sample 811431 | NCBI WGS metagenome assembly JQIA01 (sample SAMN02998118, study PRJNA258478) | marine sediment metagenome | biome: marine; feature: seafloor; material: sediment; isolation source: oil-polluted sediment collected from 3 locations (0.5 km, 0.7 km and 0.9 km)... | place: USA: Gulf of Mexico ... | reverse complement strand
CCTTGCAAAGCCATTGTCCAACCACCAGATTGCAATCCTGAATTATTAGCATGTTCACCTACCACAACTATTTTTTTAAAGTCTTTACTTAATGGTAAAATACGATTCTTATTTTTTAACAATACTAACGATTCACGAACAGCCTGTCTTGCTTTATTTCGATGATTTTGACTTCCAATTTTTGAGATTAAAGATGAATTTGGATATGGATTTTTAAATAAACCGAGTCTAAATTTTTGTCTTAAAATTCTTTTAACAGCATCATTAATTCTATCAATAGAAACCGAATCATTCGCAACTGCATTTTTTAATCCATTTTGAAAAACCCCTAAATCACCATCAACAGCCATTAACATATCTACACCTGCATTAATGACTTCATTTTTACCAAACCTAGAATACCCTTTCCAATCAGATATTACAATTCCGTCAAAACCCATACTTTTTTTTAAGGTATCGTTAATTAAAACTTTATAAGCATGCATTGGTATGCCTTGTAGCGTATTAAATGAAGCCATTACTGCACCTACTTTAGCTTTAACCGCCGCTTTGTATGGTGGTAATAATTTTTCTGAAACTTCTTTCATAGACAATGATGTATTTCCTCCTTCAATTCCAAAATCTGTTGCACCATCACCAATAAAATGTTTAGCCGTTGCCATTACTGTATGATTGTCTTTTAAATTTCCTTGAAGACCTTTTATTGAAGCTTTTGCCATTTTAGTTGTTAGTACCGTGTTTTCTGAAAATGCTTCGTACACTCTTCCCCATTTTTCATTGTAAGGAATAGCAACGCAAGGAGAAAATGTCCAATTAAAACCTGTAGCTTGAACTTCTATCGCTGTAATTTGAGCAACTTCTTTTACCAAAATTGTATTTTGAGTTGCTCCCAAACCAATATTATGAGGAAAAATAGTTGCACCTTGAAATGTATTTTGACCGTGAATTGCATCTACACCAAATAATAAAGGAATACCTAAACGCGTAGACATGGCTTTTTCTTGCAAATTTTTAAATCTGTTTTGCCATCCTAAAGCATCATTTCCTGGATTTGGGCCTTGAGTATGGATTACAGATCCAATGAATTTTGTGGCAATATCATCATCCGAATCCATATCTGCAAAATGTCGTACTTGAGACATTTGTCCTATTTTTTCATCTAATGTCATTAACGCTAATATTGAATCTACTTTGTTTTCAATACGTCTATCTTCATTAAAATAAGTATTGTTTTTACATCCGTTTAAAACGGAAATAAAAAAAACAATTGATAGCAAGTAAAATTTAGGTTCAATTCTTGATGGAATCATATATTTTTATCAATAAAACTTTATAGGTATATTAGGTTTATAAAGTTGGTTTTATAAAATTTGATGATTATTTATATTCATGTTTTACCCAATCTACTTCCATAACCCATTCTTTTACATTCATGGGTGAATCTGTTATTTTTGCAAAATTTAGGATTGCAAACATTGGTTCTGGGTATTTATCTCCCTGTCCAACATTTCTATAAATCTCTTTATTATCAACTCTATACACAAGATCACTGTCTGCCCATTCTACAGAATACTCATGATATTCATTTAAAGTAACGTCAAAACCTTTACGTAAACTCCACCAATCTCCTTTATCACAATTATCAAGACTTTTAATAGCTCCTGTTGTAAAATGATTCTTTTGATGGTCTCCATGATGTTCAAAAATATCAATCTCACCAGAACCCGTCATTGGCCAACAAATATTTTCATCTTCTTCTTGAATAGGAGACTCATTATTTTGAGCACCCAACAACCACCAAGCAGGAAACATACTAGCTTCTCCATTACTCGACAGTTTTAATCTAGCTGTCCATTTACCTTTTATAAATTCTTTTTTGTTTTTTGAAGCAATGCGTCCTGCAACATATTCTGTATCCGGATGTTTCTTTCCAAACTTATCTAGATTATCACAATCCTGTTTTTTATCAACCTTAACTACTTTTAACTTTAAAGTTCCATTACTAACCTCTCTCGTTCCGAATTCGTTGTCAGGCACATAGCAATGTGTTTCATTATTGACCCAAATTCTTTGATCTTGCCAATTATCTTGATTAAAATTCTCGAAATTATCCAAGAAATCTATTTTCCAAGTATTCGTTTCTGGTTCAGTATTTGATTTGTTTTTACTAATTACATCACAGGATACTAGTAAAATCCCAATCAATAAAGTGGATAAGAGATAATATGTAGTCTTCATAATTTAATGTTTATAATTTGTTTTAAAATACTTTTTTATTCTTTTACAAAGCCTTCTCTTTCGACCTTTTGACAATTCAAAAGGAAGCGTAAAAATTAAATATAGAATCGTAAAAGGTGATATTTTTTTTCTCAATAATAAATGCTTATTTCTTTATTATTTTCTTTTGTAAAATTGATTTATCAGTTTTTATAATTAGAATATAAATACCTGAATTTAAGTTGGATAAATTATAAACACTATTTATCTCATTAGGTTTCAATTTCTTTATCAGGCGACCATTTACATCAATAATATTTATTTTTTTGATAATTTGATCATTGCTTAATCTTATTTTTATGTTTTCTGAAACTGGATTTGGGAAAATTGTTGCTGTATTGCTTGTAGGGTCATCAATATTTAAACTACTTACAAATTCAAAATCGAACCAATTCATATTAAAACCGCTTTTTAAAACTTTCATTTTTAAGGTATAAATCCCAGCTTTTAAAATAGTTTGAGTTGCTGTAGTTTTCCAAGATTGCCAGCCACCAGTAACTGGTAAGTTTATTGTCGACATACTTTCCGTTACTCCATTATCAATCAATTCAAATTCTATTTTCCCTGAGTTTGATTCTGCAGCTGTTCTAACATTTAAATTATAATTTCCACTATCAGAAATATAAATTAAATATTCAGCATAATCACCAGGGTCTGTATAACCAATATTTTGCCCTGCACCAGTATCTGTTGTATTCTCTGTTTGCAATCCAAATTGATTCTCAAAATTTTCTGCTTGTATTTTTCCTGGGATTAATAATCTAGCAATTAAATTATTTTGAACAACTAAATTTTCAAATGAATTTAAATTATCATTATTTGTAGAAGTAATACTAGTGCCATTATAACTTACCTTTATGTCATTTTGATAGAACAAGTAATCTTCTAAAATTAAGGTGACTAATCTTGTATTCGAGGCATTTATTTCTGCGGATTCAATAGTTCTGGATGTATTATTTACTTTTATATCAAATAAATCATTTGTTAAAACTTGATCATTTAAAGGAAAATTAAAAACAATTTTTATTGATTTTTCATCATCATTTGTACTTGCGCTTAATACTTTAAAAGTAGGTGTATTGGTTGATTTTAGAAACTCAATACTACTCATATTAAAAGATATGTTTCCATCAATCTTCACTTTTAAAATATGTTTACCAGCTTCTAAATAAGAGTTTGTTAAAGAGTGATTTACAAAATTATTCCAACCTCCACTATTTCCTAAGTTTACATTTCCTGCAATATCAACGTCATCCATAAAGAATTTTACTTTACCTCCAGATTGTGCTGATGCATATCGAAAATTAAAATTGTAAAAACCTGTTTCATCAACATGAACGGTATATTTTAACCACTCATTATTCTGTGTATATCCAATATGATAACCATTACTGTTTACATTATCGGTGTTTGTTTGTATGTCTACACCATCATTTCTATAATTCCACCCAGAATTCCAAGGTTGATATTCTCCTGTAGACAAGCTATAATTTCCATAATCTAAATCGTTATACGCAACTCCATTTGTACCTAAATCATAATCAGAAAGGTGTATTACTCCAGGAATGGTATGATTTGCAAAAGGTATATGCGTTTCATCTTGAGGTTGCCTTAATTGTGCATCTACAACATCTTTATAATACACATTATTATCAACTAATAAATCAGTCGTTAATTGGGTCAATCCTTGAATAGCATTTGCCACAGAAGGTTGTGCTCCTTCACCTTTCCAATACTTAATAATTGCATCGTAATTTGTATTAGATTTTACAGAAAAAGGGCTTACCGTAGTTTGAATTCTTTTCCAAGGCCACCAAGCCCAACCAATATTATTATCTTCAAATAAATTGATAGCTTCTGTGTACCAAACGTTAGAATTTTCTCCAGATTCTCCACACCAAAGTGGCACATTGTGTTGGTTTCTTAAATCTAAAACCCATTGTATAGACGCTGTATCATTATAAGTCCAGTATTTATGAAAACTATAAACCATATTCGAGTCCCAAGGAGGAGTTAATCCAGAAAAATCATTTGCAAACCAATTACCTTCAATAAAAATGATGTGGTTGGCATCTACTTTTCTAATTTCAGTTGTAATTCTAACATACAAATCTCGAAGTACATTTGTGCCTAATTCCCAATTAACTTCATTGATTAAATCATAACCACCAATCCATTCTTTGTCTTTATAGCGTTCTGCAAGTTTCGCCCATAAAGCAACAGTTTTGCTTTTATTGAGTTCGCTTTCCCATAAAGAAGGTTTTGTAGCATCATAATCTGAAATTGCCGCATCTTTTCCTTGTCCTCCAGGAGCAGCATGTAAATCTAAAATTAAATAAATTTGATTGGATTCACACCAAGTTAAAAGCTCATCAACCATTTCAAAACCAGAAGTTAACCAAGTATTTTCTCCTTGAACAGGTTCATCTTCTATTGGTAAAGTGAACAGGTTGTAATGCATTGGCAAACGAATACTATTAAAACCCCATTTTGCAATGGAATCTACATCTTGTTTAGTAACAAAGTTCTTGCGCCAGTTTGTGTAAAACTCTTCCGTTTTTTCAACTCCAATAAGAGTATTTAATTTTTCTATAAATTCGTGTTGCGTATCGGCAGCTCCAGAAGAATTCATCATATATCCTTCTTGTAGCATCCATCCTCCTAAACCAACTCCTTTTAATAAAACTTCATTTCCATTTGAGTTGATAATTTTTTTCCCAAGAGTTCTTAAACCTTGAGCATTTAAGGAAATAGTAAAAATCAGCAGTAAATAAGTACAATATTTTTTTATATAAATCATTGTTTTTTTATTATAAATTATCTAAACCAAATAAGGTTATTTCTGATCCTACTGTTATTGAAGTACTCCCATAATTAGAAGTAATTTCCATTTTAAGGTATCTAAATGCTTCGGATGTATTTGGTAAACTAAAATCGTGGCCATCTATACCTTCTTGAAAAGCAGTTGTAGGAATGTTTCCTGAAGCATCTCTTGGGTCCCCGATATCAAATTGCCCTAATAAATTCCAAGTTTGAGCATCTGTACTAGAGTACAAATTAAACGATTTTATATTCTCTTCTTGATAATGATAGGTTACACCACCACCATTATACCAAAATGCTCTTTGCCAAACTTTAAAACGTTGAATCTTTACATTCTTATTAAAATCGATCACAATATCTAATGGAAAATTTAAACTACCTCCATTATTATCTCTGGTGATAATAAAATAACTATTATCTGCATCCGTTTCTACGGTATCTACAACATCATCCCAAAAATTTACAGTTTTACCTTCGTAAGCATTACCGTTTATAGATTGCCCACTGACCAAAGTCCAAGTAGATTTATCTATTTTTTCTTCAAAGAGTGGTGTGTATTTTCCTTTTTCCTCTAATTCAGTTATGTTTTTATCAAAATCTTCAACCTTTGTAGAAAATGTTAATTCTTTAGAGGCTAAACCCCTTATAAAAATATTTTCCTGTGCATTATTTGAAGATAATATTCTTACACTTTCAGTAGCATCTTCTACAATATGTACGTAAACAAAAACTGTTTTTGATGCGATATTATTCCAAGAAATTTTAACACCTCCTAAATCTGGATTAATTTGAATACTTTCCTGTACCAAGAAAATGAATGACTTTAAAGGTGTGAAATCAATTTCTACAGCTTCTGATATGTTCTCATTTAAATCAACCACATATAATTTAACATTAACTGGTTCAGATTGATTTAATCCATTTATTTCTACAGAAGTAGTGTGTTTACTAGAAACTCTAAAAACTTCTTCTCCTTGAGAATTTGTATAAACAGCTTTTACATATAAAATGTCATCATCAGAAGGAAGTGAATACTTAATAATACCTCCACCGTTTGTTGGTGTTATCGTTATATTAGATATGGACCCTGGAGCTATTGTATCTATATCTTCATTATTAGAACAAGCAATAATTGTTGCCAAAATAAAGAATGATAAAAGCGCTATTTTGTTTATTTGTTTTTTCATAATTATACGTTTTTACCAACCTGGATTTTGAATTAATTTAGGATTTCTAGAAAGTTCAGTAAAACTAATTGGTTGTAAATAATCTCTTGGTGAGTTAAATGATCTTTGACTAATATCCATAATTTGATAATAATTAGCTTCTGAATCTTCATCTACAGACCACCCTTTTATAGGAGTTGTAAAATATTTTTCGGCCAATTTCCATCTTCTTATATCATAATATCTGTGACCTTCAAAAGCCAATTCGATCATTCTTTCTTGTTGAATAATTTCTCTTAATCCATCTTTATCAGTATGCTTATTTAAACTTTTAGCATAGGTTACATTAGTCCAAGCATCTTGAATCGTTGGTATTCCTGCGCGTTCTCTAATTTTATTTAATGCTTCATATACTTCTGTCGATGGACCACTAAATTCATTCAAAGCCTCAGCATAATTTAAATACAATTCGCTTAATCGCATCATAGGCCAAGGATACGTAATTGTCTTATTGTATGCATCTCCTTCAGAATCTTGATGGACTAGTTTTTTAAGTGCATACCCGGTAACGAGATAATCTCCTGTATTGGCTACTCTACCATGAACTTCTCCTTTACGCATTTTCAAGTTCCAGATATTTCCCCAAGTCCTATTGATTCCTCTATCAAAACCAAGAGAAGCATAAAAACGAGGTTCTCTGTTTAAATTTAATTTTGCGGTTCTATTAGCAAACTGTGCATAAAAACGTTGGTTAAAAGCTACTGTAGTTCTTCCATATCTATCTGAGTAATCAAAAGACAAATCTTCATCAATAGGTAAACCATTTTTTGTATAATACGTTTCTGCTATTCGTAAACTTGGAGACAACCATTGCCAAGAAGCTTCTACAGAAGATGAAGAAGGATCTTTCATCATTGAAGGAGATTGAATTTGCCACCATTGTCCGTTTGTAACTGGACTAGAATTCCCCCAAATTAGTTCAGAATTCCAAGGATCGGTGATTGAAAAACGATTGTTATACTGATCTCTTACTAATTTGAATTGAAAATTATTTGTATCAAAGGAAGGCGCTGTATCTGTAAAATAATACATAGTTGCACCATTAGCTATTGCGGCATCTAAGGCTTCTTTTGCAGCATTTGCTGCTAATTCCCATTTAGAAGTTTCTTCATTTTGATTAAAAAAATGTACGCCATCTGCATTTACAAAATCCCCATATAAAGAGGTGTTTCCATTAAATAAAGGACTTGCGCTATATAATAAAACTTTTGCTTTCATCGCTGTTGCGATTACTTGATCTATTCTACCTACATCATTATTTCCAATAATTTTCTCTGGTAAACCTGCAATAGCAGCATCAATAGTTTCTACGATATAACTAAAGCATTCATCAACTGTTTTTCTATCTAATCTTACTGCTTCATCTGAAGCCGAAATAGGTAAGTTTACATCTACAATTGGAATTGGACCATAATTACGAACCAATAAAAAATGAAAATAAGCTTTCAGGAATTTAGCTTCAGCTTTCCATTGATTCTTTTCAGTTTGATCCATATCTACCACTAAATCAATATTATCAATTAGAGTATTACAACTTCGAATTCCTTCCCACAAAGATCCTTGCCCTCTTCCTGTTGCAGAAAAGCCAGACCAATATCCCATTAATGGTGAAGAAACATTTTGCTGTCCTTTCATTAATTTTATCGAATTCGGTTCTTTAGGTACAGGTGCTGCTAATTCGTCACTTGCCAATACATAACTTGAGTATGTTCCATCATTTTGGGGTACATAACTGTAACAATTTGCCAACGCATTGTAAGCCGTTTCTTTTCTATTAAAAAGTAAACTTAACTCTTGTGTTCCATCTGGTACAATATCTAAATACTCCTCGCAACTTATAAATAGTGTTACACTACATAAGATAATTGCTAAAAATTTGTTTTTTAAATTCATCTTTTACTTTTTAAAAATTTACTTGAGCTCCAATATTAATAACTCTTTGAGGTGGGTAACCTAATCCATTTCCTGCCGATTCAGGATCCCATAAATCGAACTTTGAAAAATGCATTAAATTTAATCCTGTTAGATAAATTCTTGTTTTTGCATTTTGAAATAATTTCCCTGCTGATTCCGGAATTGTATATCCAAATTCAACACTTTTTAACCTTAAGAAATCCCCATCTCTTAGCCACCAAGTAGATGATTTCTGATTATTTTCTATCTCATAAGTAGATAAACGTGGCCAAAAAGCATTCGGGTTAGGATTATTTTCTGACCAGTGATTATCAGCAATAATACTTAATGCATTTCTTTCATTTACAAAAGGTGAAATGTCATTAGGGTTTATAAAAAATGATGACCCAGCAGATCCTTGCATAAAGAACGATAAATCGAAATTTTTATAGACTGCAGATACACCAAAACCATATATAATTTCTGGTACTGCTGGTTTCCCAATGGCTGTTTGATCTAATTCATTTACAACACCATCTTTATTAATATCAGTATATTTTATATCTCCTGGTAAATACGAATTTGTTGTAGAAAAACCATTAAATTGTTCTGGAGAGTTGTCTATATCTTCTTGATCTACAAATAAACGTTCTGCAACATATCCCCATTGTTGATTTACAGCATATCCAATTCTACTTAAATTTTCATTTTGAAATTCAGGTTCGCCATTCACTATTATTTTATTCGTTGAATATGTGAAATTTCCTCTAGCTGTTAAGTAAAAATCGCCATTTAAAGCATAATTATAATCCATTGATAAATCAACACCTTTTGTTTTTACTTCACCAACATTACTACTAATTGTTGTTGTTAAACCGGATGTTTCTGGAATGTATTGACGCTCCATATAAATGTTTTTACGATGTTCTGTAAAGTAATCTGCTTGTAAATTAAATTTATTAAAAAGACCTAGTTCTAAACCAATATTAGCTTTTGTAGCAACCTCCCAAGTAACATTTTCATTTGCGTATCTATTAATAATATATCCGTTATAATAGTTGTTATAATTTGTCCCAAAAGAATAACCTGTTCCTCCGTTATTAAGATTTACATCTGATAAATAGAAGAATCGATCATCTGCACTAGAAATACCATCATTACCAACCAATCCATAGGTATATTTAAGTTTTAATAAATTTATTGAAGGAATATTCTTCTCAAAATAAGGTTCGTTAGAAACAATCCACCCAAAACCAACAGAAGGAAAAAATCCAAATCTATTCTTTTCTGCAAATTTTTCAGAACCATTATATCCAAAATTAAATTCACCAAAATACCTACTATAAAAACTATAAGAAGTTCTACCAGAAACTCCCATATTTCTTGATGGTAATGTAGAGAATGCTGTACCGCCCCCAATAGTATTTAAAGCTTCTTGAAAATAAGTAACTAATAAACCACTAAACTCGTGCTTTTCTTTAATTGTTTTATTGTATTCTAAAACGCCTTCATAATAAAAATTACTATTCCCGTAATTACTCACTGTTGGGTTATTTAAAAACTCTGTACCTTCTTGAATTTGATACAATGAATTGATGACTCCTTGTGAAGTTTGAGTTTCGTTTGCTCCATAATAAAAAGGAGTAAAACTACGTTCGTTTTGATTTTCTGTATACGTTCTTACAGAAGCCATCGCTCTTAATTTTAAACCTTCTGTGATAAAAGAAAGGTCTTGTTTAATTTGAAACTGGGCTAAAGTTGTATTTGCAAAACGATCTTTAAAACCTCTTACACTTTCTGCATATGGATTAGCAAAACCACCATTTCCTTTATTACCAAATAAGATATGATTAAAATTTGATGTTGCTGCATCAGCTTCAAAAACTTTTGGAAAGTTTGCTGGGTTTGCCTGTGAAACTTGATAAAAAATATCTGAAGCACTCACAATTGGGCCATTATATCGCTCAAATAATGAATAAAATTTTGCAGAAATTTTAGTTGTTTTTGTTAAATTGATATTAATATTTGCTCTTAAATTAGATCTATTAATATTAATATTATTGTTAAAGTTGTTTAAAGGGTCTACTTTTAGTAACCCTGTTTCTTCTGCACTTGTAACGGATAAATAGTATTGTGCAACTTCGCCACCACCACTAATATTTACATTAAATCTTCTGTTAAGTGCAAAATCAGTAAACAACTCATTATACCAATCTACATCAGGGTAAATATTTGAATTTAAACCATTTCGAGTTCCTTCAATTTTTTGTTTTGAGTATAATAAATTTGCAGATTGATCTCTAGATCTCTGAGCTCTATTATACAATTCCATATAATCTACAGCCCCCAAAAAACTATTTATTTTAGAAGGAGCAGAGAGTGAATTTTCATAACGAACAGAAACTTTTGCTTTTCCTTTTTTTCCTTCTTTTGTAGTAACCAAAACAACTCCATTTGCACCTCTTGCACCATATAAAGAAGTCGCTGTAGCATCTTTCATAATTGAAAAAGAAGCAATGTTATCGGGTTCTAAACGAGCTAAATCTGAAGTCGTAATTTGCAAACCATCTAATAAAATTAAAGGGCTATTATTAAAACCAAAAGTAGTGACACCTCTAATAAAAAATGCAGCATTATCTTGCCCTGGTTCCCCTGATCTTTGGTAAGAGATTAAACCAGATATTTTACCTGCTAAAGTATTTGTTATGTTAGAGGTAGGTTGTTTTATTTCTGATACTTTTAATGTAGTTATTGACCCAATTACACTATTCTTTTTTTGTTTTGAGAATGCAACAATTTGTATTTCTTCTAATTGATCTAAACTTTCTTTTAGGATTACATTAATTTTCTTTTGCGTACCAACCTTAATTTTTTTGGTTTCATATCCTAAATATGAAAAAACCAAAATTGCATTGGCAGTTTTTATATTGATTGCATATTTACCATCAAAATCTGTACTAATACCATTAGTCGTTCCTTCTACCAATATAGATACTCCTGGAAGAGGGTTACCTATATTATCATAAACTTCACCTGAAACTACTACATTTTGTGCGTAAAAAGAAACTGTAATTAAAAAAATAACAAAGGGTAAAAATTTTAAAAATAATGTCGTTAATTTTTTCATTGATTGATTTTTTTAATAGCACAGCAGAAAACCAAATTTCAGCTGTGCTATAATAATTATTCTTTAATTAACTTCTTAAATTGTCCGTTAACTCCTATGAAGTAAAAGCCTGGTTTCAAGGTTTTAATAGACAATTCATTTGTTGTAATTGTCTTTTTAAGAACTTGCTTCGCATTGATATCAAAAATTCTAATTTCTTTTTCTCCATCTAAATTGCTAAAACGAATTAGATCATTTGCAGGATTTGGAAAAAACTGAAAACTTGTTTTATCAAAGTCGTTTACAGAAGCTGTACCTTGTAATTGTGGGCCTTTTAGGTCATCTATATAAAAATCTCCTGTAATTCCTGCGTTTCCAGGGCCGATAAAAATAAATATGTGACTTAAGCTAACGCCATCGGCTAACTCTGATGCATCTATGTAAATGTTTTGCCATTTATTTACTTCGAGAATTTCGCCATATACTTCTATTGCAGCATTTTGTTCTCCATCATCTTTTGCATCTGCTAGCTTAAACATAAAGTTTGTCACAGTAGGCGAGTAGACTCTAAAAGAAAAAATATCATCTTTAGTAGCGTCAAAAGGGGCATTTAATTCAAAATGGATTCTTTCCCATCCACCCCAAGTGTTTCCTTTTGTCCACTTAGTTACCATATTAGAACCACCAATTGGGTCAGAAACAGTTTCATAAGCTCCTGCTGGATCTCCCATAGTTTCTGAAACAGATGTAAATGTAGTTCCGTCAAAATCATTATAGGTTACCATATTAATAGCAGTAGCACTAGTTGTAAATGTTGCTGAAACTCCTGAGATAGCAGTATCATTTTCTTTGTATTCAATAACATTATCTTTAATACCATACCAATACGTAGTATTAGGTTTTAATAATTCTGTTGGACGTATTGTTATTATAGAATTATTAGTTGCTAAACTCGCATTCATAGATACTAAAGTACCAGTGGCATCATTTTCTCTTAACTCAACATAACTAGATACATCTGTAATTGTAGAATCATCTAGGTTTCTAAATTGAAAGTTAGAGGTAATAATGGGTGTTGTAAACTGAGTAACATTTGTAGCGTTATTTTCAGGAGAAAAAGTGTTTTCTACTGCTGGCGCAACATTACTTTTTAAATAATCATCAAAATAAAATTTATCTCCAACATCTGAGCCACCAGCTTTATCTTTATCAAAATAAATTTGAACCCTATCATAATTAGTCGCAGTGATAGCTCCATAATTAAAAACCAACTCTACCCACTTATTAACTTCAGTAACATCAATTTTTTGTTCATTTCCTTCCCAATAATTTGGGTAATTTTGTAATTTGATAGAAACTGCTACAGGTTTACTTACCCATACTTTTACTTTTATAAAAGGCGTTTCAGAAAAATCAAAAGGTGTTAAAGGTGTATTGTCAGAAACTAAACCATTTTCTAAACCGGAATCATTTCCTGCATGTGTGTATTCTGCAACGTTGTCAGAAACATTTATTCCTGTTTTATCTGGGTTTGCAATTTTAGCAAAACCTGTACCTGCCCAAGTGACAAAATCTACATTTTCATTGGTTGTGTCAAAATCGAATAATATTTCATTGATATCTCCTGTAACTGCAGCTTTTGTTGTAAAACTAGCAGAAATACCTGTTACAGCAACATCTGTAGAATACTCTATTGAACTATCTATAATACCATACCAATAAGTAGCTGAATTATCTAAATCGTTTGAAGGGTCTATTGTGATTCTGTTTTTATCACCATTTATATTTGCTGTAAACGGAACATCAGCACCATTAACATCTCCCATTTTTAAAGCAACTTTACCCGTTAGATCTGTAATTTCTGAATTGTCTAAATTTCTAAAATTACCGTTAGAAGCAATTTCTAAATTTGTTACAATAGAAACATCAGTTACATTATTTGCAGGGTTATATTCCTGTGCAGGACTTGTATATAGTCCAGGGCCCTTAATGTCATCAAAGAAATAAATATCGCCTTCAGTAGTATTCGCTCCACCTATTTTAATTACAATATTATTCATGTAAATATTTGAAAAGTTACTAAAGTCGAAAGTTAACTCTGTCCATTTATTTACATCTGAAGCTCCAACAGAAGCAGTTGCTTCAATATTGTTACCCCAATCGGGAGAATTCTCTAAGTGAAAGATAACATCAATTTCTTCGGTTGCAAAAACTGTCATTTTAAAGATTGAATTAGATTCCAAATTAAATGGTGATGTAAATACAGTTGTTGCATCTATAACTCCAATTCCAATTCCGTTATCATTTCCTGCTGTAAATTGGCCTACAAAGGCAGAAGCATTTGTGGCATCAGAAGCTGGGTTAGCAACTTTTGTAAAAGTTGAAGAACTATTCCAACTATTAAAAACAATATTCACATTGTTTGTGTCAAAATCTACATGTGTAACTTCTTGAGCGTTCACAACACTAAAAGTTAATAGTAGCATTAAAAGTAATTTGTGTTTCATAATAATTATTAATTTAAGTTAATAGAACATATATATTGGTTAAATGTATTGTTGCTTGTAATTCAATAAAACTTTAAATTTGAAAGTAGTATTCAGATAAAAACAACTGTACAGAAGTACCTGTCAAAAATGTAACAAAACTAGGTTTAGTACAATTTATTGACCTCTACAAAAATTAATAGGATAGGAAATACACCACTACAAAACCTTTGTTAATAAGTTTAATTAACTGATTTATAGTGGTTTTTTTAAATAATTTTAAATTTGTTGGATGTAATTTACAAGATTTGTGTCTTTATCTAAATTGATTTTTTTACGCAATCTGTATCTGCTTTGTTCCACACTTGTGATGGCAACATTCATTAAAGAAGCTATTTCTTTTGAAGAAAGATTTAATTTTAAATAAGCGCATAGCTTAATTTCATTTGAAGATAAACTGGGATGTTTTTCTCTTAAGTTTTTAAAAAATTGAGAATGAGAATTGCTAAAATGAAGTTGAAATGTTAGCCAATCTTCTTTATCTATTAAATGGCTCTTAATTTTTTTAATGACTTTTTTTATTGGTTGATGTAAAGAACTATTGACCAACTCACTATCTATATTTTTAATATCTTTAATTAAATCGGTTAACAATTCATTTTTCTTAATATTATTTAAAGTAGAAGATGCAAGAGCTGAATTTTTCTTTTTTATTTCTAAATTAAGGTTTTCCTCTCTTAAAATTAGCACTTCTCT
>JQIA01001084.1_pt1 | contig 14570 bp, 8 predicted proteins | sample 811431 | NCBI WGS metagenome assembly JQIA01 (sample SAMN02998118, study PRJNA258478) | marine sediment metagenome | biome: marine; feature: seafloor; material: sediment; isolation source: oil-polluted sediment collected from 3 locations (0.5 km, 0.7 km and 0.9 km)... | place: USA: Gulf of Mexico ... | reverse complement strand
ACAACAAAGCAGTGTATAATTAATTGCTAGTAATAGCTTACTTACGAAAATCCTCGCGGATTTTCTATTAGGTTTTTATTTGTATATTTATTGCTTAAAATATACAACAAACCATATACAAACACGTGATTTTAATAAATCAATTATTATAAAATACTTATTGATATAAACAATATGATGACTGACATTTTTACGACAAAGAAACTTGAAAAAATAATTCATAAAAAAATTGAGAACAACGATATACTTGCTGAGAACACTCTTGGAAACTGGAATGCAACAGTTTTTTATGTAGCAAAAAAGAAATGTCTACTTTTTGTAAATGTTGAAACATTTTTCTCTGTTATTATACCTCGATTTTCAATGAAAGATATTGATAAAATTGATGAGTTGTTTATCAACTGTTTTTATAATCAACTTTTGTTTGAAAACATAAATATTGAATTTAAAACTATCTCTTCAAAAATTGGAAAAGTAAGATTTCATTCAACAAATAATAACCGAAAAGTTACTGGAATTATTAACTATAATATTGAAAAATTAAATCATTTTAAATATGAATATCCTATTTTTAATTCTTTGGTCATTCGAGAAATGACGAAAAAGTTGAATTTAACACCTTTCAAGCAATTAGGTTGGAAAATACCTAATGAATCATTAATTTGTCTTTTAGATAAAAAAGACAAATAATTTTAAGAATGTAATATTATCCTGTTAAATTTTAGAAGTAATTACTTACATTTCTTGACATTAGTTAATGGCTTTATCAGATACCAAATTCATAGCTAATAATATATTTTCAACTGCGAAATTTTCTGCGATAAACCAAGAAAATTGAAATACAACTACCATTATTAAGAGATCAAAATAGTATGCTATTATTTGTGGATATCCCATACATTCGAAAGGTTGCAAAGAAGACGCTTATAGCTCTCAAAAATAATTTTAGAACAACCCGATAATAATTACAACAATTAGTTTAAATTTAAACATCAGAAATTTATTTGCTAAATTTTTAAACTTTGATTGACTTATAGCGGTTTAAGTAATTTATTTCATTCTTTTTTTTAGCATCTTTGCAGCTCATTTAGAATATTAAAATAACAAATAATGAAAATAGCTGTAGTTGGAGCAACTGGAATGGTTGGAACTGTAATGTTAAAAGTCTTAGAAGAACGTAATTTACCTATAACAGAGTTCATTCCTGTAGCTTCTGAAAGATCTGCTGGAAAGAAATTATCTTACAAAGGAAAAGATTATACCATTGTAACTTTAGCAGATGCTGTAAAGATGAAACCAGATGTAGCTTTATTTTCTGCAGGTGGAGATACTTCTTTAGAATGGGCTCCTAAATTTGCAGAAGTTGGCACCACTGTTATTGATAATTCTTCTGCTTGGAGAATGGATCCTACTAAAAAATTAGTCGTTCCAGAAATTAATGGTGATGTTTTGACAAAAGATGATAAAATTATAGCAAATCCTAACTGTTCTACAATTCAGTTAGTAGCTGCTTTATCTCCTTTACATTTAAAATATAAAATGAAACGTGTGGTAATTTCTACATATCAATCTGTTTCTGGTTCTGGTGTAAAAGCGGTTCAGCAATTAGATAATGAAGAAGCTGGTGTTGAAGGTGAAATGGCATATCCTCACAAAATTGGTAGAAACGCAATACCTCATTGTGATGTTTTCTTAGAAAACGGATACACTAAAGAGGAAATGAAGTTGGTTAAAGAACCAAAGAAAATTCTACGTGATGATTCTTTTTCTGTAACAGCAACTGCTGTTAGAATACCTACTGCTGGTGGACATTCTGAAGCTGTAAATGTTCAATTTGAAAATGATTTTGATTTAGCTGAAGTTCGTCAGATATTAACAGAGACTCCAGGGATTATTGTCGAAGATGATTTAGATAACAACGTGTATCCGATGGCAATAAATGCACATGATAAGGATGAAGTATTTGTTGGACGAATTAGAAGGGATGAATCTCAAGAAAATACCTTAAATTTGTGGATCGTTGCAGACAACTTGCGTAAAGGTGCTGCTACAAACACAGTTCAAATTGCCGAATATTTAGTAGCAAATAATTTGGTCTAAAACATACATTTTTAATGGCAACATTTCACAAAATAAATATACAAGATGTGATAAGAGAAACCGCCGATGCGGTTTCTCTTGTTTTTAAAATACCTGGAAACTTAAAATCTAAATTTGCATTTCATTCTGGGCAATACTTAACACTTAAAAAAACAATTAACGGTAAAGAAGTTAGAAGAGCGTATTCTATCTGTTCTTCTCCATCCGATAGTTATTTAAAAGTAGCAATTAAAGCTGTAGAAAACGGTACTTTTTCTACGTATGCCACATCAGAATTAAAATCAGGAAATTTTATAGAAATTTCTGAACCAGAAGGAAAATTTATATTAGAACCTAAACCTAATAAAAATTATATCGCTTTTGCTGCTGGATCTGGAATTACACCAATTCTATCTATGATTAAAGATGTTTTAGAAAACGAATCTTCGTCTACTTTTACATTAATCTACGGTAATAAAACGGTTGCTGATACGATTTTAAAAAATGAATTAGATGCTTTAAAAGAAGCAAATTCAGATCGTTTTAATCTGCATTATATTTGTAGTAGAGAACAACTAGAAGATTCTTTATTTGGTAGAATTGATAAAGCGCACACTAATTTCTACATCAATAATAAATACAAAAACACCACTTTTGATGCTGCATATTTATGCGGACCAGAAGAAATGATTAATGAAGTTTCTACAACACTTTCTGAACATGGTATTTCTGATGAAAACATTCATTTCGAATTATTTACCGCTTCTGTTGATGAAGAAGCAGTTTCTGAAATAAAAAAAGGAAATACAGAAATAACTGTTTTGTTAGATGATGAGGAAACAACATTTACAATGAAACAAACTGATGATATTTTAGCAGCTAGTTTGCGTAATGATTTAGATGCTCCTTATTCTTGTCAAGGTGGCGTTTGTAGTTCTTGTTTATGTAAAGTGACAGAGGGAAAAGCAGTGATGGTTAAAAATTCTATTTTATCAGATAGTGAAGTTGAAGAAGGCTTTATTTTAGCTTGTCAAGCACATCCAACTACTTCAAAAATCAGCATTGATTTTGATGATGTTTAAAAACGAATTCAGAATTAACAAATAGATTTTTTATTCAGAAAGGGTGGTTTTTCCATCCTTTCTTTTTATCCTTTAATTAAAAAATAGTATTTTTAGGCAATGGATATTTACGACTTTAAAAATGCTTTCTTAATTGGTTTTTTCATGGCTTTCATGATTGGGCCTGTATTTTTTAAGTTGATACAAACCAGTATTTTAAAAGGAGCTAGAGCTGCAATTGCTTTTGATATTGGAGTTGTTTTAGGTGATATTACTTTTATTTTGATTGCTTATTATGGAAGTAGATCTCTCTTAGAAAAAATCAAAGACGATCCAAGACTTTTTTTTATCGGAGGTTTAGTACTTATCATTTATGGCTTAATAACTTATTTTGATAAACAAAGCAAAAAAGAAGCTTTAGAGAATGCAAAAACGATTGAAGTTCCTATTAAAAGTAATTATATAAAACTGTTTTTTAAAGGGTACTTTTTAAACTTCATAAATGTAGGCGTTTTAGCTGGTTGGTTGGGGATTGTAGTCGTAGTTGGGCCAACTTTAGACATGAATCCTACAAGTATTTTTTGGTACTTTGCAACTGTAATTTTAGGGTATGCACTTACTGATTTAGGTAAAATTCTTTTAGCCAAACAACTAAAAAGTAAAATGACTCCTTTGGTAATTTATCGATTAAAAAGAATAATGGGAATTATTCTAATTGTTTTTGGTGTCTTTTTAATGTTAAAAGGTTTTATCCCAAATGATAAAATTGAGGAATTTATTCATTAAAACGCATAAAAAAAACGAAGTTTTCACCTCGTTTTTTTAAATGTATCTATATAAGTTTACTTTACTTCTAGAACATTGTTCTTTAAATTAACATCTGCCATTAATCCACTTTTATCTATTTCAACAGATTTAACTGTTTTAGCCGCAGTAAAAGAATACGTTGGCATTGCCCAACCCCAATCTTTTAAAACTGTTGAAGTTGTAGGCTTACTGCCTCTCATCATTCTTAAAGGAATATTGTAATTTTGCTTTGTACCGTCTGTATAAGTAACCTCTACATCAATAGGCATTGGCATTTGCCCTATTCTTTCTAAAGTAATTTCTTTTCCATCGACATATTTCACACCATAATCAATAGTATGTATAGTTTGCGTCCATTCGTTTAAATACCAATCTAAATGAATATTAGAAACTTTTTCCATCGAACGCTTAATATCATTTGGTGTTGGATGTTTAAAACTGAAATCTGTAAAATATTTTTTCAATCCATTTTCAACATTTTCTTTACCTATTATATATTCTAATTGTGATAAGAAAATATTTCCTTTAGAATAACTTGCTGTTCCATAAGCCCAATTTGTATGATATCTATCGGCATGCGTAGATAAAGATTCTTCATACCCTTTTGTTACAATAAATTTGTATCCTTTGTAAGAACCTGCATGTGGATTTATTTTATTCTCTTTTAAAATTTCATTTTCTGCTTTGTTAGAAATATAGGTTGTAAAACCTTCATCCATCCAAGGGTGTAAACTTTCATTTGATGCTAATAAAAACTGAAACCAAGTATGTGCCATTTCATGTGCAGTTACTCCAAAAAGACTTCCAAACTTTCTTTGTCCGGTAATTAAAGTAGCCATAGCATATTCCATTCCACCGTCTCCGCCCTGAATTACAGAATATTGTTTATATGGATATTGACCAACATTTTCACTGAAATACCTCATTAATTCCGCCGTCTTAGGCTGAACATCTTTCCAGTTTTTTAAATACTTTGCATCCAAATTTTTCTTATATAAAAAATGTAAATCTATTCCATTTTCCATTTTTAAAATATCGTGTTTGTATTCTGGATCTGCAGCCCACATAAAATCATGAACTCTTGGTGCTTTAAAATTCCATGTTAATTTATCGCCAATTGGCAAGTTTAAATCTTTTGAGTCATCTTGATAACCATGGCCAATTTCTTGAGGATTTTGTAAATTTCCAGAACCACCAACGGTATAGTTTTTATCAATATGAATCGTTACATCAAAATCTCCCCAAACACCTTGAAACTCCCTTGCTATATAAGGTGGGGTATGCCAACCTTGAAAATCGTATTCTGCTAATTTAGGATACCATTGCGCCATAGATAAAGCAACTCCTTCTTTATTATTTCTACCAGAACGACGAATTTGAACAGGTACTTGAGCATCAAAATTCATTTCTAAAGTAACCGATTCACCTGATTTTATAGGTTGATTTAATACTACTTCTAAAATTGTACCTACAGTTTCATGAGCAACTACAACTCCGTTTTGTTTTAAAGAGTTTACTTTGATATAACCAATTTCATTTGGCTTTAATTTACTAATTCTATCTCTAACTCTTTTATCTGGATCTTTAATATTTAAAGATCTAACATCCATTTGAGATCCAGGTTGAAATGCATTAAAATATAAATGATAAAACACCTTTTTTAAATCATCTGGAGAATTATTAGTATACACTAAAGTTTGTTTTCCTTTATATTGATGCTTTTTTACATCTACATCAATATCCATCGTATAATCTACATGTTGTTGCCAGTATGTTTCTTTAGCAACAAAAGCTGTTTCCTTTATAACTTTACAAGCAGATAACACAATCAGTGACAATCCTAAAAAGTAAATTTTTCTCATATATAAGTTGATTTAATTTCAAAAAAAAGCAGCATCTTTTAAAATGCCGCTTTATTTATTTAAATAATTATTTTTTCCCGTTTACAATTCTATCCGCCATTTTTAAGGCATTGTAAGCATTTACAACTCTACCAGAAACTGATAAATCTGCAAATGAAACTAATTCTCCTTTAGGATTAGCTCTAGATGCTGAACCTGGTTTTGTAACCATTAAATCAATTTTAGTTCCAGAATTCATAATAATGTGTTTTACCTGACTTGCAGATAATTTAGGATAATAAGAACGTATTAAAGCAGCAACTCCTACTGTTGATGGTGCAGCCATTGAAGTTCCACTAAAACGTTTGTATTCGTTTTCTGGAGTCGTAGAATATATTTGTACACCTGGAGCAAAAATATCTACATTCTTTTTACCGTAGTTAGAAAAACTAGCTGGTAATTTTTCGTTATAGTTTGCACTCATTGCTCCAATAGTTAATACATTATCAGAAACTTCTGTTAATAAATCTCTAGAATCATTTGGATATGTTCTTTCTACATCAATATCCTTACCATCATTACCTGCTGCATTTATAATTAATACATCATGTTTTGCTGCATATTGTATTGCTTCATAAACCCATTCTTTATGAGGAGAATATCCTTTACCAAAACTAGTATTAATTACTTTTGCTCCATTATCGACTGCATAACGCAAACCTAAAGCAACATCTTTATCATACTCATCTCCATCAGGAACAGAACGTACAGCCATAATTTTTACATTATCCGCTACTCCATTCATCCCTTTTTCGTTATTTCTTGATGCTCCAATAATTCCAGAAACGTGAGATCCATGTGCTTCACTTTTAATAGAAACTCCTGGGTTTCCATTTCCATAACCCGGTGAATCATTGATATCTTCAGGGTTGTCTCCTTTTCGATAATTAGTATAATCATTATTTAGTAAAGCAATTGACTTATCTAACTGTTTTTTAATTTCTGTTTGTGCCTGACCTAAAGAAGACAAATCAAAACCATACATTTGTTTTGCAACTGCAACACTTTTTAATAATGAAGCATCTTCTGTTGTTATCGCTGCCACATCTTTAGCTGTATAGTCTTTTTTACCAAAGTGCTCTACTAAACTTTCATCTGCAGCTTTAACGCCACTTAGCATTTGCTCAAATCTAGTTTTTGTTTTCCCAGCACTTGCTACTTTCTTTTCGTGAGCTGCTTTAATTTCCGCAACAATCTCAGGATTTTCTAAAGATGGATCGTGTAAAATTCTAGCTGCTTCTAAGTTTTCTTTATAAGCATCTCCTAAAAAGTTCCATCCATTAATATCATCAACATAACCATTTTTGTCATCATCGATTCCGTTACCAGCAACTTCTTTTCTATTTACCCAAGCAACATCTTTTAAATCTTCATGACCTAAATCTGTTCCAGAATCTACAACACCTACAACAACCGTAACACTCTTTTTTCCTTTTAAGAAATCGTACGCTTTGTCTACTGACATTCCAGGAATAGAATCTTTTATTAAATCTAAATGTCCCCAGTTGTTTTTCTGTGCATCTGTTAATGGTGCTTTTTTAGCTACCGCCAATATTGCTACATCCGAACCTTGAGGAACAGGAATATTAGAAATCGACTTACAACTTGAAAAAAGGAACCCAGCTACTGCTGTGTATAAAATTGGTTTTAAAATATTCATATTTTCTCTTATCTTAATTAAATATATCTATAAATTGGTGTGTGTTTTTTAATCTAACTCCTTTTTCTGTATGTTCAACTGTACAAATTTCATTGTGAGCATCATGCTCTAAAAAAAGGTAATAATTATTATCTGCAGCTTCGTTTAAAAAAGTAGCTTTCTCTTTAAGGGTTAACAAAGGTCTTGTATCATACCCCATCACATAAGGCAAAGGAATATGCCCCACTGTTGGCAACAAATCTGCCATAAAGACTAAGGTTTTATCTTGATATTCTATTTTTGGTAACATTTGTTTTTCTGTATGACCATCCATAAATAAAACATCAAAACCAACTTGATCTATCGCATTTCTGTGGATAAAATTTAACTGCCCACTTTCTTTAATAGGATTGATATTCTCTTTAAAAAAAGATGCTTTTTCTCTAGGGTTTGGCTCTGTTGCCCATTTCCAATGATTGTCATTAGACCAAACTTTTGCATTTTTAAAAGCAGGAATTAGTAATCCATTCTTATTTCTTTCAATTACACCTCCACAATGATCAAAGTGCAAATGTGTTAGAAAAACATCTGTAATGTCATCTCTATGAAAACCATGTTCTGCCAAAGAAGCATCCAAAGAGAAATCTCCAAATAAGAAATAATAGCTATAAAATTTCTCTGATTGTTTATCTCCTAAACCTGTATCAACCAAAATTAGACGCTCCCCATCTTCAATAAGCATACTACGCATGCTCATATCTATTAGATTATTAGAATCTGCAGGGTTTGTCTTTTGCCAAATAGTTTTTGGAACAACACCAAACATAGCACCTCCATCTAATTTAAAATTGCCAGTTTCTATAGGATATATCTTCATCTCAAAAAATTAAAATCATTAAAAATTATCTATAAAAATAATCAATTAATAATTCAAAATCTCATCAAAATTATATTTTTTTGACGTTTACAAAAATGGAGAAAAATTAGCTAATTTTATGTTAAAAAAAATCTAAATATTTACACAAAAAAACTATTCTTTTATTTCTATTTGCTGATGAATTTCGTTGCCAAAACTATCTGTAACCGTAATTGTATGCATACCTATTTTTGGTTTTATAGCAAAATCATGCAGTTCTTTAGTAGTTCCTAAGAAAGTATTATTTAACGACCAAAATAAAGTAACATCTTTATTGGAATGTGCCACCTTTAAAATCAGTTTATTCTTTTCACCATCGAAATTTTTAGGTAAAAAAATCGTACTTTTTTCTGTTGGATACATAAACTTCATCGAATTTTTAGTTTCGCCCAAACAATCACTTCTAAATTTTGGCAATGATTTATAAAACAGATTTTTATCCTTGTAATAATACTCCATTAACGGAGGCAATACAAACCAAGGCTTTTGTTTGATGTTTTCTAAACGCTCACAAGATGTGTTTACTTGGTAATTTTCTAAAGCATCAACATTTACAAAAATATGAAACGGACAAGGAGCTGTTTTTAATCCAGCATTCTGAATGAATTCTAACTTTTTATCTTCACATATTTCGGTTGCTCTAAAACCACTTTTACTACAAATTTCAACTTCGCTCATTTCATCAAAAGGTTTTTCGAACCAATCTGAATTTGGTAATTTATCAAACACATCAAACAAAATTGGTGCTGCAGCTTGCACACCAACTAAACCTGGTCTACCTTCACCATCAGCATTACCAACCCAAACTCCCACAACGTAATCTTTGGTTACTCCAATTGCCCAAGCATCTCTAAAACCAAAACTTGTTCCTGTTTTCCAAGCAACTTGTTTTGAGGAATCAAAAAACTCCCAATTTTGATCTGCATTTGGTCTATTTACTTCTTTTAAACTTTCAAAAGTTAAGTAAATTGAAGCCGCATCAAAAATTATTTTTTCTGATGATTTCTCACCAAAACCAATTTTCTTATCTGCATAAAAAGTAGGTTCAGAAAATTCATTTATAAAATATCTGCTCGAATTTCCTGTATAGTGATTTACAGTTGATGCCATGGATGCATAACTTTTACATAAATCCCATAAATTACTTTCTGCACCTCCTAACGCCAATGTTAAGCCATAATGATTTGCATTTTTTCTTAAATCTTTCAATTTTAATTTCTTTAGATAATCATGAAATTTATCCAACCCAAAATGCTGTAACATTCTTACAGTTGGTACGTTTAAAGATTTTGACAATGCTAGTTTTGCTGATATTGCTCCTGCATATTTTTTATCGAAATTTTCTGGGTGGTAACTCCCAAAATTTGTTGGAATATCTGCTACCAAAGTATTTGGCAATAAATCTCCAGAATCTAACATTGCAGCGTATAAAAATGGCTTTAAAATACTTCCTGTACTTCTCGGTTTATCAATAACATCTACATCTTTTTGGTGCTTGCTATCTGTAGGAGCATTCCCAACATAACTCAATACTTCTCTTGTTTTTACATCCAAAACCAAGACAGAAATATTATAAATTCCGTTTTTACTTAATTGATTGTAATGATTTTTAATAATTGTATTCGCCTGACTCTGTAATCGTTTATCTATAGTCGTTTTAACAAATTCTCCTTTTTTCTGTTTATTGATTTTCTGCAATAAATGTGGTGCAATTTGCGGAATTGAATATGCTTTCTGCGGTAACTCTTCTAAAATTGACAGATCATAAGTTAGTGAATCAATTACTTTTTTAACAAGTAATTTTTTTAACAATCGATTTCTTTTAACCAATAATTTTTGTTGATTTTTTCCTGGATAAATCAAGTTTGGCGCATTTGGTAAAACAGCTAAAGTTGCTGATTCTGACCAAGATAAATCCGAAGATTTTCTATTAAAATAACGCCAAGAAGCGGCATCTAAACCAACAACATTTCCGCCAAAAGGTGCATTCGAACTCCAATAGGTTAGAATTTTTTCTTTTGACGTTCTCAATTCTAAACGAGTTGCTAAAATCAATTCTTTTACTTTTTCAAAATAAGTTCTAGATTTATTATCTCTACTCAACCGAATTACTTGTTGCGTAATTGTACTTCCTCCTCTTTTTACACTTCCTGCTTGTAAGTTTTGTTTTAAAGCTTTAAAAATTGAAATCGGATTAAACCCAGGATGTTTATAAAAGTGTTCATCTTCAAACTGAATTAAACAGATTTTAAATTTCTCTGGAACAACATCGTTATGAGGAAATCGCCATTGACCATCTTTTGCGATTAATGCTCCTAATAACTGATTATTGTTACTTGTAATAACTGTGGATGTTGGTTTGGTAAACAAATCGTTTGGTAAACAAAATGCATAGAAAATCAAGAGAACAACAAGTAATATTGTTTTCTTTTTATGACGTTTTATGTAGTTTGTTATTTTCAATTTTGTTTTCTTTTGTCATTGCGGGTTTATGAAGCAATCTTTTATTTTAATTGAGTTTCCTATGTCTCCTCGAGCGCAGTCGAGAACTTATTGCAACCTCTCGACTGCGCTCGAGGAGACATCCGAAAAAGTAAAAAACTACTTCACAACATTAACCCAACGTCCTTTTGTTCTCACCAAATAATCATTATCATACATTGCTTCTACCTGAACTCCTGGTAAATAATATTTCCCTAAATATGCTGCATTTAATAAAACTGTAAAAGTTTTTGTTTCCGTTTTTTTTCTTCCTTTATTTAAATCAAAATAGAAATTTACGCGATCATCTCTAATATCTGTATAACGAGCTTCACTTTTTGTGGTAGTTCCAAAATCGGTGAAACGTGTATTTACGATTTCCCATCCAGAAGGAAATATTTGCGTCAATGCAATATCTTTTACAGTTTCATTTTTAGGATTACTCACTGTTATTTTTGCAATAAAATCCTGACCTTGTTTCAACTCATTTATGTTTATCGCTTTTCCTTTTAAATCTTTATAATTAACTAAAACACTTAAACCTCTACTTTCAGAAATTTCACTTCCCAAAGGCAACTTCCCAGAATTGATGATTCTTGCAAAAACAATATTATTTTCATTATTATGTATGTTGATGGAATTGGCACCCTTCTTCACCTTTAAAATTCTTTGCACCATAGAACTTGCTGTTTTTAAGGTCTCCTTATTTCCGTCATTTGTATAGTTAATATTGATCGCTTTCCCGCCATTTTTAACCACCATTTTACCAATAGACAATAAACTAAAAGCAGTAGATTGTGTACTCATCCACCTGTTACTAGACAAATCTTTAGCAATACTTTTAGCAACATTTTTCACTTCTTTATTATTCGTTAATAACATTGTTTCTAACGCCATTGCTCTATTTCTTGTTACAGAACCATAATTATAATAATTGTAACCAGAAAAATTTAAATTCGCTTTTTGCATAATTTCTTCACTTGCTTCTTTTTGCCCAACCAATGCATATGTAGCAGCTAATCGCCATTTTGCTTCGTTAGAAATTTGTTTGAATTCTCGCAATCTATTCATTGCAGATAAATCTGCACTTCCTGCCAAAGCCAATGTATATAATCTGTAAGCTTGCGATAAATCTCTAATATAACTATTATAATTCGGTCTCCAATTTCTTGCTGCTTCTTTTTGATATCTAATAAAATTGCTTTTAAAAGTTAATGGTAAAACAAATCCTTTTTTGGCTGCTTCTAATAGAAAATGACCTGCATAACTTGTACCCCAATCACTCATTCTACTTTCTCCCATCCAATAACTTAAACCGCCATTTGCTTTTTGGAAATTTCCTAAACGTTTAATTCCTTTTTCAATATTATTTTGAATTTTTTGTTTTTTAGCTGATGTTAAATCAAAAAGGTCATTCAAAAATAATTGCGGAAAAACGCTTGAAGTCGTTTGCTCTACACAACCATGTGGATAACGAATTAAATATTCTAATCTTCCTGTAAAATTGATTGACGGAATTGTAGACAACTCCAAAATTGCAGTATTAGAATCTTCAACTCCAAACGTATTAAAAGTGATGGTTTGTGTTTGTTTTCCTTCAATATTTTTATCAATTATTTTTGATGTAATTGGGTTCGGATTCACAACATCTAATTCCACTTTATACCTCGATTGCTTTCCATTTCCAATTGCAAATACTTCAACAGTATTAATTCCATTTGCTTTTAAAACATTCAATTCAAAGTACACCATTTTTTCATCTGGTTTTTCAAATGCGAGCCTTTTAGTTTTGCTGCCAACTACAGAAATTCCGTTAGAAGTTTTTACTTGAACTGTAACATTCTTTACTCTTTTATCCATCGCAAAAACTGAGACTGGCAATATCACTTTTTCTTTTGGTGATAACTTTCTTGGCAATGTTGCCAACACCATTAAAGGCTTTTTAACAGGAACTGCTTTTTCTGCATTTCCAAAAGCTTCACTTTTAACATCACCTGCAATCACCATTGTTCTGACAGAACCAATATAATTTGGCAACGTAATTTTGTGCGTTTTTGTTTTTCCTTTTGATAAAAAGAAGGGTCCTAAATATTTTACAACTGGTTTAAATCGATTTGCTTTTCTATTTTTTCCTTTTGATAAACTTCCATCACCACCAATTGCAAAAACCTGATCTACACTTCCTGAATACGCACCAATAACATCATCAAAAATATCCCAAGTTTTTACACCCAAAGCTTCTCTTGCATAAAAAGTTGTGTATGCGTTTGGCGTTTTAAATCGTGTTAAATCTAACAGACCTTCTTCTACAACTGCCAAAGTATACGTCATATCTTTGTTGTTTTTTTCTGATACTTTTACAGTGAATTCCTTTTCTGGCTGTAATTCATCTAACATCGATATCTGTGGTTCTAATTTGGTGTTTTTATCTTCAACCAAAATAGGGATTACACCAAACAATCTTATAGGCAAATCGTTTTCTGAAACTTGATGCGGTTGTAATAATGAAATATTCACAAACACATTTGGCGTCATGTTTTTGTTGATGGGAATTTCTACAGAAGTTGTTCCTTTTTGAGTTTTCACCCACTTCGTTTCTAACACTTTTGTCCCATTTTCTATACTGATAAGTGCTCTACCTTCCCTCCCAGAAGGGAATGTTATTTTTGCCGTTTCACCAACATTATACTTTTCTTTATCCGCAGAAAACACCAACATTTTTGCAGCTTGTTTATCTCCAGAACTTGAATTTTGCCACCAATTTTTATAAAAATAAGCTGTTCTTCCTGTTGAATGACCACTCTTTTTATCAATCACCCTAATTAAAAAACGACCTCTATCTCTATTTGGAATATTGATTCTAAAACTTCCTTTTCCTTTTGAATCTGTACTAACTTTTAATGTTTTGTATCTATTATGATAACTGCTTGACGTATATCTCGATAAATTATCTGCTGAAGAACTCCACCACCAACGCCATTTAATTTGATACACTTCTACTTCAATTTCATCTCTTTTAACTGGGTTTCCTTTTTCATCTACAGTTGCAATTGAAAACGTCTGATTTTCATCTGTAAAAAACGAACCATATCTATTTCCTTTGGGCGATTTTAAGCCTACAAAAGAATTAAAAGGTGCGTATTTTTTAGTGAATGCATCTATAGAAAAATCTCCTCCATTTTCAAATGCTCTAACCAAAAACTGAATATTTAACATTCCTGGCGCATTTTTACCAACCGTTAATTTACTATTGATTTTCGCGATTCCGTTTTCATCTAACTTTCCCTCAAAAATATTGAGTTCTTCTGATGGAAATTTTCTTGATGGATCTGAAAAAATATAGTTTTTGTAATTTTTAAAACTATAATTTGCAACCGACACTTTAGCTTTTATTTCTGCTTTTAAGTTTTTCGCTGGTGTTCCGTGCAACCATTTTACATCTAAAGTTCCGTTTATTGGAGTTTTATTGGTTAGAATTTCATCAGCAAAATCTACTTTAATTTTTAAACGATTAGGTTTTACAGTTTCCACTTTTAAAGTCTTGTAAAACTTTGCGCCACCAACTGAAATCTTCGCAGAATAATTACCCGTTTTAGCTTCTTGAGCCGTTTTTACAGTAAACTTGTAGAAGTTATTTAGATTTTCTGTTGCTACTTTTTTAAATACCAACTTGCCACTTGGATCTG
>JQIA01001082.1_pt1 | contig 14582 bp, 10 predicted proteins | sample 811431 | NCBI WGS metagenome assembly JQIA01 (sample SAMN02998118, study PRJNA258478) | marine sediment metagenome | biome: marine; feature: seafloor; material: sediment; isolation source: oil-polluted sediment collected from 3 locations (0.5 km, 0.7 km and 0.9 km)... | place: USA: Gulf of Mexico ... | reverse complement strand
GTAGTGATGTTACTTTAAACTCAAATTCTAGTTTATCGTACTATAAAAATGAAAGCAGAAAGGTTTGGCTTTCTGGAGAAGCTTTTTTTCAAGTTGATAAAAAAGTAGTTACGAACGCAAAGTTTTGGGTTTTAACAACTGATTTGTCTGTAGAGGTTTACGGTACTTCTTTTAATGTAAACACCAAAAAGAAGAAAACGGATGTTTTTTTAGAGGAAGGAAGTATTTGGTTGTCACTTAAAAATGGGGTGAATAAAAAAATGATTCCGGGAAATTATGTATCTTATTCTGCAAAGAAAAATGAAATTTTGGAAGATATAAATGTATTTAATCCTATAATAAAAACTTCTTGGAAAGATGGTTCTTTACTTTTTGAAAACTTAACTTTGGAAAAAGCAATGGAAAAAATAGAAGAATCTTATGGATACTCTATTGTTTTTAAGGATGAAGAAAGTAAAAAAACTTTAATTACAGGAGCTGTCCCTATTACAAATATTGACATTTGTATAAATGCAATTGAAAAATCTGTGGATGTGATTATTATCAAAAAAGATAATAGTTTAATTATTAGTAAAAAGTAGAGGTAGTTTTAAATTAATAAATGACACAAAAATCTGTATTTATAAAACTTTTAGTGCTCATTTTTGCAGTTTTTATTTTTCAAACTGCTCTATCTCAAGAGCGTAAAAAACAAACAATTCCTTTAGCTACATTACTAGATAAAATAAGTAATCAGCATAAAATATTTTTTACATATAATGCTAATTTACTTTCAAATAAATTTATACAAGAAGAGGGTTTTGTAAATTTATCTCTAAAAGAATCTATTTCTTTATTAGAAAAATTAACATCTTTTTTATTCGATGATCTAGGTAATAATTATTACGTTATTTATACTAAAAAAGAATGGAGTAATAAGAAAAATCGTTTTAAAGGAGATGCTGTATCCATGATTGGTATTGGTCTCGATAGTACTTCTGTTGAAAATAAGGTAGTTGTTAAAGGAATTGTTTTAAGCTCAGACAATACTCCTCTTGGTGGTGCAACATTACACGAAAAACAACAGGAAATCGGGGCAACAACAAGTGTAGATGGCACTTTTGAGTTTGAAGTTGTGTACAACAATTTAATTACTGTTAGCTTTTTAGGACATAATTCTAAAACTTTAAAACTCAGTCCAAACAAGTTTCATACAATTACCCTTTTATCTGGCCAAGAATTAGATGAAGTACAAATTGTTGGTTCAAGAAATAAAAACAGAGTTGCAAATGATACTCCTGTTGCTATTGATTTTATTGATATTGAAAAAACTGCTACAAAAAGCAGTCAAGTAGAAGTTAATCAATTTTTACAATATGCAATTCCTTCTTTTAATGCTACAAAACAATCGGGTGCCGATGGGGCAGATCATATAGATCCTGCAACAATTAGGGGGTTGGGCCCAGATCAAACATTAGTTTTAATTAATGGAAAAAGAAGACATCAAGCATCATTAATCAATTTATACGGAACAAGAGGAAGAGGGAATTCTGGTACAGATTTAAATACGATTCCTATTTCTGCCATTAAAAGAATAGAATTATTAAGAGATGGGGCTTCTGCACAATATGGTTCTGATGCTATTGCAGGTGTAATTAATATTGTTTTAAAGGATACAGATGATGAGTTAAATGTAAGTTCTACTGTAGGGTTTCATAATGCAAATAGTAAAAATGTTTTACCAAATAAAGTAGATGGTTTTACCTATAAATTAGGATTAAATTATGGAACAAAAATAATCAAGGGAGGTTTTATAAATTTTTCTACAGAAGTATTATCAACAGAGAATACATTAAGAAACGGAACGAGTACAAGAGAAAAGTTTGGACAAGCAGCAATAAAAAATGTAAGTCTATTTTTTAATTCTGAAATACCTATTTATAAAAACACAAAACTATATGCTAATGGAGGTTTTAATTATAAAAATACGGAAGCATATGCTTTTACAAGAAAAGCTGATAGTGAAAGAAATGTCCTTGATATGTATCCCACTGGATTTAATCCATTAATTACCTCTAATATTTTAGACAATTCATTATCAGTGGGGATGCTTACAGAATTCAAAGAATGGAATGTTGATGTAAGTAATACGTTTGGGAGAAATAACTTTCATTATTTTATTAAAAATACTTTAAATGCAACGCTAGAAGAAAATTCTCCAACAGAGTTTGATGCAGGTGGTCATCAATTAATACAAAATACAACAAGTCTTGATTTTTCTAAATACTTTAAAACCAGTTCTAAAGGGTTTAATATTGCTTTAGGACTAGAATATAGATTAGATAAATATAGAATATTTTCAGGTGAAGAAGCTTCCTATAGTTCTTATGATGTTAATGGGGACTTAGTAGGTTCAAAAACTTTAGTATCAGATTATATTAGGTATAATGGTGAAATAAGGCCTGGTGGGTCTCAGGGATTTCCTGGATATTCTCCGGAAAATGAAGTTGATAGAAATAGATCTAACTTTAGTCTTTATGCTGATACAGAAATTGATTTTTCTAAAAACTTTATGATTGGTTCTGCTTTACGATTAGAGTATTATAGTGATTTTGGAAGCACATTAAATTACAAACTATCAACAAGATATAAGATCACTGAAAGATTTAATTTAAGGAGTTCTTTTAGTACAGGTTTTAGGGCACCTTCTCTGGCTCAAATTTATTACAATTTAACCTTTACTAATTTTATTGGCACTACACCTACAGAATCTCTCTTAGTGGCAAACAATAGTCCTATTGCAAGAAGATTTAATATTGATAAACTAAAGGAGGAAAAGGCGAAAAATTTTAGTTTAGGATTTACTGCAAAACTAAGTTCGAACTTTAACGCAACTGTAGATGCTTATTATGTAGCAATTAAAGATCGAATTATTTTAAGTGGTAATTTTGATGCTTCAAATTTAGGTTTAGGAATAGATAATGTTCAGTTTTTTGCTAACGGTGTGAATACCGAAACAACAGGTGTTGATTTGGTTTTAAATTGGAAAAAGAAAATAGGGGAAAGTGAATTATCTTTTGATTTTTCTGGTAATATTAATCATATGATTATTACTGATATTAAGAACAAAATGTTAGACAAAGAAATTTTTTTTGGAGAGCGAGATCAACAATTTTTATTAGCATCGGCGCCAAAAAGCAAATTTAATCTAGGTATAAACTATCAATATAAAAAGCTGAAAACTTCTTTAAATTTTACAAGATTTAGTGAAATCAAATTAATCGATTGGCAAATAGCTCAAGATATATCTAAATTTAACAGTTCTAAAGTAGAAAGGCTAAGTGCTGCTACTGATATCTATCAGTCAAAAATAACAACAGATTTACACTTTAGTTATAGAATCAATAAAATTGCCACTCTTCAATTAGGGGCTAATAATTTATTTAACATCTACCCAACCAAACAAAATGATTTTACTGATAGTGGTGGTTTATGGGATGCTACACAAATGGGAATAAATGGTTCTTTTTATTACACAAAATTGAATTTTAAGCTTTAATTTTTACATACTTAGTTGTTTTGTTGTGTCTTTTTTAAAAATAATTAAATTTTTAAGAGTATACTTTTTATTTTTCTGTCTTATATAAGAAATCGGTCACTACTTTTTTCAAGTAAAGTTCATACCGATTAAACATATTTACTAACTAATAATTTATTTATGAGACAAAAGTATTTATTAAAATTATGTGCAATTGCTTTTATTTTTATGCTACCTATCGGATTAATGGCGCAAACAATAAAAGGTAAAGTAACGGATTCATCTGGTGAAGGTTTACCATATATGAATGTTGTAGAAAAAGGAACTTCTAATGGTGTTGTTTCAGATGATAATGGTGAATTTTCTATTTCTGTAAAAAGTTTACCTACAACATTAGTTGTATCGTCTATGGGTTTTAAAACAAAAAAGATAAAAGTAACTCAGCCTTCTTATTTAACAATTGTTGTTAATGATGATAATGCTTTAGATGAAATAGTTGTTACTGGTAACAGAACAAAACCGAGAACAATTTTAGATTCTCCTGTGCCAATTGATAATATTAGTGTTGCTGAATTACAAAAAAGTGGAAAGCCTACTTTAGATAGAATGCTTACTTTTAAAGTACCTTCTTTCAACTCACAAAATCAGGCTATTGCGGATGCAACTGCTCATTACGATCCGGCAGATTTACGTGGTTTAGGACCAAGTAGAACCTTGGTTTTAGTAAATGGTAAACGTAAAAACCAAAGTGCTCAAGTGTATTTGAATAGAACTCCCGGAAAAGGAGAGGTTGGTGTAGATTTAAAAAGTATACCTACTGCAGCTATTGAAAGAGTTGAGGTTTTAAGAGATGGAGCTTCTGCTATTTATGGTTCTGATGCCATTGCAGGTGTAATGAATATTATTTTAAAGAAAGATGTTGAGTATTCTACTTTTACATCTTCTGCGGGTATTACATCTCAAGAAGATGGTTTTAATTTTTCTTCTGACTTTAACACAGCTTTTACCTTTGGTGAAGGTGGTTTTGTAAATATTACTTTAGGATATTACAAACAAGAAATTACAAATAGAGCAGGTATTGTTTCTGACGTAGGTGGAACTCCAAGAGATGTTGCTTGGTTAGCTGCTAATCCAACAGCAAGTATGACCGTAGGTCAACCAGCAATGGAAAAGAATGATTTCTTCGTAAATATGGAACACCCAATAGGCGAGAATTCAACTTTATACTCTTTTCATGGTTTAACAACAAGAACTGGTCAAAGTTTTGCATATTATAGAGCTCCATATTGGAGAAACGATGTTGCAAACGCAAATTTTATAACTAGAGATGCTGAAGATTTTATTGGTTATCAGCCAACATTTGAAACTAAAATTAATGACCATATCAATGCATTAGGAATTAAATTTCCATTAGCAGAAGGTTGGAATGCAGACGCAAGTGTTACTTATGGATCTAATGATGTAGATGTTACCGTTAATAACTCTGTAAATAGAGATTATTTAGCAGATCATGGTACTTCTCCAAGATCTTTTAACCCAGGTGGATATGCTTTCTCAAATATCGTAGGTAACTTCGATTTAACGAGTCAATTATCAGATGCTGTTGGTTTGGCTTTAGGAATGGAGTTTAAACAAGAAACATTTGAAGCGATTGAAGGAAACCCTTTATCTTATTATGGAGCAGGTTCAGATTCTTTTGCAGGAATTAAACCAGAAGAAGCAGGAGAATGGTCTAGAAATAATTTAGCTTTATATTCTCAATTAGAGTATGATGTAAATGAAAAATTATTATTAGGTGTTGCAGGTAGATATGAAAACTATACAGATGCTGGTTCTAATTTTTCTTGGAAAGCTAATGGACGTTATAAATTAGGCGATAATGGAGCTTTTAGAGCTTCTTATAGTACTGGTTTTAGAGCACCAACGTTACATCAATCTCACATTACATTAAGTCAGTATATTATTGTGGCAGGTTCTGCTGAACCTCTATTACAAGGTACTTTAGCAAATGATAATCCTGCTGTACAGGCTTTAGGTGTTCCAAGTTTAAAACATGAGATTTCTAAAAATTTATCAGCCGGTTTAACATATAAGTTTAATAGAAATTTTTCTGGATCTATAGATTTTTACCAAATTAATGTAGATGATAGAGTTTTATTTACTTCTCAAATTGGTTCTGATGGAGATGCTAGTACTACAAATCCTGTAGAGCAAATTTTAGAAGACAATGGAGTTGTTGCGGTGCAAGTGTTTATTAATGCTGGAGATACTAAAACAACAGGAGCTGATATTGTACTTAACTATAGAAATATGGAAGTGGGTGAAGGTAGGTTGCATGCAAGTTTTGCTGCAAACTTTAATGAAACTACGTTTGACGCTGTTAATACTCCAAAAACTATTTCAGATGCTGGGTATGATATTTTTGATAGACAAGAAAGAGGTTTAATTACTAACTCTAGACCAAAATCTAAATTGATTTTAGGTTTAAATTATGTTGGTGATACATGGGATATCTCTTTTAACAATACTCGTTTTGGTGAAGTAACTATTACTGCTCCAGAATCTGGAGGAACAGATCAAGATTTAGCTGCTAAGATTTCTACAGATTTAGGTTTAGGGTTTAAATTAACTGATATGATTACTTTTAATGCAAATATCAATAATATTTTTGATGTGTACCCAGATGTAACTTTAACTTCTACAAATACTTCTCAAGCTGGTTCTAGATTCAAGTACTCTTCAGAAGTACAACAATTAGGTCAACTTGGTACTAATTTTAGTGTTGGGGTAAATGTCCAGTTTTAATATAATATTTTTAATTTACTCATAGAAAAGAGCAGCTTTAAAGCTGCTCTTTTTGCATTAAAAAAGTATGATAATTTATAGAAAGGCATCATCAATAGAAGAGTTAAAGGAGATTTTAAAACTCCAGAAAGAGAATTTATCTCAAGGTTTATCTCAAGAAGAAAAAACGATGGAAGGTTTTGTAACTGTGCAGCATTCTCTAGAAATTTTAAAAGAAATGAATGATGTTTATCCACATTCAATAGCAAAATATAAAAATAAAATTATAGGATATGCATTATCAATGACCAAAGAATTCGGGGATAAGATTGAAGTATTAAGGCCTATGTTTAAGGAAGTTTCTAAAATAGTTCTTGATGGGAAATATCTTGTAATGGGGCAAATATGTATTGATAAAAAATATAGAAAACAAGGTGTTTTTAAAGGACTTTATAATTTTATGAAAACAAATGCTTTTTCGGATAATTATGATTTAATAATCACTGAGATTGACATTCATAACAGTCGTTCATTAAAAGCACATGAGTCTGTTGGGTTTAATAAATTAAAAGATTATAATTCTGAGGATAAAAATTGGAGAATTGTTTCGTTAAAAATTTAATACTTTTTTAATGAAAAAGATTCTGAAGTAAATTCGCCATACGTAAAATAAGAAACCCAATCTCCAGTATTTATGTATGTACTGTTTTCTTGAAGTTCTATTTCTAAAGGTAAGTGTCTGTGTCCAAATACAAAATAATCGTAATGCGTTCGAGATAGTTTTCTCTTGCAATATTGTACTAACCACTCATTCTCATCGCCAAGATACTTGGCATCTTCATCTCCAGAAATCACCTTGTTTTTAACTGACATATATTGCCCTAGTTTAACACCTAAATCAGGATGTAACCATTTAAACATCCACTTAAATAAGGGGAATGTAAACACTTTTTTCATGCGTTTATACCCTTTGTCTCCTGGGCCTAAACCATCTCCATGACCAATTAAGAAAACTTTATTATTAATGTTAAAAACTTGAGGTTTGTGATAAACAGGAATGTTTAATTCTTTTTCAAAATAATCATTCATCCAAAGGTCATGATTACCAACAAAAAAATAAATAGGAATTCCAGCATCTTTAATTTCTGCTAATTTACCTAAAACTCTAACAAATCCTTTAGGAACGACGGTTTCGTATTCGAACCAAAAATCAAACAAATCGCCTAATAAAAAGATTGCTTCTGCGTCTTTTTTGACTTCATTTAGCCAAGCAACAAACTTCTTTTCTCTAGGAAAACTAGCTGCTGCTGTTGGAGCTCCTAAATGCAAGTCTGAAGCAAAATAGACTTTTTTGTTTTCTGATGTGTTTATAGAAATCATTGGTGCAAAGTAACGTTATTCCTTTTTACTTTCCAACTCTAAAACCTTCTGTAACATTTTATCGTCTTTATGAATTATTCTGTAAAAACCAATATCTCCAAAAAGTGCATTTGCAATAGCTGCTTTTAAATACTTCTTGATACTTTTCTTTGTTTTAAATGATGGATTTGCTTTGTCTTTTATTATAGATAAGTAACTATTTAGCACTGTTTCATTAGCATCAAAATCAGCAATAAAACGATCTACTTCCCATTTTGATAATTCTTTTCGATTGTTATCTACATAATCAAAAGCAAAATTATTGACAGAATTAAAATAGAAATTAGACATGTAAGAAGTGGTGTCTATAGCTACAAAAACATCAGGAATGATTCCTCCACCGCCATAAACTATTTTTCCTTTTGGTGTTTTAAACTGTAAAGAATCTACTACTTTTATACTGTCTCTATTTAGTAATTCTCCACTTGTAACTCTTTTTTGATAATCTTTTCTATAATTTTTATCACCGTTTTTGTCATAAGGTTTTTGAATTGATCTACCCGTCGGTGTATAGTACCTGGCTATAGTTAAGCGCACTGCAGAGCCATCTCCTAAATCCATTTCTTGTTGTACCAAACCTTTACCAAAAGAACGCCTTCCAATAATAGTTCCTTTATCATTATCCTGTAAAGCACCTGCAACAATTTCTGAAGCAGAGGCTGAACTTTCATTAATTAAGACATATAAACCACCTTTTTCAAAAGAACCAATAGCTGTAGAAAAAGATTCTTCAATTTCGTTTTTATTATTTTTGGTAAAAACCATCAGTTTATTATCTTCTAATAACTCATCAATAATTCTGGTGGCAATTTGCATAATTCCGCCTCCATTACCACGTAAATCTAAAACCAAATCTGTCATTCCGTCATCAATTAAAGTAGTAATAGATGATTTAAATTCTCTATATGTATTTGCTGCAAAACGGTCTAATTTTATATAACCAATAGAATCGTTCATCATGTAAGCTAAGTCTACACTTTTAATATTTACCTTTCCACGAGTAATATCAACAACAAATAAAGAATCATTACTTTTTCTATAGATTTGAAGTGCAACTTTGGTATTTGGTTTTCCTTTTAAGTATTTAGGAATTCCACTACTTCTATACTTTTTACCGTACAACGTATCCTTGTTGGCCATTAAAATCCTGTCTCCGGCTACAATTCCAGCTTTAATACTTGGTCCTCCTTTTATAGGTTGCACCACAGTTATGGAATCTTTTATCATTCTAAACTGAACTCCAATTCCTACAAAATTACCTTGTAAACTTTCTGTAATTTCTTGTAAATTTTCTTTAGGGATATATACAGAATGTGGATCTAATTTACCTAACATTTGGGTAATTGCACCATCTAATAAATTATCGGTATTTACATCATCTACATAGTCTTGTTCTATAAAATTGATGAGTTTCTTTATCTTTTGTTCTTTGGTAGGAACATTAGAGAATGACAATAAATTATTAGAATTTCCGCCAAAAAAAACGCCGATTAAAATTCCGAGAACAACAGCGATTGAAAAATATATAGGTAAATTGTTCTTATTCATAAGGCAAATGTTTAATGGCTACTCCTGCTTTTTCTAAGAATTCTAAACCTGAAGTATCTCTATAGCCTTTAGCGTAAACAACACGTTTTATACCTGCTTGATGTATTAATTTACTGCATTGTGTGCAAGGTGATAGGGTAATGTATAAAGTTGCATTTTTTGCCGACTGTGTAGAGGAAGCAACTTTTAGAATTGCATTGGCTTCTGCGTGTAAAACTTCCCATTTAGTGGTTCCTTCTTCATCTTCACAACAGTTGTCAAAACCACTCGGAGTTCCGTTAAATCCATCAGAAATAATCATTCTGTCTTTTACAATTAAAGCACCAACTTGTTTACGTTTACAATGTGATAATTTACCCCATTCTAAAGCCATTTTTAAATAGGCTTTATCGTATTTTAATTGCTTTTTTTCAGTCATAAAAACGAAAGTAAAAAGATTTGTAGAATTATGACGTTAATTAATAGACAAAATTTGACTTTTAGATTTTTTTATCACAACTAAAGTGTAAATGGATTTTATAAATCTACCAGAAAACACGTTCTATCATCATAGGAATTGAAAATCCAATAACTATTGAAGAACAAACTAAAATCCAATCTCTTCTTGAAACTTTAAAGAAATTTTGAAGAAGGGTTCCTAAAATTAATATTCCTAAAACAATTATAATTTGTGATGCCTCTATTCCTAACGCAAATTCTACCAAAGGCATAAGTTTGTTTTCTTCTTTACCAATCATCATTTTAAAATAATTAGAAAATCCTAACCCGTGAATTAATCCAAAAAATAAAGCGAATATTAAATTGATATTTTCTTTACCTTTAGATGATTTTCTAACCGTTAAGATGTTAATAACACCAGTAATGAAAATAGTTGCAGGAATTAAAAATTCAATAATATCCATTCTAATTTTTAGAATACCATATGCAGATAAAGCTAAGGTTACGGAATGACCAATTGTGAAAAAAGTAACTAGCCATAAAACTTTTTTCCATTGATTAAAGTTAAATACAACTGCTAAAACAATCAAAAATAAAATATGATCATAGGCTGAGAAATCTAACACATGGTTCAATCCCATTTTAAAATACAGTATAAAATCATCCATTTAGCATCTTGTTTAAAAAGAGGTAAAGATATTAAATACTGTTTGTACTCGAATATAGAAATACACTATTAATAATTCTGATTGCAATATTTTATATAATATCAAAATTATAAGTATTCATTTTTTTAAATCAATAATAATTACATAAATACGTAAAATAGTTGAGTTTAAATATATTAAAATAAGTATAAATACTTAGTTTTGTATTTTAAATACGTAGTCATGAAAACAATTATTGTAGTTGGTAATGGAATGGTAGGTTATAAATTTTGTGAAAAATATGTAGCAGCTTCAGAAAATGAAAATTTTAAAGTTATTGTTTTTGGTGAAGAACCAAGACCTGCTTATGATAGGGTTCATTTAAGTGAGTTTTTCGAAAACCAAGATGCGAAAGCTTTAGAAATGGCTCCGGCAGAATGGTATAAAGAAAATGGTATTGATTTAATTGTTGATGAAAGAGTTTCTGATATCCAAAGAAATACTAAAACAATAATTACTGCAAAAAACAGAGTCTTTAATTACGACTACTTAGTTTTAGCGACAGGTTCATCTGCTTTTGTTCCGCCAATTAAAGGTGTGGAAAAAGAAGGAGTATTTGTCTATAGAACCATTGAAGACTTAGAAGGTATGTTGGGGTATGCAGCAAAACTGAAAGCGAAGAATCCAAATGCGAGAGCTGCAGTTTTAGGTGGAGGTTTATTAGGTTTAGAAGCTGGTAAAGCGGTTATGGATATGGGTTTAGAACCTCATATTGTAGAGTTTGCTCCTAAATTAATGCCAAGACAATTAGATGCAAGAAGTAGTAAGGTTTTACAATTAAAATTAGAATCAATAGGATTAAACATACATTTAAGTAAAGCGACCAATCAGATTTTAGGTGATACATCTATTATAGGAATGGAGTTTGGAGAAGATGATGTGTTGGATGTAGAAATGTTAGTTGTTTCTGCGGGAATTAGACCAAGAGACGAACTTGGTACAACATCTGGCTTAGAAATGGGTGTTCGTGGAGGAATTGTAGTTGATAATAAAATGCAAACTTCCGATGAAAATATTTTTGCAATTGGAGAAGTTGCTTTGTACAATCAAATGATTTATGGTTTAGTTGCTCCTGGTTATGACATGGCTGGAGTTGCTGTGAATCAAATTCTTGGTAATACAGAAGAATTAATGCCGGCAGAAATTGATATGTCTACCAAATTAAAATTAATTGGTGTAGATGTAGCAAGTTTTGGAGAGCCTTTTATGCCAGCATCAAAAGGACATTCGGTTATTTTCGAAAACAAAACACAACATTTATATAAGAGAATTAACGTTAGTTTAGATGGTAAAAGTCTATTAGGTGGAATTTTAGTTGGTGATGCATCAGATTATAATATGTTGCATCAAGTATTTTTAAACGGAATGGCAATTCCAGAAGATGCTGCACAATTAATATTACCAGCAACAGAAGGAGGCGCTTTTGGTAGCGCTTTAGATTTACCAGATACTGCGCAAATTTGTTCTTGTGAAAACGTTAGTAAAGGTCAGATTTGTGGAGCTATTAAAGATGGTTCTTGCGAAGATTTAACAGGTGTTATTTCATCAACCAAAGCAAGTACAAGTTGTGGTGGTTGTAAACCAATGGTTACAGATTTAGTAAACGAAACTTTAAAATCGCTCGGTAAAACGGTTAAAAATGTAATTTGTGAGCATTTCGATTATAGTCGTCAAGAATTATACGGAATTATAAAAGCCAAAAAATTAACTTCTTTTAATGAAGCAATTGATACTTGTGGAACAGGACATGGTTGTGAAACTTGTAAACCTTTAGTTTCTTCAATTTTTGCGAGTTTATATAATGATACTCCAAATAAAGAAGATGTTACGCAAGATACAAATGATAAGTTTTTAGCCAACATTCAGCGAAACGGAACGTATTCTGTAGTGCCAAGAATTGCTGGTGGAGAAATTACTCCTGAAGGTTTAATTACTTTAGGTCAAATTGGATCAAAATATAATTTATATACAAAAATTACTGGTGGAGCTCGTATCGATTTCTTTGGTGCAGAGTTAAATGATTTACCTGCAATTTGGAAAGAATTAATAGATGCTGGTTTTGAAAGTGGACACGCTTATGGAAAATCATTAAGAACTGTAAAAAGTTGTGTTGGATCTACTTGGTGTCGTTATGGTTTAGATGAAAGTATTTCGTTTGCAATTGAATTAGAAAATAGATACAAAGGTTTGCGTTCTCCTCATAAAATTAAAGGTGGAGTATCTGGTTGTATTCGTGAATGTGCAGAAGCTCGTGGAAAAGATTTTGGTGTCATTGCTGTAGAAGGTGGTTGGAATTTATATGTTGGAGGAAATGGTGGTGCAACACCAAGACACGCTCAATTATTAGCAGAAAAAATAGACAATGAAACTGTCATTAAATATTTGGATCGTTTCTTAATGTACTACATTCAAACTGCTGCTCCGCTAATGAGAAGTGCAGCTTGGTTAGATAAATTAGAAGGCGGAATAGAACAATTGAAAAAAGTTGTTATTGATGACAGTTTAAACATCAATATAGATTTAGAAAAAGAAATGCAATTCTTAGTGGATGCTTACGAATGTGAGTGGAAACAAGCGATAGAAAGTGAAGAAACTAAAAGACGTTTTAATCATTTTGTAAATTCAGATGATAGAGATGATAATTTAGTATTTGTTCCTATGCGTGATCAAAAAATGCCAGAACACTGGAAAAATTAAGAAAAACATCTCGATACAATTTTGCGAAAAAAGCAAAATCACTTGATGTGACAATATGAAAAGGAATACAATTAAAACGAGCTGTCAGTTCGAGTGAAATTTCTTTTTCAGAAATTTTGTGTCGAGAACATATCAATTAGAAATATAATAGATTTAATAAATATATTTATGGAGACATTACTTTTAAAATACAAAACAGTAAAAGAAGCAGAAGTAAAAGTTTGGTTTAAAGCTGCTGCAGTAGATGCGTTTCCAAAAGATGGTGGCGCTTGTGTAAAATATAAAGATTTACAAATTGCTGTTTTCAATTTTTCAAGATTGGATAAATGGTATGCATGTCAGAATTTATCACCAGAAAAACAAGAAATGGTTTTGTCTAGAGGTATGTTAGGCGATCATAAAGGGATTCCTAAAGTTGCTTGCCCGTTGCATAAAAAAACTTTTTCATTAGAAACTGGGGAGAATTTAAATGGAGATTTAGATGCTATTGCTACCTATCCTGTTAAAATTGAACAAGAAAATGTGTATATTGGCTTTTCGGAATAAAACCAAAAAATGAAGCCAACAAGATTTGAAACTGCAATTGCAATTATTGATAAGAAAAACTCAGAAGATACAACTACGTATCAAGTTGCAGATTTAGAATATCCTAAAGAGTTATTGTATTCTCAAAGAATGACAAGAAAATTGTTGCAATTTGAGCCAAATGCATCTAAAGCACTTCAAATTGCTGCAAGAGGACAACATATTTGTCGTTGGAAAATTGCAAGAAAAGAATATCCAATGGATAGAGTTGGGTATTTAAAATGGCGTGAAGAATTGAAAAAAATGCACGCAGATCTTACAGGAGAAATCTTAGCGCAAGTTGGTTTTGATGATCAGTTTGTAGATAGAGTTCAAAAGATTATCTTAAAGAAATTGATCAAGAAAAATGAAGAGTCTCAAACATTAGAAGATACTATTTGTTTGGTTTTTCTAGATTATTATTTTGATGAATTTGCAGCAAAACACACCGATGAAAAAATCATTGACATCCTTAAAAAAACGTGGATAAAAATGTCTGATAAAGGACATGCGGTTGCATTAAAAATTCCTTTTTCTGAAAAGAGTTTAGCTTTGGTGCAACAAGCTATTTCATAATAACTGTATTTGAAAATGACAAAAAAGGGCAATTCATTAGACCAAAGAACGTTTAATAAATTAAGCCGTTTATATATTATTGCTTTAAGTGCAATTGCGCTTTCTGTAATTATTAGTCAGGTTTTAGTACGTAACCATTTAAATAAACAACAAAGCGATTCTACGGTAATAAACGTTGCTGGTAGACAGAGAATGTTGAGTCAGAAATTGACGAAAGAAATTATTTCTATTGCTGTTTATGCTGATGAAAAAAATAGAATTCTACTTAAAGAAAATCTAAAACACACACTTTATTTATGGGAGTTATCTCATAACTCTTTGCAAAAGGGGAA
>JQIA01001081.1_pt1 | contig 14583 bp, 28 predicted proteins | sample 811431 | NCBI WGS metagenome assembly JQIA01 (sample SAMN02998118, study PRJNA258478) | marine sediment metagenome | biome: marine; feature: seafloor; material: sediment; isolation source: oil-polluted sediment collected from 3 locations (0.5 km, 0.7 km and 0.9 km)... | place: USA: Gulf of Mexico ... | reverse complement strand
GTAACCACGTTTGATGGATTTCTTACGATCAGTAAACACAACAGCTTTGTTGAATGTTCTGGAGTGTTTAGCTACTAAGTTTTTCGGTTTCATTTTGTATAGCCTGTATCAGTGCTTAATATGTATCCAATTATACAGACTATTAATCAAATGTCAAACAACAGGTTGCATACTATCCGGTCTATTATCAGCATGATCACTTGAATCTTTATAAGCATTCAAGTTAGCACTACTCTGTTCATCACGGATGTACTCAAGTAGATTCAATAGACCCACTATAGCATCCATTCTAGGACGATTGGCCATTGATAATTCAACCTTACCAAGTTCTTCAATTTGTGTATCAAGTAAATCGTAATCTATACTCATAATCTTTATCCGTTAATCTTAACAACAGCATCACACTCTACACATTGATATACACGTTTGTCTACGTTCCAACCCAGATCATTGAACTCATCTCGATTTTTACCATATCCTCCACAACAAGGACTACCACCATCAATGTTGGGGTGTGCTAAGTAACTAGCATTACGTTCTTCATACTTGAGTATAATAGCTTCAGCAGCCTTAATATCAGTAGATAATAGTTCGATGGTGGCATCTAAACCATCATATTCGAATAGTAGATAGAATCCAGCAGCACCAGAGATACCAATTTCAACAACTCTTGGTAATGCCATAATATCATCATCACACAAATATTGGTCTTTGCTATGTACATTTTCAGTATTTAACATAATACCAGCTTTTACTTGTATCAATTCTGTAGGTTTCATCAGTATTCCGTCTTTGTTGATATGTGATTAGTATACCATCTAATAATCACATATCAACAATTATTTCCAAACTACATCATATTTTGGTAGAACATTTGATAACTTTTGAATAGACGGATAATATTCTTCACCACTGAACAGAAAGAATACACCAGCACCATTCATCACAACCATGTTTTTAGCTGGTGGACGATAAGGTTTACCTTGCTTACTTACTTCATGGTGATCATTAGGGTACATGATCTTGAATTTTATTCTGTTACTCATTATCTACCTCAATAAGTTATACAAAGATTATTTTAAAAACTATTAGCATATACCACGATAAACAACTAAGAATTTTTTAACACCACGACCCATACCCTTTGCATGTGATTTGGGGAATTCAAGGTATACTATACCATGTTTAGGAACTTCATCATACCATTTACTTATCCATCGATGGATAGCGTTTTCAGTAAACTTCTTTTGACCAAGCATAGTTTTTTGAGGAATCCCATCACAACAGGCAATACTACCACTATATCCATTATGGCCCGTATCATGTTCAGCTTGTTTAACTAAAGCGGCAATTCCTTCCTTTGCTGTCTTTGCATACACAGTTGCATGATCAGTTATACTTCCCATAATTACTCTCGTTATGTTGTTAAGTTAATATGGGGTTATTATATAATTCTATTAATCAAATGTCAATAACCATTTTAGGATTATAATTAGGGTTTACCATTTCACCATAATACCCATGAGGGTTACAAACAACCCTAGAAGCTATCACATCCCCATAGTCTTCCACAAGGTAATCAATAGATTCATGCATATGGCCATGAAACCATATATCAGGCTGGTGCTTCAACATTAGGTCATCTTCCATAGATACATAGCCACAATTCAAACTAGAGCCTAAGTATTCTCCTACTACTGATTGATAACTTGGGGCATGATGTGTTACAACAACTACAGCACCATCATGTGGTTTTGATAATTCAGTTTCTAGGAAGTATCTAGCTATTTGATATGCTTGACGCCATTTGTAAACATTCCAACCCCGTATAGCAACCACATCATTCATATCTCTAACATGTAATTGATCATATGGCCCATCTAATGGCGTCCACTTAGTTGTACCCAAAAACTTAACACCATCAATTATGATTGTATCATTTTCCAATGGATAGAAATTAGGGATATCATCAGATAATTCACTAAGGTAGGATTGTGCAATTTTGAATGAACCATTATAACCTTCATGATTACCACCAACATACACAATAGCCTTATGCCTTTGAGCAAGTTCTGTTAACCATGGGGTATATAAATCTAATTGATCATTATGCAGCCACAATGGAATATTAGCAACAATATCACCAGCTAATACAAGCACCATATCAGACTCACCATCAATCACCGGAATCATACTATCGAATATACGATCATTGTTTCCTGTGGATGAATTTACGAATTCTGTATGTAAGTCTGAATGGATACGTATTAGCATGGGAATATTTATTAAGCTTGTTTGAAACGGGATAAACGGGCTTGCTCGTTGGCAACCATGAGTTGCACATCTTCAAGGATTAATCCTCTAATCAGTGCATCCTCAACTGTCCAAGCATCACCAGAGACACAGTGTAGAAGCTCTAGGGGCGATTCTGAAGCAATCATATACTCAGCATACCCATCAGCTCGTGCCCAGCGTACTTCAGCACCAATGATGTTATCCTTAGCGGCACCTAACTCGATGCCACGCTCAACTAACTCATCACTCTCATACTCACCTACTATTGTTGCCATGTTCATAATCTCTTTCTAGTTAATGTGAAAGAGATTATACAACAACTAATAATCAAATGTAAAGTATGTATGTTACATTTTTAGTTTATAAGTACGCATAGAAGCATTGGACATTTTTGTCAACGTTACCATCAGTATTACTGTATGTTACTGAATAATCTCCGGTTTTGGTGATATGATAACCATATATTTTGGCATCACAATTAGTACGAACTATGTATTTTCTATCAACAGTTCCACCAGCAAAATAATCATCAGCAGCATTGAACTCATTATCATCATGTGTAAATACACCAGCTTCAATGAGTTCAAGGATGCTATATGCCTGACTCATAACAAATGGCAATTTATCAAGTTCACGTGCTCGAATGTATCCATCAGTCATTCTGGCTTGTTCACGAGCATCATTTGCTACTAACCGATAGTCAGGCCCAAGCTGTACAAGTAGCTGTGTAGCCTTACTCATTTCCTTATTGTACATGAGTAATTCATCATCTTCCATCATTTCACCAAGACGGTACACTTCAACTAACTCTCTCATGTTTCTCATTAAAAATTCCCTACGTCATTTTCAGTTACCATGATACGACCACCTTCTTCATTAGACCAGATAGCCATTCCTATTTGTTCATCTTCATTATCTATAAGATCAGAGTATACAACATCCAATATCTGATTAAAAGGAATAAATCTATGGTGAGCAACAACCGTACAAAGATTATCCCTTGTATAGTGGGTTATTTCTAAAGAATGTGTATCCTTCTCACGCATTTGATAACCAATGCTGTGGGTAATACCAGAATTTATGTATACCCGTAGTGTATCACGATTTGCATACTTGATCGTAAACGGTATTATATCAAACTCTTTTTCATAAAATGCCATAATTTACTCAGTTATATTGTTTAGCAGTACGCTTGCCGTAATTGACAGCCCTTGTGTATAACTTCTCTGTATAAGGGAGTAAAGATATACCATTATCATTTCGACTCTTGATCTCACGTTGTATGAGCCAAGCTGTTGCTAGTCTAACAACTATTATTTTTTTAGGCAACTCTATTTTAGAATCAATTAATTGTTTGAGTAGTTGTTTAACTTTAGGTGATTTGATGTTGTGTAAGATATCTTGTACAGCTCCACCATAAGAGGTATGACGGAACCCATATTGTATCCCTAATCGTGATAATAGGTCAACTTCCTTTTTAGCCATGATACATTCTGTTTAATGATTAGGTTACACTATAACAGATTTCAATGGCTAAGTATACAGCCACTAACTTCCCTCCATCTCCCCAACCACCAAACCTAGTTTAACAACTTATTATCAAAATATCAACAAATCTTTTTATCAATTGATTTGATTTAACGATTGTTTACGAATTCCCTTCGCTATTTTAATTACATTTGGTGTAGCTAAAGCAACGAAAAAAGTACATGTTAATACTTTGCTTATATCACCAATACTTAATGCATATAACCCAAAACATATCATCAATATGTAGATTGAAAATAAAATGACCAACGATATTGGATATAAAATATTAGTTATGATATAATCTTTCATTTTTATCCCAACAATACAGTTATAGTTGTTGAATGTATCGTACTAATACTTTGACCACATACGGTGTAGATAAACTATTGAACAGAGCACATACAAAAGCCATCTGCATATCATCAACAATAAAGAATGATACTCCAGCCATTATACATAATATGTAGGTGCCAACAATACTGAACATATAAATTGGCTTGAAAATCTTAGTTATGATAAAATCTTTCATTTTAATACTCTACATGATCACAGACAATACAAAACCTACCATTTACAGTTGTAATAAATGAATGTTGTGCATTAGTATTGTTACAGATTAATTCGGATGATGAACGTTGCATCCAACCACCAAAGCAAGCATTGAGTATGCCACCAAATATATTACAAACACCTATAGTTAAAAAGAATATTACAATGAATATACCACAAAGTATTAGTATTGAATCCATTATATTATACCCCATCAAAGATTGTAGGTTATACTGTATCACGTTTTCAGGCTACGAAAAGTGATATCTAGTGCATTCGGATGACCATCACGTTTTAGTATTACCGCTACTTCCATGTTATGTTCATCAAATGCCCGTTGGTAACTTCTAGTAATCCAATCAGCAACGGTTATTTTATTTTCTTCTGTATATTCAGACAATGATTCTGTTAATATTACCTTAAACAACAATCTTAAATTGTTATCCTGATTACCCTGTCTAACGATTCGTTTCACTAATCCCTGAAGAATATAGTTTTCAAGGTATGATAATCCTGAAGCATAGGTAGTTGATCGTATAACGAAATCACCATCTATACATTTTATGATAAAAATAGCCAGTGTGATTACTATCAATATGGCAGATAAAATAGTATAAATAGTAAAAAAAACATCAAACATAATTAATACCAAATAAGTGAAAAGGAAATCGAGCGTTGTACAACACAGACATGGTTATATGTTGTACACTCTAGGGACTCACACCCTTTATAGTTAGTCTATTTTATATTATTCTGATTGATTATTGGTTAATAATTGTACCTAACCTGTCAATTATAACCTACTTATCAGAATCCTATGTTGCTCTTTGACCCCACTCCTGATACCAACATTGGATAAGTATTCAGGTTTCCAGATGTTCTTACATGCCACTCGAACAATCTAAGGGTTTCAATACACCATTGGAATTTCTCCTGTCGCCTTTTGGCCTAGTGTTAGTTATTGTGAATATGTGTTTATTATACAACAATTTGATTATTAGTCAAACCCTTTTCTTAATATTCGCCCAATTCTTTAAGTTTATTGACTGTGGCGGTTACAGACGGTTGCATTGGTGATCGACAAATCAATATGCTCCTGATACCTGCATGTTCATGATACGGTAAATCTTTTTCAGCAAATATTTGGGCATCACTAAGTATACCAGAATCCCATCCATAATGCCCATCAGCAAACTTACCACCATCACTTTTAAAGACATAGAAATTTATCATACCATCGTCAGGTTCAGGTTCAATTTCTTCAATAGATAGTACGCCAGTTGTGGAACCTTGAATATCCTCAATTGGATTAGTTGATAGTTTATCATCATCAAACAGTTGTCTAACTTCACTTTCCGAGTCTGCCTTAACTATATACACTCGTTTTACTGTAGTCGCTGTTAATGTTACTAATTCAAAATTTGGCATGATAATTCCAGTTGTTGTGTTTATGACTGGCATCATAACACGATGCCAGCCTATTAATCAATGTTATGCAGCTTTGAAAATAATGTTTATTTGAACATTAGACGTTCTAACAAAGCATGTTGTATCCTTTTTTGCGTCACCCTTAGCAGATAAAGCCACAATATGACCACGAGCTGGATCAAGAAAGCGTACATCGGATAAATCACCATCAACAACTGGATAACCGGCCCACAATGTAGGTTTAGGATCATTACGTTTTAAATCCATTACAACTGCTAAATTGTAACCTTGTTTCAAAGCTTCAAAAGCTTCATTATCATTATTTTCTGACAATGAAAAAGTAAGGTGATAATTATCAAGAGCCAATGCAGCCTTTCTACCAGAAATCTTTGTATAGTCATAAAACTGTACATTAGGGAAGGCTGACATTATGTTACGATAGCGTTCACCATTGAACATAACAGAGATTTTCTCCCATGCTATATCACTGGTCCCATTTAAGCGTATCGCTGGTTGTAGGCTCTCACGTTCAGCCTTACGAACGATAGCAGATACATTATCTACCAGTAATGACATAAACAATTTTCTATCATCAAAAAATAGCTTAGTCTTTGCAATTCTGGCTTCTTGTGTTTTAGTAAACCTACCACGACCGGCAGTATACAAACATGCAGCCTTACAACCATCACTAGCTTTAGGGCATACTTGGCGACCTGAAATCATAGCAGGAGCGAAATACAGAATACCTGTTAAGATTCCAAGCTTTTCACCTTTAGTAGTTTTAGCGTTACCTATTGTTAGTAATTTCCGCTTAGTCATTTTCGCTTCCTTGTTGATTGAATATGCAGCTAGTATACCATTTTGATTAATAGATGCAATGGTTATTTTACATTTATGTACTATAGAAGGAATATGCATATAGTATAACAGATTGATTATTAGAGTAGTAATACATTTATACATTGACAATTATATTTTTATTGGTATAGTATAACATATTGATTATTAGAGTAGTAATACATTTAATCATTGACAATTGTAATTTTATTGGTATAGTAAGCACACTAAACATTTGGAGTAATTTATGGGTTGTAGCAATGAATACCAAAAACCAAGGGAACGTGAAATAGAGTCAAGACTGGTTGCTGAGCATATTGTTTATCTGTTTACAGAATTGGCGAAAACTGGGGTTGATGTAACTATCCCTGATTATGTATTAAAAGCTGTTGACTATGTTTATGGTGATGAAAGCCTTTGTGATGACATGACAAAATTGTTATGTGAAACTATAGATACATCATCTGTACATGACACACATACAATCATCTATAATGGTCGTAATAAGAAATCAAGAGCTTTAGCTGATTGGTGGGAAAATCACCAAGATTGGGATGCCAAGTGTAAAAAAGAAGAAGCACAATTGGCTATTGATGAAGAAGAACGTGAAGCTTTGATGCGTACTCTTAGTCCACGTCAACGGGCATTGTTAAATTTATAAAGTGTTTGACAATAAATATTAATTGTTATATAGTGTGGCCTTTAATGCTAACGCAAGCGTTATATAGGGTTGGTTAAGCCGTAATACATGCCTTACTAACAACATTACTAAAAGAAGTAATTAACACTTGCAATACGGAAAATGTTTAAGGTATAATATGTAACATAAGAAAGATTAGGAGTGGTTTTAGTAAGGTTGGTTAACAATCTAACAAACCACACCGTTGAGGTAAGACCCATCTTTGGTTGGGTAGAGGTATATGTCCGGTTTTAAGGGGGGAGCATAAACCACAATTCCTGTAAACAGGAGCGTATGTAAAACGGTCAATGACCCGATTACTAGGGTGTTCAATGATAACATACAGTCATAATATTGAACCATACCCACAGTCGAATTGTATGTTATTACACACCATCATGGTGGAGGTGAAAGCCTACGAAGCTATGATGAACATGTAATACCTTTAAGAGTTATGATGGTTAAACTCTGTTCTTACTACGGTAAGCGTTGTAGCACCAGCGATAGAGGAAGAAACTTCTCAGTGCACTATCATTTAGTTTGTGCGGGTAACAATTGACCCTAACCGTGAAAACGTTACTCGCACATCCTTGTCTATCAAACATCCTATCTGACATCTTAATATGCCTAATTCAATTAATGAGTATCACTTACTCATAGATGATATCCGCGATGAAGAAATGTGTGGTGTAACTGACATTAAATTTGATGTTATTGCACGAACAGCTAGAGAGGGTATGCTGGCACTTAGAGAAAAACCTGTCACTCATCTATGGTTAGACAATGATCTTGGTATAGATCAAGTAGAAGGTTGTGAAATACTCAAAATGGCCATATTACATGATGTTGTACCAGATAATGTAATGTTGGTTACTGCTAACCCAATAGCTAAACGTCGTATGGAAGAAACACTTGCTAATGATCTAGGTTACTCTTGTAAGATAAATAGTTCATGGTGGTGTAAACCTATTGCCATTTAATCAAAAATGGTATACATTATAAGTTCACAAACTTGGAGAATAATATGAAATACCTTACAATGGTATTAATCTTGATGTTAAGTATGCCCATGCCCACAATGGCTAATATATCAACTAGCGGTCTAACAGCTCAACAAAAAGCTACGTTAAAAGCCAGTAGAGCAGAAATGCAATTAGATAATGCAACAAAAACGGCTGAAGACGCAATATCGGGTAATGTTGTTAACGATATTATTAGCGATCCTGATAGATATGCAAAAATTGGAACTGCCATTGCTAAGTCCATTGGTGCAGCTGCTAATGAACTCAATGTAGAAGTTAATAACTTTGCCAGTTCTGATGTAGGTAAGCTGGTTATTGTTCTAACGGTATATCATTTCTTTGGGGCCGAGTTGATTACATTTTTTGTTGGATTCTTTCTTTGTATACCATTAATAATTTGGCTGACATTTAAAATAATTAATATGTTGAAAACTAAAGAGTATATTTATGATGACAAGGGTAAAGTTATTGGACGTATATTATTCAATGTTGAAGAATTAAATGTAGACAATATTAATACAAGTATCTTTATGATAAGTGCTATCGGGATTGTCATTACTTTTATAGAGATTATGGTTTTTCTTCCATAGTGTTGACATCAGTATTTGAAAATGTAATAATCACTTTCAAATCAAATAGAGATTATAACAATGACAAATACTGATACTATGATCATTCGTAGACGGGGAATCGATAGAACTAATTTTCCACATAAGCAAACATTCATTAAAATGGTTGAGGCTAATCTACAATTGGCCAGAGAGTTATATCCTGATCATCATATCCCTAACGTACCAATTGTGTTTTACTCAGCTGGTAATTGTTCTGGTAGAGCTAAAGGTAGATCACATTACGGTCAAATGGTATACAATCTTGAGTTTAATGTTGCTGCTATCAATCTACATTGGGATGTAATGACTGGTAATACAATTCCTCATGAAGTAGCTCATATAATTTCGTTCATTGTCCATAAAAATGATGCTGATCGTGGTAATGGTCATGGTCGTGGATGGAAACGTATTGCTAAACAACTTGGATGTAATGGCGATACTTGTCATTCCATGTCAATACCGCCAGCTAGACAACGTTCTAAGCATAAGTATATCTCTAACAATAATTCTTATTGTGAGTTAGGCCCAACACAACATAAAAGATTACAAACACTTCAAGGATATCGAGTTACTATCAGAACAACCGGGGAAGAAATATACCGTCACAATTATGCTGGAGTAGTTTGACTTATAATAAATAAGTTGAGATACTCTTGGCATGTTAAATCAATTCCTAAAATTACTTGGGGTCCTAATAATAATAGGTCCTCCAAGTATTCAAACAAAAGAGTTTGTATCAATCTCACTTGATATACCTGAAGATACTTCTAAAGCATACAGTCCTTGGAACATTCCGTATCCTGTATCATCTGAGGAGATGAACTGTTTAGCTCTAAATGTATACTTCGAAGCTCGTGATCAACATCCTGATGGTCAGTTTGCAGTAGCAGATGTTGTTATGCATCGAGTTAATAACTATAATTATCCTAATACAATTTGTGGTGTTGTCAAGCAGGCATCTTATTACAGCTGGTCTAAAGAAATACCCATTGAAAGGGAATGTCATTTCTCTTGGTATTGTGACCGAAAGCCAGATATACCTCTAGATGACGAATCATTTAAATCGGCGGTATACGTAGCTGACACAGTTTTAAATGATCCTAAGTACATTCCAGAAGTGGAGTTTGCTCTATTCTATCATGCTGATTATGTTACACCTTCATGGTCTAAAAATATGAAATTGAAAAAACATATTGGCAATCATTTGTTTTATTAAACTAATGTGTTATAATCAAAAATGTAATTAAACTGTAATAACTGGAGTACAACAATGACTAGAGTAAGAAATAAACTAAGTAAACTTAATATCCCAGAACTTTTTTACAATAGATTTTTATCAATTGTACCAATTGGCGAAAGTGAAATAGTTGATATATTACACAATACTAACCCCACACCACGCGGTAGAGGGCTTACACGGGTGCTTAAAAACCTTACTAATCATCAGTGGAATGATATCTATCAACGGGCAGCAGTAGCCAGAGAAGCTATTAAGAAGAAGAATGCTACAGGTGCGGTTGTGCACAGGGAAGATACATTGTTCCCAGCCATTTGTGCAAAGACCTTAGCTGAACGTATGGAAGTACTCGGTGTTGATAACCCTGTAGCGTTTACTGGTAAGACAACCATCAGACGTACCAAGGCTGAAATCCTTAAGGAACGTCAGCAACAGGAAACAGACCCTGCTCCAGTAGTTATTGTTGAGGCTGTTAAACATATCCCGGTTGACCCACCTAGAGTTGACCGTGTAAATATCCCAGAATCAACACCAGCTGAACAACAATCATTTCAGGATAACATGTTGCTCGGTAATTTTAATACATATCGGTAATTATTAACCCATTGAATATTGCTAATAGTTATGATATAATTATTGGCAATATTTTTATGGGTTAAGTTTATGGATAAAAGCAATAGAGAAAAACAGATCGAATATTTGTCCCAGTCATCATATAATTTTTCAGAATGGTGTCTACCATTCGTAATACTTGCGGGTGTCGTTTTTGTTATAGGTCTGTACATGTTAGGTAAAAGTGATGGGTATGAAGATGCATCCAAAGCTTCAATAGAGAATTGTGCTACTGTTGAAATTGTTAGTCCATAGTCACTAAATAGATTTATGGATGATGATAATATAGACAGTGGCATTCTTATTGCCTCAGAAGAAGATTTAGACAACCTGTTCCATTCAGACAACGTAGCATTTGATATCGATATGTTAAGTGGCTACAACATCATAGCAGGCTCATATGGCCTGTTTCTTATTGCACTAGACCAATGTGTAGACCCCATAGAGAAAGCCGCCTTAGATGGGGCTATAGACGCTATGGATGATCTTAAAGATTGTCTTGTATCATGTGCATTAACTGTATACTACCCCACAATTGATATTGATTATGCTGGCATACTATTGCTTGCTGATGTTATGATCTATTTGTGTTATCAAGTGGGTGGTGAGTATATGGAATATATTGATAATGCTACCATGGTCAAACTAGATGAACAGATATCTAAAATATTTGGCATCGATCAAGACGAAGCATACGCTTCATTATTTAAATCATTAGGCTTTGAGCCGGTAAAGGTAACATTAGATGAGTGAAAATGGGGAAGAAGTAACCAAATTAGATACAGATACATTAACTGATAACTTTATTGGTCGGTTTATGGAATATAAGAGTGGTGGTAGCCGTTCACATGACTTACTTACTGCTCACGAACAACATGTAATAGGTTCAGCTTGTGTTAGCGACACACAACAAATGGAATATTTCATAAGTAATGCTATAGGTCTATTAATAAACAAATGTAAAGATATGTTGACTGAAAACGATGATATATTGGAATGTGTTACGTTTTTTAATTTATATATGAATAACATATTCTTTAATATGATTATACCAATGCTCAAGAATGAACCAGCAAAGCTTACTGAAGAAGAAAGTAATATACTACGAGGGAATTATACTAAAGAGTTTGATGGGTTGGATATGGATGTTCTAGGTGAACACCCAACATATGATCCATATCAAGACATTTACTAAGAAACGGAACCTTCGGTGGGGACTGTATAGTGCTCATCGAAAGTATAACCTTCTGTACTACCAATCATGACACATTCGTTAAATATGCTATTCATCCATGTACCATTATGAAATATACCACCTAGTATGATGGATTCTTTAAAGAATCCACCTTTGAAGAATCCATCATGAAATATACCACTAACAAATGTACCATCAAAATATAAACCGTCGATGAATACCCCATTATAGAATGTACCACCATGGAATTCACCACCTTTGAAGATACCACCTTTATATTCACCACCTAAAAAATAGCCTGATAAAAAATCACCACCAGAAAATATACCATCAATGATTGTACAATCATTGAATATACCACCGCTGAATGTACCACCTTTGAATAGACCACCATGAAACTCACCACCAGTGATTTCACAATCATCACTAAACATAATACCTTCTTTAGCAATGGCTTCAGTAACTACACCATTATCACTATTATCAAGTACTTGGTATAATCCATCTCTTACAAATTCACCTAATGTATATCTCATTTCATTTCCAAGTGATTTAATATGTGATTAGTATAACAGTTTGATTATTAGATGCAATGATTATTCAACCGATGTATAGTATACTGCTTCAGGATCATCATATGAACCATATTCGAATATACCATTATAGAAACTGCCACCACGAAAGATACCACCTATGAATAGACCACCATAGAAGAACCCACCATGGAATGATCCACCACGAAAGATACCATCCTCGAACGTACCAGCATGATATTCACCATCATGGTATTCACCAGCATTGAACGTACCACCTTTATATTCACCACCTTTGAATATCCCATCAATGAATAATCCATTATGAAAGATGCCACCATAAAATTCACCTACATGAAAGATGCCACCATGGAATTCACCACCATGATAAGTACCTCCATTATTGAATATCCCACCAGTAATTTCACACAAATCACTGAATGTAATACCTTGTTCAGCAATAGCGTTAGTGGCTTCACCATTGTCTAATACTTGGTATTTATCTTCTTCTGCATAGGCACCTAATGTATATCTCATGTTCAAATCCAATTGATTTAATATGTAATTAGTATAACAGTTTGATTATTAGATGCAATGGTTAGCTGTATATTGCTTCAGGGTCGGTGTATATTGCTTCTAAATCATCAAATACACCACCTAAGAACAAACCATCATGGATTACACCACCATTGAAAATACCAGCAAGGAAACTGCCACCACGAAAGATACCACCATTATAAGTACCACCAACAAATTCACCACCATCGAACGTACCACCATTGTAAGTACCACCAGCAAATTCACCACCATCGAATTCACCATCATTGAAGATACCACCATGGAATTCACCACTATAGAACGTACCACCTAAGAACAATCCACCAGTGATTTCACATTCATCACTAAATGATACAGTTTGTGTAGCATGGGCATCAGTAACTACACCATTATCCAATACTTGATATAGTTTAAATAAATGATATAAATCTTCTCTTACAAATTTACCTAATGTATATCTCATTTCTGTTCCAATTGATTTAATATGTGATTAGTATAACAGAATGATTAATAGAATCAATGGTTAGTTGTTACCACCTTACCATCTTTATAAAGTGCTTTGGTGTCAGAATATATCACGCCACCGAACCCGTATGTCCCATTGTAAAATATACCACCATGGAAAGTACCGCCTACAATAGTAGATTTAATATATGTTCCACCATGGAAGATACCATCATGGAATTCACCACTATAAAATAATCCACCTAAGTACTTACCACCATAGTAAGTACCACCTAAGAACTTACCATCATAGAATATTCCATCATAAATCTCACAGTCTTCAAACATACCACCAGTGAATTCTCCACCAAAGAACATCCCACTATAGAATGTACCTCCCTTGACTTCACACTCATCACTGAATGATACATTAGCAGCAGCTATAGCATCAGTAACTACACCATTATCTACTACTTGGTAAAAATCTCTACCAGATATATTCTTTGACCTTCTACCTAATGTATATCTCATTGCTAATCCCACAAATATACTCCATCATAAAAATTGCCATCTTTGAATTCACCACCAAAGAATGCACCACCTCGGTACTTTCCACCATGGAAGATACCATCATGGAAATGTCCATTTTTGTATACACCATCATGAAACTCACCACCATGGAAATCACCACCTTCAAATATCCCAAAATTGAAGGTTCCACCATGGTAATCCCCACCAGAGAATATACCATCCTTGAATACCCCACCAGAAAATATACCATTGGTGAACTTACCACCATGAAAGGTGCCACCATAGTATTGACCACCAGTGAAACAACCACCAGTAAAGGTGCCAGCATAAAACATACCATCTAATATTTCACAATTATCAGAGAATTTAACGGTTTTTGATGCAATGGCTTCAGTGGGTTTACCATCATCTAATACATAATATAAGTCGGTTGTTACTGGATTACCTAGTGTATATCTCATTTCTTTTCCAAGTGATTTAATATGTGATTAGTATAACAGTTTGATTAATAGATGCAAAGTT
>JQIA01001080.1_pt1 | contig 14587 bp, 10 predicted proteins | sample 811431 | NCBI WGS metagenome assembly JQIA01 (sample SAMN02998118, study PRJNA258478) | marine sediment metagenome | biome: marine; feature: seafloor; material: sediment; isolation source: oil-polluted sediment collected from 3 locations (0.5 km, 0.7 km and 0.9 km)... | place: USA: Gulf of Mexico ... | reverse complement strand
GAAATGCTTTCAGGGGCGATTAAAAAATTAAGCAATGATAATTTATCTAAAGAATTTGGAAAATTTGGTTTGGAACTAGTGAAAAAAGATTTTAGTTTTGAGAAGCAGACAGAAAAATTGAATAACATTTACACCACAATACTAAAAAAAAGTTAACAAAATGAATGAAATAAATAACACGTTTATATCAGTTTGTATGCCAATTCGTAATGAAGAGGCTTTTATTGAGAAAACAATTAATATGATTCTAAATCAAGATTATCCCTCTGATTGTTACGAAATTATAATTGCTGATGGTTGTTCTGATGATGGAACAATTGATATTATTAAGCGATTACAGAACCAAAACCCACAAATCACTCTTAAAAAAAATAAAAAGCAAAGGTCAAGTGCAGGGCGTAACATAGGGTTTAAACATGGTAAAGGTGATATTTTTTTAATCATTGATGGGCATTGTTTTATTCCAGATAACCAGTTATTCAAGAATATTGTGGCATGTTTCAAGAAATCTGCTGCAAGCTGCCTTGGTCGACCTCAACCATTATCTCCACCAGGACTAACATTATTCCAAAAGCATGTTGCAAATGCGAGGTTTTCAACACTCGGTCATGGGGGCGATTCATTAATTTATTCCGATTATGAAGGATTTGTTAGCCCTCAAAGCAATGGTGCAATATATACTCGCGAGGTTATAGAAAAAGTAGGCTATGTTGATGAAACATTTGATGCCTGTGAGGATGTTGAATTTAATGTCCGGGTAGAAAAAGCAGGTTTTAAAACCTATATGAGCCCATCTTTAACTGTTAAGTATTATCCAAGAAAAACAATTCGTACACTTTATCAACAGATGCTGAGGTATGGACATGGCCGGATGGATTTGCTGGTAAAACATGTTGAAACATTTTCTTTGAAAGGCTTAATTCCTATATTTTTTGTTCTCGGTCTGTTTCTTAATCTCTTTGTTTTATTTGCAACATCAGAGTTGTTTATTATATTTGTCTTACCCTACTTTATTTATCTTATATTGATAACCAGTTATTCCTTCAAACTATCTGGTTATCAATTAAACAGCAGTCTTAGAACTTACATGAAAATATTTTTCACGATTCATTTGGGGTTAGGTGTTGGACAACTGAAAGGTTTAATCAATATCATTTTAAAACGAAATAATAAGTAAGCAATGAAGGGAACTGCTGATGACTAAACTGATTAATGTTGCATTTATTATTGATTCTATTACAACACGTTCTGCTGGCACTGAAAAACAACTTTTAATGTTAATTAACAAAATTGATAGAAAAAAAATCAAACCGCACCTTGTTTGTTTACGAAGCTCTGAGTTTCTGGAACAAAATGAAGTAAACTGTGATGTTGAAATACTGGAAGTGAACTCTTTATTAAGTTTGAGTTGTGTAAAAGGAATGCACAGGTTAAATCGAATTATTAAAGATGAGCAGATCGATGTTATTCAAACATACTTTAAAGATGGGAATCTTTTTGGAACCATTGCAGGAGTTCTGAACAGGGTAAAAGTACTCATTTCATGTAGGCGAAATTATGGTAGTGGTTATTGGCATAATAGAAAATGGCTTCTTATTTTAAAACTTTTTACAAGATGGACAACTATGTATGTTGCTAATTCAAAAATGGTTGAAAGCTATACCCTTGTGAGTGAAAATGTTAATAAGAAACAGATACGAACAATATATAATGGCTTGGATTTAGAAACTTTCAAGCGAATTACACCCTCTTTGAGAAATGATACCAGAAGGTCTTTAAATGTAAAAACAACAGATATTCTGATTGGTTTAGTCGCAAATTGGAGGCCAGTTAAAAATATTCCGTTGTTTATTAAAGTCGCATCCAAGCTTAATAAACAATTCAATAATATAAAGTTTATTATTTTAGGTAAACCACCAAATGCTATAGATATTGCTGCGTTGGAAACGAATGTTACATTTATTGGGGAAGTCACTGATGTTATACCGTATCTTTCTGCAATGGATATTGGAGTATTATGTTCATCTTCAGAAAGCTTATCTAATTCAATTACCGAATACTTAGCTGCAGGGTTACCATGTGTTGTTTCCAATGTAGGAGGAAATTATGAAGCTATTGGTGACGGTTATGGTGGGCTGGTGTTTGAAAACAATAACCTGGAAGAATTTTGCGATAAGCTTATACTTCTTATTCTTGATGCAGGTAAAAGGCATCAATTTGCGTTGAATGCAAAAAAAATTGCATTTCAGAGGTATGACTATCTCAATATGGTGAAAGCCTATGAGGATATGTACATTGAATTAGTCTCAAATAGATGAACTTATAACGACTGGAGCTTATGATATGCAGGACGGACTTATGCTTAGAATAAAAAATCAAGGGTATTTAAAAACCGCATGGTATATATTTACTGTTTTCATTCTACCAAGAATAGGCATTGATATTAAATTTACCTATAAAAAGGACTCAGAAGAATATTCAAAAAATGTAAACCTGTCATCAAATGTTTCAATTGAAGTGATTGAAGATTTTAATCAGTTAACAACTTTAGATGTTAAATTGTTGTATGAGTTTGAAGGTGATAGTATCTTGACGAGAATGAAGGATGATTTTAAAAAAAAAAATATATGTATTCTGTGCAAAAAATATACAGATACCTTGGTTGGTATGGCATGGCTCGAACCTACATGCGGAGACAACATAGGATGGCGAACGTATTTACACCGGGATAGTATTGTTTTTCCAGAGTCCAGAGGGAAAGGTTATTCTCCTATACAAAGAGTAAAAACATACGCAGAGATGATTAAAAGATCTGATAACCAGAGAGTTGTCTTTCTTGCAAATATTTATATCGGAAATAGATCATCGATAAAAAGTGCTTCAAAAGCCGGGTTTAATTACTACAAAACAAGCATTCAATTCTTTAAAACATGGGAGTTTATAGTCCATAAAGTATTATAAATTGGGTGTCGTTTATTTATAGTTTTTATATTACAAGGGAAGAAATCTTTGAAGAGTATCAGGTTAAAAAATAACAGAATTCAGAATATAGAAAATGTGATTGAAAAAAAAACAGTTCAAGAGTGGGAACGTTTACTGACTTCAGCTTGTAGCCCTTATGCTTTGTATTCATCCCCAGTTTGGTTTGATGCTGTAAAAAGTCTTTATCCTGAAAATTATCGATTAGTTTTAATTGAAGATCTGAGCGGTAATGTTAAATCAGTTATTCCTTTCGAAATAAAAGAGAAAGAACTTTGCGTTTCTATTGGAAAGATAGAACTCATAAAATATAAGTTTAAATGTGCAGTCATCATGGGCGGAGAACCTCTCGGAAACATCCCCTATAGAGTATTTGAAACTCTTTTAAAAATGATCATAAAGAATAATGAACAAATTACAGGAATCAGTTTTAAGTGTATTCAGGATGGAAGTTCTTTTTTGAGTATGTTTAACATGAGTTCCAGCTCTATACACTATGTTGAAAGAGCACCAGAGAAATTTACTTATACAAAGCTTGGTAAAACATTTGAAGAATACATGGCAAAATTCAAAAAAAAAGCCAGGTATAATTTAAGGCGGCAATATCGTCTCGCTTTAGAATCCTCTGGTAACCAATTACAGCTTAACAGAGTAACTACTGCTTCACAGGTAGATAATTTTGTAAAACTGAGCAAGGTTGTATTGACAAAATCATGGAAATCGAAATCAAATGAAACAGAGGTTCTATTTAATGAAAAACAATGTGAAATATACAAAGCCTTAGCTGAAAGAAATTTATTTAGATCTTACATTTTAATTGCTGATGGAGAACCTTGGGCATTTATCCTTGGTTATCAGCATCAGCATATTTTTCACTATTCAAATATTGCATTTAATGATAATTTTTCTAATTTCTCTCCGGGAAGTGTACTTTTTTATAAAATGGTTGAGGATTTATTTGAAGAGAATACGCCTAAACTGATAAATTATGGGATAGGGGACTCTCAATATAAAAGGCGGTTTGGAACCGATAGTTTTACTTCATCAGATCATATACTGTTTAAAAAAACCGTTAAGAGTTATGTTGTCGTGAATTTTTTTTTAATTGTATCTCTATTAAAAAAGAAAATGAAGATAGGTATAAGTAATAATACCGGTCTTAAAAATATTTTCAAAAAGTTATAACATTATAATATTAGGGTTTAACCTGATTATTTAAATGATAAAAAAAAGGTAACAAGTATACAATGATCCCATTTATAAGAAGAAACATTATCGCACCCCTGTGGACATTAAAATCAAAAAGCCCAAAATTCCCTTATTTCAAAAAATTACAGGCGAGTCAATATTTACCGAAAGAGGTAATTGAAGCTAACCAGTGGGATAAATTTAAAGATATTTTATCTTATTCATACCAAAATAATCAATTTTACCGTAAGCTTTTTGAACAGCATGGAATAAAACCGGACGATATTGAGTCTATTTCAGATATGAAAAAACTTCCAATTATAACAAAATCCCAGATTAAAGAAAACTATGATAGTATTATTTCTAATCCGTATCGTAACACCTCACTCCTATCTTCTAAAACAGGTGGGTCTACCGGTACTTCCTTAAAGTTGAAAAAAACGGAAAATTGTACTGAATTAAAAAATGCATGTGCTTTAAGAAGTGACCACTGGACTGGCTGGAGGTCTGGTGAACCGATTGCTGCTGTTTGGGGGAATCCAGATTATCCAGAATCTATTAAAGAAAAACTAAAAAATTTTTTATTCACACCTTATTTTTTTTTAGATACGATGAATATCTGTGATAGTTCAGTTTTGGAATTTGCAAAGAACTGGAAAAGAATTCAACCGACTTTGTTGTTTGGGCATGCACATTCAATTTTTGTTTTATCTCAGTTTCTTGAAAAATTAAAAATTAGTTTAATACCTCCAAAAGGTATCATAACAACATCGATGATGCTTTTGGATAATGAGAGACTTTTTATTGAGAAAATATTTAAATCTAAAATATTTGACCGTTATGGGTGTGAAGAAGTAAGTCTTATAGCTTCAGAATGTGAAAAACACGAAGGATATCATCTTAATATAGAGCATTTGATCATTGAATTTGTTAAAAAAGACGGGACAGATGCTAAGCCAGGTGAGTCTGGAGATATCATCGTTACTGACTTATTAAATAAAGTAATGCCTATGATTAGATATAAAGTTGAAGATGTCGGTATGCCCTCATTAAAAAAATGTTCATGCGGTAGAGGGCTTCCGTTAATGGAAAAGATAACAGGACGCGTTGCTGATTTTATTCGGAAGGAAGATGGTGGGATGGTAGCAGGTATTTCTTTAATCGAGCGAGTCTTAACCAATAATAAGGGGATTCAACAACTTCAAATTATTCAGAATAAGATGAATGAGCTAACCCTTAATATTGTAAAAGAAAAGGCAGAGTATTCAGTTGAAACAGAGCAAATATTGATACAAGAACTGAGATCTATACTTGGGCCGAATATAAACTGTTTACCTGTTTATATGGAAAGAATTAAACAAGAAGAATCTGGGAAATACCGATTTTGTATTTCAAATGTAATTTAAACTTAGTCATAAAATAAATAAAAAATAATTAATTGACAGTTGATAAGGGATGATGATGCAATTTCAGGTTGTGAATAACCTTAAAGAATTTGAAAAACTTCGAAGCGACTGGGATACACTTGTCTTCAATGCTGACGAAGAGAATATATATGTTTCGTATGTCTGGATCCATTCTATCTTATCAAATTTACCACAAGAACAGGAAATATATTTCTTTTGTTGTTGGGATAATGCCAATCTTATAGGGGTTCTTCCATTTATTAGATATACTGTTAAAACATGGCCGGGTGTTAAACTGAACTGTTATCGAAACTGTAGGGGGCCTTACACTGCTTATTTTGATTTGCCTATACTTAACAAATCGAAAGATTTACTAATTACAATATGGGATTCGTTTATACTTGGTATAGAAAAATGGGATATCTTTGAATTTGGGAATGTAAGAGAAAATACATTGATAGAACATCTCCATTCCTATGTTTCTTTACATAAAGAAAAAGTTCATATTGGTAGTGATATAGTTTATCAAATGCAGGGAAGTTGGGATGACTATTACAACAAAATTCCAAAAAATTTAAAAAAAAATTATAAACAAATAAAAAACCGGTTAAATAAATGTGAACACTATGAAGTAATAACTGTTAATAAAGTTGAAGATGTGGAATATTATTACAAAAAAGCAAAAGAAATTGAGGGGAAATCCTGGAAGGGGAATGAAAACAGTTTAAGAACAGAGCAACATGAAGACTATTTAGTTGACTTTATGAAATCTTTATTGAAAGAGCATACATTGATCTTCCTATTTTTAAAAATTAATCATGAGTATGTTTCTTTCTGTATCTGCCCCGTAATAAATAAATTTGCAGCTTCAATGATAAAAGGATATAATCAGGATTTTAAATACTACTCACCAGGACTTTTTTTAAGTTTTATATTAATCGAATCATGTCACACGGATAAAATCAGGAATATAAATGTCTATCATGGAAATCATTCGATACAGAAACGATTGGCTATTAGTGAACCTAAAGATAAATATATAATACGTTTTTTTAATAGAACGCCTTCGGTTTTGTATTGGAAAAGTATTAAATATATCAAAAGAAAGTATAAAGAATTAAAAACAATTCAATTACGTGACATAAAATAATATTAACAGATATTTTTCTCTTTGGTTCAAAGAGACTGTCTTGTTACTGACCTTTTATTCTTCCAAAAATGAAAATTTGAAACAGATGATTTTCAAATCAATAACATAATCTTAATCTTCTGATAGTCCCTCGTTGACAAGGTGAGTATTCGAAAGAATAGCAATAATCTATGGATAATAATCAACCTGTTATTAAAGAACGCCAAGGACTTAAACCATCACTGACACTGATTTTAATCTGCAGTTACCTTTTTTTAGTGATTGAAAGGCCTTGGGAATCTATTTCTTACTGTTCCGGATTACCAATTGAACGAAGTACAGCAATTATTATGATCCTTGTTGCTATTGCACAAAATAAGTTTAGAATAATAAAATCGCCAATGAATAAATGGGTTTTTGGATTCTTAGCTTTGCATTTTGTTTTTGCTCCCTTTGCATATAATACAGGTTATGCAATTGATCAGGGGATAAAATTTTTAAAAAATATTGTACTCTATATTTTAATGCTATCAATTGTAGATGACGAAGATACCTTAAAGTTTTTAATCAGAGCTTATGTTTTTACCATGATTATATATGTTAGCCACTCATTGTTAGAGTTCAGTAATGGCAGATGTGTATATCGTATGGGTATTACAAGGATGATAGGGGTTGATGAAGCTTTAAGTGGGCCTAATGCTTTTGGGGCGAGTATGGTTTTATCATTACCATTTGTATATGCACTTCTTCGTTTTGAATTGGCTAAATGGTTGCGCAGAGTCTATTACAGCTATATTTTTTCCGTCATTGTCTGTGTCGTTTTAACTGGGTCGCGTACATCTTTTGTGGCAATGATTCTTTACTTTTTAACTATAGTTGTTAAACAAAAAGGAAAGTTGCTTTTATTATATGCGTGTATATCGATAATTGCCTGTGGAATCCTTTGGAATTATATGCCGGAAGAAAAAAGAATTCGTATTCAAACGTTATGGGATGAAGATGCTGGTCCATCAAATGCTCATGAATCTGCAAGTGGGCGAATGGTGGGCTGGAAGGCAAGTGTTAAGATGTTTAAACAAAATCCAATTACTGGTGTTGGGGCAGGGGGGAAAAATTTTGTTGGTTATCGGGTTAACAATATTGATAATATTCCCCTTCAATCGCATGTTTTATATGGACAGGTGATTGCAGAGTTTGGTGTACCTGGATTAATTCTATTCATTGGGTTAGTTCTATCGATTTTTATATATTCAGTCTCCTCGATGAAGAAGTTTGCCTTATTCCGAGACGAAGGTAACAAGACTTTTTGTTATGCACTAGGGGGCGCTGTAATAACATGTTTACTGCTATTATTGTTTTTTGGAATTGGTGGACACAATTTTTACCGACCCATGTGGTTGTGGCTTGCCGCATGGGTCGGTTGTTTGTATAGACTTGCTGATAAAAAAATATAACAAATAAATTGTTTCAAATTTTATTATATACGTGTTTTTTAGCTACTTTTATGCTAACTGCAATCAAAGGTTTTCGAAATGATGCAGTAGGTAATAACAAATTAATTAAAGTAATTTTGAAATTAAAAATTTCAACTTAAAGGCTTGTAGGATCCCTTTGTAACAGTGACTCTATTCTACATCCTCGTTAGGTGTTTATAGGAATAAAGATGATGAAAAAAAATGAATGTACAGTTTGTAAAAGCACTAATGTGAAACAGATAGATTATATGAGAAGATATGATAAATATGTATTAATGAAATGTAAGGAATGTGGGCTAAAATTTATTTTGTCAAAAGATTTTGAAAAATTGAGTGATGATGTATATTGGGACGATGTGAATAAAAAAATATATTCAATGCCCATGGTTCTCAAAGAATTTAAACGAAAGCATATTAAATATCTGGATTATTTAATAAAATGTGGTTCCCCAAATAATAAGCTTTTAGATGTTGGGAGTGGAAATGGAATTTTTTTGAGCAATGCAAAAGAAAGGAACTTTAAAGTTACTGGTGTGGAACCAAGTCAAATGGCAGTTGAATTGTGTAAGAGCCATTACAACATAGATACAGTTTGTTGTTACTTAGATAGTGATAGTGATATGCCAAGAGACTACGGGATTTTATCAGCTTGGGATGTCATCGAACACGTTGAAGATCCAAAGAAATTTATAGAAATATGTCATGCCCATTTGATAAAAGGTGGTGTATTTTTGCTTGAGACCCCAGATGAATCTTGTTTAATAAGAAAAGTTGTAAATATAATAGATAGAATAGGAAGATTTCTTGGCCTTAAGTCATCATCAAATATTTATTATCCATCGCACCGTTACTATTTTACCCATAAGTCGATGATACGATTATTGACTGATGTTGGTTTCACCAAAATCAAAATTTTTCATGAACATTCGATATACTCAAAATCAAAAGCTAAATATAAACTGTACCGTAAACTTCCAACAATTAAGATGTTGAAATACAATTTTATTTTTTTTATCTTAAAATTCCCTCTTTTTTGGAATAAACAAGTAATTATATGTCAAAAAAGATAAAAAACTTCGTTTAACATCACCTCTGAGCTCAGCGTTGAAGCTGTAGAAGGAGTATGCACATTTTCACTCGTATGTGTAATAACGAACCAACACAAAGGAGCATTAAAATGGGAAAACCTAAACTTAAACGTTATAAAAAAGACTTCAACTTAAGAGTAGGGAAACTCTGATCCTTCCCAGCTATTGTACACTTAAAGTTAAGCCTCTATAATGCAAATGGTTGTGGAGCCATTTATTCATACTCTGAAAACATAATTAGTTCATCATGTTCGTTTTAAGACTTACGAAGAGGCAGAAAGAATTCTCTTTAAATATATTGAAATTTATTATAACCAGAGACGAAAGTATTCTGTTAATGGTTTGAAAACACCGACTCTACATGAGTTGTAATAGTACAAATTTACAAATGTGGCTTAACCTCGAATATAGTTTTTGAGGGGCAGATCACCAAGTATTGGCCACTTGAAACAATACCATGGAATGAAAAAACAGATTAAAAGGGCAGTGGTGACAGGAACAATGCGATCCTGAGCGTTGCAGTCATGAATTTTAACAAATTGGACAGATGGTTGGATGAGTTTTTACGCTGTTTTTTTATTGGTACATTTTTACCAGTCCGAATTTTGACCCGACAGTATATTCTGATCATTGCAAATCATTAAGCTTTTTAGTATCGAATAGTTATTCGATAGTAGATTTTCTAAAAATTAGATAGGTGTGTATTTGAATAAAAAATTAGTTTACAATTCTTTGTCAGGAATTGTTCTTTATACTATTAATATCTGTGTTGCCTTTATAATGAGCCCCGTTATTATCAAATTCCTTGGTAATCGTGATTATGGTTTGTGGGAAATGGTAATGAGCGTTATTGGGTATATGGGGTTGTTGGATCTTGGAATCGGACCGGCATTGGTTACATTTATATCCAATGCAGATGGAAAACAGGATTATAAAGATATGCAGCACACAATGAGCACAGCGTTTGTATTTTTTTTTGTTCTTGGAAGTGTTGCCTTATTATTTTTTATAATTCTTGGTTTTTTCCCGCAGCTCATTGCTGGCTCTGAGGTAAAAAGTATTTATAATCTTAGTATTGTTTTCTTCTTACTTGGGATTAATATTATTATGGTTTTTCCGTTACAGGTTTTTATAACGACGCTTATTGGAATGCAGCGGCATTATTTTATCAATTCAATTCGGGCAATAATTGCTATTATGACGGCTGTCATTACCTATAAATTAATCCATATTTACCCGACTAAAGGCCTAATAATACTTGCAGTACTATTACCAATTTTTACACTTATACAATTTATCTTATTCTGGGGCGCGATACGTATTGATAAAAAAATTCCTTCTATGACAGCGTCTGCTGTTTCTTGGACCAAAATGAAAGAATTATTTGATTTTGGTTTGAAGAGTACGGTCATGTTGATAGCATCACGCCTTCAGAACCAGAGTGTTCCGTTGATTATAGGCAAGGTTATCGGTCTGGGAAGCGTTGTCTATTTTGTTTTACCTAATCGTTTAATCGTTTATGCAAAAGGATTTTCTACAACAATCGGTTTTCCGTTGATACCTTTTTTTGGGGCAACAATTGGAAAGGGAGATGATAAGAAAGTTCAGAGTGCGTGGCTTCAATCAAGCTTAGTATTACAAATCGTGGCTCTTCCAATGCCGGTGATTATTTTTTTTTGTGGTGAGATATTTATTTCACTATGGATTGGCCCAGAATATTCAGAAAAAGGACGGTGGGTTCTCTATTATTTATTAATAGGGTTAACGTTTGAATCTTTCTCGAACAATGCATATCGAATTTTGATTGCTAAAGCAGCTCATGGACGTTGTGCAACTGTATGGCTTATTTTAGCTGTTATTAGCATTCCTTGCAGTATTGTAACAGGTAAGATATGGGGGGTTTCAGGTGTTGCATTGACAATGACAATTGTGACTAGCCTCGGAAATATTTTTGCTTTACAAATGGCATGTAAGGTTATGAAAATATCATTGGTAATTTATTTTAAAGAAACCGTTCTACTTCTGCTTTATCCTTTGTTATCAATGATATTAGTATTTTGTGTTGTATCTCAATATACACACGCAGAGAGTTATCAGGGTTTGCTTCTTCAACTTATCATCGTCGGGATTGTTTATCTAAGCTTTGTCTGGAGGTTTACTTTAAATCCAATTAGTAGAAAACTCATCATCGACTATATATCAATTGTTTTTTCATCATTATTAAAGAAAAAGTAAGTAACCTATGATTACATTACAAAAGTGTTATTACTCAATTTAATCATTCTTACATGCATTGACTGGTTTCTTATGCTATAATCATTTTCTAAATATATATTTGATATAAGGTTTGTAAGTGGTGGGTAGAAATATTCCATTTGTACAACTACCATTTAATGGTTCAAATAAACAATATATATTAACCACATTAAAATACGGCATATTATTTGCACTTGCTGAATGTTTGAAACTAACAATGCTAAATTGTATAAGGGAGATATATATGAGAAAGCTAAGTGTTTTAGCCATTAATTGTTTAATTATTTTTAATTTATCAATTACAGCGTATGGTTTTGAAAATTTAGATGAAATAATTGTACGAAAATCGAGGCAGTTAGCTGCAGATGACTTTGCGGCGAATGCAAAAGACTGGTTAGAAGATACAGGGAATCATCATATATGGCAACCAGAAACGCTTGCCTATAAAGATGTTTTGACTGGTGTAGAAGTATGGCGATTGTCTGGTTCTAACAACACACGGAACAGGCAACAAGACATATCTTGGCCAACGATTAGTGCTGATGGAAAATATATTGCTCTGAAGATGAGTAGAAATACAGATGCGCATGAATCTAGTTGGTGGGATCCTCAAAGATATGGTCTATGGTTTGTTTCAAGTTTAAGTGGAAGTAACCTCAGGCCTCTTGTTAATGTACCCTCCAGAGGTATAAATGGTTATAGCTATTTTTGTTGGAGTCCTTCTCAAAAAGATGTTTTTTATGCACCTGGGGCTGATTACTTACCTGGCGAACTGGATTTAGCTGAAGAGAATATTTATAAAATAACTGTGTCCGATACTACGGAATTATATTCACTTTATATTTCAGGGATGCCTGTACTGGAAACAAAAGGTGTGTATGGAGCTAAGAAAGGAATGTCGTCAGATGGTACGAAAATGATGTTTAAAGGAAATCCCGGTGGAGTACAAACCTTTGTACCAGTAACAATTTTACCTGAATCTTCCAAAGGAATAGATGATGCAGATGGGTTTCCTATTACGCTTGCTTGGGATACTTACTGGGGTTATCTTAGTGCGTATACAGGCACTTACCATGACCAGTTTCTTACAGGTGCCGGTGATGATATCTGGTTACATATATTGCCGGAAGATAATACAAAGGCCTGGATGCGAATGAAACTGACAGGTACAGCAGCAAATGGAGGCCCAAAAATTGTACAGGACAGAACACCACCCTATGAATGGGGTGGAGAGTTTGAATATATTAATACCGTCCGTACAAACGGTGAACCAGAAGGTGCCTCACGTGAAGGTTACCGTGATCCAAACTGTGCTGATAATGATGATACAACCGATTGTCCAAACTATTTTTCTCACTATACACCTGACAGGTGGGGAAGTCGTATCATATACAGTAATACCGGAGAAGGTTCTGTCGGGATTTGGAATAATCAAACGAAAAAACATGAAATTGAATCCTTTAACACTTCTTATGATGCACAACATCATGACTGGCACGCATGGTCTGACTGGTCAACATCTTCGTCTTCACCATCAGATTATTCTACACAAAAAATATTGATTCAAAATTACAAGGATGTTAATTCTCAAAAAGTTATATCGTCTGCTCATATAGCGGCTTCCGGTCAATATGAAAGACTTGCGAGACCAACGCAGTCTCCAGATGGTACAAAAACTGTATGGCATAGTACATTTTTAAACACCGACTTAGCTGCAGGTATTGATACTTTTTATACTGTAGCTTATTATCCCTACCCAGCTGAAATTACCTCGGCGAATTCAGCTGGTGATATTGCAACTATCAGATTTGACTGGCAAAATACTAAATCTGACCCCAACCCAAGAACATACACAACACGAGGTTGGCCTAATGAAACAACTGACGACAGGCCGATACCGAGGGAAACAAGTAAATACAGACTTTGGAGATCAAAAGATAAAGAAAATTGGACTCAAATTAAAACAATTGATGCTAATCATTTCGAGAGATTTGATTTTGTGAATGGTGGATTTAAGGCGGGGCAGAATAGCTATTGGGAAATTACGGATACACCGGGGAACGGGACGTTTTATTATGGTATTACAAGTATTGAGCACTCTGGGCTTGAAAGCCGGACGTTGAGTAATATTTTTTCAATAACGATTACAGGTGGTAATGGATCTGGTATAGAGGCTTCTGCATACCCAGATGATCCTGGGGGAGATTCTGATTTTTATGATTATCTTTCTGCTGAAGAACTTCCAAAAGCCCCAAGTACACTGACTATAGATAGTACTAAAAAAAGTAGTGGGTACTATAGACTATCTTGGACAGAACCTATCGATAAAGCGCTAATAAGATATTACAATATTTATTATTCAACTATTATTGAACCGTCTCCAAGGCAGAAATATAGAATTGCATCAGTTCCTGTGGGGACGACTACCTGGCTTGATTGGTGTGCAGATAAAACTAAAGACGGGAAATATAAAGTCACAAGTGTTGACACTCAAGGTAATGAGACAGATGTTTTTAGAATGAGGATGAAGGGAAAAGATTGTGAACCTTGTGAGTAAATAAAATTTTCTTTTTTTGATAAAAACCGCCCTTGAGAAAGGGCGGTTTTTTTATGCTCAAAAAATAATTTTCTTAAATGTTGTATAGTTGAGTATTAATAATTCAGGATTATAAATATTTTATGATGTATAATAATCAAAAAGTATGGTTAAATATAACTAATTGGTGATATTTAATGCAGATTTGTAAACAGGTTTTGGAATTTCCCCTTAAAAAAAGTAAGAAGGCAAAAGATTTATTTTACTATGAAAGTATTTTGGATGCAGAAAAATACATTATGCGGTGGACCCATTTGTTAGGACAGGTATCTTAAAATATAAGCTATAGTCTCGTTTTTATTATTAACTACCACCTGCTGAGCTCTTCACCGTGGCCGCCAACGTAAGGAGCCCGTAGGGCGACTGAAGTTGGCGGCCACGGTGGCGGTCGTCTCAAGCAGCTTCTAACTGTGTATATCCTTTGAAATATACTTCATCAGGTGTTAATTCGCCAAGTGCCTGATGTGATC
>JQIA01001079.1_pt1 | contig 14600 bp, 17 predicted proteins | sample 811431 | NCBI WGS metagenome assembly JQIA01 (sample SAMN02998118, study PRJNA258478) | marine sediment metagenome | biome: marine; feature: seafloor; material: sediment; isolation source: oil-polluted sediment collected from 3 locations (0.5 km, 0.7 km and 0.9 km)... | place: USA: Gulf of Mexico ... | reverse complement strand
GGAGCAGTCTGGCAGCTCGTCGGGCTCATAACCCGAAGGTCGGGGGTTCAAATCCCTCCCTCGCTACCAATTATTCTTCTCTAAAAGCATCTTTTATCCAATTTAGTTTCGGTTTTTCTACCATCCCATCTATTAATACAACATCAAAACGGCATTGTTGATCTAACTTTTTACTTTGTAAATAGCGGGTTGCGGTTGTCATTATTCTTTGTTGCTTATTTATGTCAATGCTTTCCACACTGCCACCATAACGTTTACTTTTTCGGTATCTAACTTCTATAAATACTAAAGTTTTTTTATCCAACATTATTAAATCAATTTCTCCAGCTTTACAACGATAATTGCGGGTTACTGGTTGTAAACCCTGTTTGCATAAATAAATATGGGCTAATTCCTCAGCCCATTGTCCTAGCTTATTTTGTTGCATGCTGGATATTTACTTAAAGTTATTCAGCTATAACTGTTTTATCAAGTATATGTGGAAAACCATTGACAAAATGAGCCCACGGCATCTGTTTGCGATGAATAATTCCAGTTTTATCTAAATGTAATTGTCCAGTTTGTCCTTGCCATTGTTGTTTTTCTAAATGTCGAAGTTGTACACCTATATTATAAGCATCAATGCCTAATGCGTATAAACGATTAAATTTTTGGATTTTTTCTGGTTGATTCTGTTTTAAGGTTGCTTGCATTTGGGTTGCAGTTTCATCCGCTTTTAATATCCAGGGTATATCTACAAATAAAACTCCATTCAAATTTTTATCTGATTCAGAATTTGGAGTTCCACTATATACGTTAGATATACTATAAATAGGAACTTTATTACCTAATTGCGACATAATAAGAGGTACAAATTGCCGAGCATGTTTGGGGGCAACCATAAATACCATGTCAACCTTATTAAATTTCCGCAATTTTTTCCGCATAGAGTACTCAAAATCATTACCATAAATATGCTTAACTAATTGACCACCCAGTTTTTCCCATTGTAAACTAAACGTATTTAAAATTCCTTCTCCCCAAGAACCATCTGGAACTAATATCATTGCAGAACGATGTCCATCATCCCAGGCTCGTTTAACAACTTCTAAAGCTTCATCTTCTGGAGATAATCCAAGTTGATATAAATTATTAATCCTATCAATTCCGGCTACATGATTTAAAGCTAAAGTTGGAACTGTTAATACGTTTTCAGCTAGGATTTCTATATTATTTTTTAATAATGGTCCTACTATAACTTCAGCTCCAGCTTCTATTGCTTTTTTATATTCTGTCGATAAATTATCTGAATTAATATCATAAACAGTAACTTGTGGTTTTTGATATTTTTGTTTAACTTTGGCTGCTTCTAAAAAACCAGTTTTAATAGCTTCTGCGTATCCACCAAACCTACTATCTGCAGCCGGCAATAATAAAGCCACTTGTTTAGGCCGAATAGAAATAGTGTTTAAATGTTGGATTACTTGTGGCACAATATATTGTGAAGCTGGATGATCAGAAAATGACTGTTGCCATTGACTAATATCATTTTGTACCCGTTCTTGATGTGAAGTTTTATTTAATACAGCTAATTCCAACCAGCCAGTTGCAATATTATCTGGTGACTTAATTTTTTGTAGTTTAATTAAATCCTGACTAGATAAACTATTCCATAAATTTTGTCTATTTAATTTTAGTTCTGAGTCTAAATGAGTTATTTTTTCTACTTCAGCCCATTCATAAATAGCCTCTAATGTATCCCCGTTAGCTCCCAATGCTTGGGCGTATAATTGTTTATATTCTAATTTTAGAGATGGTTTTAATGCATTTGGTTCAATACTTTTAAGTGTTGTAAATGCTTGTTCTAATCTATTTCTAGCCAAATCAATTTGTATATTAATCAGTGCCAATGGAATTTCTAAACCATATCCATGTTTACTATCTAGTTTATCTAGTTCTGCTTTAGCTTCATCAATCATGTTAGCTTTTAGAAAAGTCCTAATTGCTGATACTTGATGACCTTGTTTAGTTGGTGAAGAGTTTTGGTCTGCTACTAGTAAGTATTCTTGAGCTGCTTGTTGGTAATCGCCTTGTTTTTCAAGTAATTTAGCTTTTTTAGCTGGATCAATAAAAACTGGTTGGTCCGACTGTTTAGTTACTTGGCTACAACTTGATAAAATTGTAACTAATATAATTATCAAAATACGATTTAGCATAAATTATTTCCTAAGTTTGAATTACATCCATTCTAATTGTAAAGATGGCATTAATCGTTTTAAATTTTTTAACGATTTACCTTGCCATGCAATCTGTTTTGAACCTTGTACTACCATTTGAACATTTTTTTTCTGACGCACTTTTATGACAAATTTAGATAGCACATTAATTCCTGAACTATTCAAAAATTGTAACTGGCGTATATCAAAAGTAATTAAAGGTGGTTCCATATCAAGAACTTTATTAAATAATTCTACAACTGGAACATATTCCTTAATTCCTCCTAATCGTAATGAACCTTCACAATTTATAGTTGTAGTTTCATTATTATAATTAATGTAATAATCTTCGTTTTTAATTTCCATATTCATTAAATAGAAAGTTGGACTATTGTAGTTACAATGTTTTTTTGATTATTAATTTCAAATTTCCAACCAATTTTAGCTGTATAGTCATTTATCATAGTTAATATACCAAGACCTGAATTACTACTATTTTCATTTTCGGCATTTTTTTCTAATTGATCAATATATAATTCTTGAGTATCAGAATTGAGAATTGTTTGAATATAAGTTTGAAATTGTATTACTGATTCTTCCAATATACTGTTGGTTACAAAAAATTCTATACTATTATCATATAGTTGCAATTGAATACTAATTGGAAACGATGATTTTTTATCACTAAATTTCATAGCATTTTCTAATAATTCATTTGCAACATAACTTACAGTACTTCTAATTTCTATGTGTTTATCAGCATTATTTGGAATATTTTTGTCTTTAGGAAAAAATGAAACAATATAGTCAGCTAAAAAATCAGCTGATAACCCATTGTTTCGCCATCTTTGTAGAATAGATATTGAATTTGGAGAAAACCCAATAACCAGATAACCTTCACTTTCAGCTGGTTTTTCAATAACATTACCGAATGTTTTTATCATTGCGTATTTATTTGAATATATATTGACATATGGATTTATTATTTTACATTACTTTATTTAGCCTATTCAACTATTTTCTTAAAGTATTATTATATAAATGTATTACAACTTAACTTAGGCTACATAATTAATAGAAAAAGTGTTAATAACAAAAATATATCTAATAATTATTCCATGGTATAAATGGTAAAATACCACCCATAACTGGAGAAATTGTATTAGACATTTCATTCATGTCATGTTTCATATATTGCATCCCCCTATCCATCGATACAGTTGCATTACGCATAATATACACATTTTTCGACATTATAGTCATATCTTCTGACATTTGTTTTACATCACTGGACATAGTATTCATATCACCCGACATTCCATTTATGTCACCTGACATAGTATTCATATCACTTGACATATTATGCATATAAACAGTCATATTGCCCATATTTTTAGACATGCTATTCATATTTGGTGACATGGTTCGCATATAACTAGACATATTATTCATATCTGGAGCCATACTTTTCATATAAGTGGACATATTATTCATATTTTCTACCATTGAATAAAACCAACTAAACATAATAATAGCTAATACTAATAATATTATTCCAATTGGAATTGATAAAATTACTAGTTTTTTGTTTGCTTCTTTCTGAAGAATTACTTGATGTTTATGAATTTCAACTTGAGTATCTAATGATTCTTTTTGTAATTTTATCTGTTGTTCTAGTTTATCAATTTCTTCTTTACGAAGTTCTTCACGCTGATCATTATCAGTTTGAATTTTCTTCATAGTATCAGTTAAATCAGTAAAACAACTAACTAAACCTTGTAATAATTTTTCTTGTTGTAACATATTTGTCTGAGAATCATGTTCTGTCATGCTTTAGCCTCATTAAACATATTTGCTTGTTTTAAATTGTAAATAAACTTTTATAATTATTATTAAATTAGAAAATTTCTTAGTCTTTCAACACCTTTTTGTAAATGAGACAAGTCTTTAGTATAAGCAAATCTAATATATTTGTCAGTATTATTATTACCAAAATCAACACCAGGAGCTGTTGCTACATGGATTTGTTCTAATAATAGTTTTGAAAATTCCAAGCTATTTTTAGCGTAATTATTAATATTGGCCCAAATATAAAATGCTCCTTCTGGTTTAATGTCAATAGTGAATAATTGTGATAATTCTTTATATAAGTAATCTCTGCGTTCACGATATGTTTGAGTAATTACATCTAGATATTCATCATCAAAAGCAGCTAAAGCAGCATATTGACTTAAAGTGGGAGCTGAAATATATAAATTTTGTATCACTATCTCTGCTTTTCTAACCAAATTCTCAGGTAATATCATCCAGCCTAATCTTAGGCCTGGTAAACAGAAATATTTTGAAAATCCGTTAATTACAATTGCGTTATCAGAATATTCTAATGCTGTATGTATAACTTTATCATACACTAACCCATGATAAATCTCATCCGATATAAAGTAAATATTTTTACAATATTCTATTAATTCTGATAAATTATCGCATATATTACCAATTGGATTAGATGGAGAAGAAATTTGAATAGCTTTTATATTTTGATATTTTTGTAATTGTTTAATTGTAAGTTGATAATTAGTTGATTGATCAATTGCTGCAAATACTGGTGATAAATTTAAAATATAAGCAAAATTTTTATAACATGGATAAGCTGGATCAGAAAATAGTATTTTATCACCAGCATCAAGTAAAATAGCATATGCTATTAGAAATGCTGCAGATGTCCCAGTTGTAATTACAACTCTTGTTGGTGAAATATCAACTTTATAGCGTTCATAATAATAAGCTGCTATTTTTTCTCTTAAACTGTATAAGCCTAAACTTTCTGTATAACCAATTTTATTATTTGTATTTAACATTGCCTCCATAACTTTAGGAGATGGGGGCATATCTGGCTCTCCAATCTCAAAATGACTGACATCAGGAATAGAACGTGCTTTTTTGAGCATATCCATTACTATGAAAGGAGTTATTTTTTCTAAACGTTTCATTATATTATAATTTGCATAAACTATCAATTTTAAAATATACTACTTTTTGTATATAGCAAAACTATAAGGTTGGGTAAAATCAAACTCAAAATATTTATAAAAAATATGAGCTGAAATTCACGTTAACTTCGTTGGGTTATTATTATGTTTAACTATAATCATGTATAAAGCTTATAAATATTTTGATAAATATCCGCAACTAAAAAATAACTACTATAGTTTTTTTAGCATACCATGCTACAATAACATTTTTTAAAATAAGTTTAATTAAAAAATATTTAGCTACATAGATATGCTCTGACAAATATGAATGTAATCAAGTTGTAAATTTGGGCACCCTTCAAAAGTAGTTGACAGTTGTTTCGGGAATGGAACTTAGTGGATTTCCCGAAACAACTGTTCACTGTAGGAATATGAAGGGTGCCTAAATTTGAACCTATTTTAGGCTAATTTGATATTTGTGAAATTCTATTTTAAAATGATGACCACTATGATTATTGATAAGGCTAAAATTATTCGTTTAGTGATATTTGATGTTGATGGAGTTCTTACCGACGGCCGTTTATATTTTAGTGATGCTGATCAAGAGTATAAATCCTTCCATGTACGAGATGGTTTAGGCATGGTAATGCTACAAAAAACAGGGGTAGAAATCGGAATTATTACAGCCAAAAAATCAACAATTGTAACTAATCGAATGCAAAAACTTGGTATTAAACATGTTTTTCAAGGTCAAACTAATAAATTAGTTGTATTTGAACAATTGCGCAATAAGTTAAAATTAGATTATCAACAGGTAGCCTATGTAGGTGACGATATTTTAGATATACCTGTTATGTCAAAAGTGGGATTAGCAATTGCAGTAGCAGATGCAGATAAACTAGTAATAAAATATTCACATTGGCAAACCAAAAATAATGGTGGTAAAGGGGCTGCTCGAGAAGTATGTGAATTTATTATGCAAAGTCAAAATACATGGGATGTCCAATTAAGTCAGTATGGAATATGATGTATGTTAAAACATTGGTGGATAGTTTTAGTAAGTTTAGTATTTATAACAACTTGGCTAGTTAGAAGTGTCGACGATGAATCAATAACCCTTCCTAAAAATGATCTTAAAGTTCCTGATTATACCTTAAAAAATTTTGATACTATACGCATGGATGAAACTGGACAACTAAAAAGTCAATTGACAGCAGCTGATATGATCCATTATCCTGATACAAATACTAGCATCACAGATCCAGTTATGGTATTTTATCAAGATAACAATCCACTATGGACAGTAAAAGCTGAGAATGGTGAGGTATCTCCAGCAGCAGATCAAATATGGTTATTGGGTGATACTACTTTAAGACAACATAATCAAAAACAACCAGAACAATCAATTAAAATTATATCCAAGGATTTATGGGTAAGAATTGATACTGAATATGCTTATACTGATGCTCCAACTACAATTATTAGCAAATTTGGTGAAACCAAGTCTAAAGGTATGCGTATATTTATGCCAATTGAACAAATAGAACTATTTTCTCAAGTGCGAGGACATTATGTACTTCAATAGAAGTTTATTAGTTATTTTAATTTTATTTTGTAGTAATATTTATGCTTTATCAAATGACCGAGACCAACCGATTTTAATTGAAGCCAATCAAGCAACAATTGATAATATTAAAGGAATTACTACCTACGAGGGTGATGTTGTAGTAATTCAAGGTTCTATTCGAATTGATGCTGACAAAATAACTTTAGTTTATACTCCAGGACAAGCAATTGAAAAAATTATTGCTATTGGTAATTTAGCTAGTTTTAGCCAGCATCTTGATAGTTCTGAAGATATAAAAGCCAAAGCTAAAAAAATGGAATATAATGCTATTAAAGATACTTTACATCTTACTAATAAAGCTGAACTTCGTAAACAAAAGGATGGTAAAGATATATATACATCTAATGCACCACGCATAAAATATGATACTAAAACAGGCGTTGCTGAAGCTGATGGTGGAGATAAAAAAACTGGTAGAATTAAAATGTCTATTGAACCTCAACACGTTAAAAAGAAGTGAGTATATTATCTGCCAAACATCTGGCCAAAAAATATAAATCTCGATCAGTAGTAAAAGATGTTAGCCTTAGTGTAACAAGTGGTGAAGTAGTAGGACTATTGGGGCCAAATGGTGCTGGAAAAACTACCAGTTTTTATATGATGGTAGGTTTAATTACTTGTGATCAAGGTAATATTTTACTAGGAGATAAAGACATAACCAATTTTCCCATGCATCGACGAGCTCAAATGGGACTAGGTTATTTGCCACAAGAACCATCAGTATTTCGTAAATTAACAGTTGCTGATAATATTATGGCAATTCTTGAAGTGCAAAAATTTACTAATAAGCAGCGTAAACAACGGCTTGATCTATTATTAGAAGAACTTCATATACAACATTTACGTAATAGTTTAGGTATGAGTTTATCCGGTGGTGAAAGACGCAGAGTTGAAATTGCTCGTGCTTTAGCTTCTGAGCCTCGTTTTATTTTACTTGATGAACCATTTGCTGGAGTTGACCCATTATCAGTACTTGATATTCAACGAATTATTGCTCATTTATCTAGTTTAGACATTGGAGTTTTAATAACTGATCATAATGTGCGTGAAACATTGGATATATGTGCTCGTGCTTATATTGTGAACGACGGGATGTTAATTGCGGAAGGAACGCCTGAAAACATTTTACACAATGAACATGTTAAAGAAGTCTATTTAGGTCATAATTTTAAATTATAAATATGAATTATATAGACTGAATGGAATTTTGCTAAAGTCATGAAACAAAGTCTTCAATTACGTCTTGGTCAACAAATTACCATGACACCACAATTGCAACAAGCGATTCGGCTTTTGCAGTTATCTACTCTTGAGTTGCAGTTAGAAGTACAACAAGCGTTAGATTCTAATATCATGTTGGAATCTATTGAAGATGAATATGAAGATGAACTAGAATTTAGCACTCAAACTGAAGAATACGACTCTTCTGAAGCAAATGAAAGCGATAAACTGATTGAAAATATTCCTACTGAATTAGCAACTGATAGTGAATGGGATGATATTTACGATAGTACGTTTACTACTCCAAATTTAGCCTCAAATAACCAAGAAGATAGTAATGGAAAAGATTTTTTACTTGAACAAAGTAGCATTACAGAAACTTTACAAGAACATTTGTATTGGCAATTGGATTTAACTCCTTTTACAGATATGGATCGTGCTATAGCAACAGCAATTATTAATGGTATAGATGATGACGGTTATTTGCAGGCTTCATTTGAGGATATTTCCCAAAGTCTAGGTAATGGAAATCATGTTGCTGATAAAGAAATAGAAACTGTGTTACGTCGTATTCAACATTTTGATCCACTTGGGATAGGTTCTAGAAATTTAAGTGAATGCTTAATGTTACAATTAGCTCAATATGATCCTGATGTTCCTTGGTTAAGAGAAGCTAAAATTTTAATCCGTAAGTATTTATCCCTGTTAGGTTCGCATGACTATGTTAAGTTAGTCAAACGAATGAAACTAACTCGAGAAGAATTACGTGAAGTAATAGATTTAATCCAATCTTTAAATCCTCGTCCTGGATCTATAATTAATAATCAACAAACCAGTTATATAACTCCAGACGTATATGTTAAAAAAATCAAAAATAATTGGCGAGTTGAATTAAATCCTGAAATTTCTCCTAAAATTAGAATTAATTCTCAATACGCAGGTCTTGTAAAACAAAAAGATAGCAAGATAGATGTAAGCAATTTAAAAACTCATTTACAAGAAGCTCGTTGGTTTATTAAAAGTTTAAAAAGTCGTCAGGAGACCTTATTAAGAGTAGCTAACTGTATTGTGCAACGGCAAGCTGGTTTTTTAGATTATGGAGAAGAAGCTATGAAACCACTAGTCTTACATGATATTGCTAATGAATTGGAAATGCATGAATCAACTGTTTCTAGGGTTACTACTCAAAAATATTTACATACTCCTAGAGGGATTTTTGAGTTAAAATATTTTTTCTCTAGTCATGTTAGTACTAAAAATGGTGGTGAATGTTCATCTGTAGCTATCCGTGCTATGATTAAAAAACTAATTGCTAATGAAAATACTACTAAGCCATTTAGTGATAATAAAATTGCTAATTTATTAGCTGATATGGGAATTAAGGTAGCTAGAAGGACTGTTGCTAAATATCGTGAAGCGATGGTAATTCCTCCTTCCAATGAAAGAAAACGTTTAGAATAAATTGTTAATAACTGTTAATTGACAAAATTGTAACCAATTATATATGAACTGTAATCGTATTTTTTCACTTCTGTGAGAATAAATATTATATGACATATTAGTCATTAATTTTAATAAGGAGCTTATTTAGATGCAACTTAATCTTAGTGGTCATCACATTGAGATCACTTCTGCTTTACGTTCTTATGTTTCTAATAAAATGGAACGTTTAGAACGTCATTTTGACCATGTTACTAATGTACATGTTATTCTGAGTGTTGAAAAATTGCGTCAAAAAGCAGAAGCAACTTTCCATGTCAGCGGAGCTAATCTGTTTGCAGAATCTGAACATGAAGACATGTATGCTGCAATTGATGGTCTAACTGACAAGTTAGATCGACAGCTTAAAAAGCATAAAGAAAAAGTCAAAAATCATCGACAAGCTGAAGGTGGAGTTAAAGCCCATCAACCAATTGAAGAATAGATAGATTTTTATATTTAAATAAATATAGTCCGGGTTAATTATAGCCCGGTTTTTTTATGAAGCTGAAATAAATATGCAAATTTTAAATATTCTGACTCCAGAACGAATGCTATGCCACGTTGAAGTGACTAGCAAAAAAAGAATTTTTGAATACTTTAGTAGATTGTTAGCTCAAGAAGAAAATGTTGAACTTTCTAGTCATGATATTTTTGATAGTTTATTAATACGGGAACGTCTTGGAAGTACTGCTATAGGTTATGGAGTTGCAATTCCTCATGCTAGGGTTGCAAAATGTGATGTGACTTTGGCAGCATTTTTACAACTTGAAAAAGGAGTTGATTTTGGGGCGATTGATAAACAACCTGTTGACTTATTATTCGCACTTATGGTACCAGAAAATTCTACTGAAGAACATTTAGAAATCTTAGCCAAATTAGCTGGGATGTTTCAAGAAAATGGTTTTCGTGATAAATTACGCAATACTAAAAGTTGCCAAGATAAATTTAAGCTTTTAACGCAATGGAATCATGGTTAAACTTAGTATTACGGAACTATTTGAAAATCATGCATACAATCTTGCACTAACATGGTTAGTAGAACAAGATGGTAATCAACGTGCATTAATTTTAGAACATAATCAAAAGCTTGCTAATGTTAGTTATCTAAATCTTATTCATCCTCCTCAAATTCAAATTATTGGTATTCATGAACTTGCTTATTTAAATAATTTGAGTAAAGACTTTTATAAAAATACTATTGCGCAATTATTTAAGAATAGTAGTTTAGCTTGTATTATTTTAGTTGATTGTTCTACGATATCACAAGATTTAAGGAAAGCTGCAGAACATTATAGAGTTCCTGTACTAACCTCAGAATTATCTGGTGAAGTTGTAATTAATTATTTATATACAACTATTGCAAGATTACTTTCCCAACATATTACATTACATGGTGTATTTATGGATGTGTTGGGGACTGGTGTTTTAATTATGGGGGATAGTGGGACTGGTAAAAGTGAATTAGCTTTAGAGTTGGTTAGTCGTGGTCATCGTTTAATTGCTGATGATGCTCCAGAATTTTCTAAAATAACTCCACAAATAATAGTTGGCACTTGTCCTTTAGGTATGAATGCTTTTTTAGAAGTAAGAGGGCTTGGTATTTTAAATGTACAAGCATTGTTTGGTGATAGTGCTACTAAAAAAGACAAGTATTTACGTTTAATTGTACAATTACGTCACATGACATCAATTGATTTAAAGAATATTGATCGTTTACAAGGAGATTATAGAGTTAGAACAATTTTAGGAATTGATATTCCAGAAATATCTCTCCCAGTTGCTCCAGGACGTAATTTAGCAGTTTTGCTTGAATGTGCAGTACGTAATCATAGTTTAAAAAGTCAAGGTTACAATGCTGCTGATGATTTTTGTGAACAACAACGACAAGCTATGTTGAACCAAGTTGACAATTAAAAATTACTATAAATTAGTATTCTAAAATAAATTATAAAATATTTACTAGGACTTACGCATTGACAAATTTAATAAAATATTAATTCGATGAATATTATATAGTTATTAGGTTTAAACCCAATTAATTGTCATTCCCACGAAAGTGGGAATCTAGTGACTTCAAATACTCCTAGATTCCCGTTTACACGGGAATGACAGAATATTATAAATATATTTTATATGAATTATCAATTATCGTAAATTTCAATAAGATATTGTATTATAACTAATTCATAAAACAGATATAATGCGTAAGTCCTACTAAAATAAATTATAAAGTACTTAGCTTTTAACCTGAATTTGATATATCAATTAAATCTAAATATTTTTTTTCAACATATGGCAAATAGTCAGATAGAAACTTTCTCTAATCCAAACCAGGAACGTGATTACACTATTCATATCCGTATTCCTGAGTTTACTTGTTTATGTCCAAAAACTGGCCAACCAGATTTTGCAACATTATTTTTGGACTATGTACCACAAGAACTTTGTATAGAATTAAAATCTTTAAAAAATTATATATGGTCGTATCGTAATGAAGGAGCATTTCACGAGGCAGTTACTAATCAAATTTTGAACGATTTAGTACAAATTTGTAAACCAAATTTTATGCGTTTACGAGCCGAATTTAATGTTAGAGGTGGAATTTATACAACAGTTGCAGTAGAACATGTTAATATAGGTTGGAAACCACCAGTCGTAATCAATTTACCATAAATATGAATAATTGCGGAAGAGAACCATTTGCCCTACAGGTTTTGGGAGATAGTATGTTACCTGAATTTAAAGAAGGGAATATTATTATTATTGAGCCTGATGGTGTAGTTGAAAGCGGTTCTTATGTATTAGCCATGCATAAAGAAGAATATATTTTTAGACAATTGATCATTGACAATGAAAATTATTTTTTAAAACCGTTAAATTCAAGTTATCCTAAATTAGAAATTTCTAATTTAGAAGCTGTCAAAGGAGTGATTACCCAAAGAGCCGGAACTAGACGTAAAGAACATAAAAAATACGTGTAATTTTGTTTAAATATGAATGACTTAATAAGATATATTTGCTATTAATAATTTATAAAAAATACTTTTTTTGCCACAATTGTTGTTTATTTGTTTTTTTTGCCACAATTGTTGCTTTTAAACAACGTTATTGTCTTGTTTTATAATAGAAATTTAAATTATTAATGAAACTCACAATTTTTTATATTCATACTTAAATAAATAAAATATAAGCAAGTTCTAATATATTAATTAATTGAATTGTTTTGTTTTTATATCCAATTTAGTAAAAATATTAAAGTAGAAATAAGTTTTACACAACAAATTAATATAATTATATAGTTTTTTACCTTGCTTTTTGTCAATAACGTTGATAATATTTTCCCGCTTATTAAATACAGAAATCATTATTATTTTAAGTCGTAAGTTAAAGTATAAATGTATAACGGTTTTTGGATTTTATGTAACAATTAATAGTAAGCTCAACCTACTGAGGATTTACTTGAATGTCTGAAAATATTAACTTGTTTAACTTAAAGTCCGAAAGAATTCGGACTCTCCACTTTACGTGGTTTGCTTTCTTTATTAGTTTTTATATTTGGTTTAACATGGCCCCTTTAATGGGTTCCATTCGGGATGCATTAGGGCTGACTAGTCAGCAAATAAAAGTATTGATGATTCTTAATGTAGCATTAACTATTCCATCACGAATTGTTGTTGGTATGTTGGTTGATAAATTTGGCCCTCGTATCATGTATTCTATATTATTAGTTATTTCTGGTATTTTATGTATTGGTTTTTCTTTAACTCAAACCTTTGAACAAATGGCATTTATGCGTTTCTTGTTAGCTTTTGTTGGAGCTGGATTCGTAATTGGGATTCGCATGATTGGTGAGTGGTTTCCAGCCAAACAAGTTGGTTTAGCAGAAGGTATTTATGGTGGTTGGGGTAACTTCGGTTCTGCTGGTGCAGCTCTTACTTTGCCTACCGTTGCAATGATTTTAGGAGTTCTGATTGATCCAGAAAATGGTTGGAGATATGCACTTGCTCTTAGTGGCTGTGTTGCTTTAGGTTATTCTATCATTTTCTATATTAATGTTAGAGATACCCCTCGTGGCTCTACTTACTTTAAACCTAATAAAACTGGTGCAATGGAAGTTACTAGTCCAGGAGATTTCGTACTCTATTTGGTTATGAATATTCCTCTATATTTAGCTTTGGCTATTCTAGTATGGAAATTATCCCCAGCTAATTTAAGCATGATAACTGAATTCCAATCTAACTCGGTCTATGCTGGTTTGATTGCTTTATATTTCTTTCAAACTTATCATGTTTACAAAATCAATAAAGATATTTTCACAACTCCAGTACCAGAAATTCACCGTTATAAATTCAAACAAGTTGCTATGTTGAATCTATCTTATTTCTGTACTTTCGGTTCTGAGTTAGCAGTGGTTTCCATGTTACCTTTATTTTTCTTGGATACTTTTACCGAAACAGTACCTTGGATGAATCAAGTCTATGCTGGTATGATTGCAGCTAGTTATGCTTTTGTAAACTTAATTGCCCGTCCTGTTGGTGGTTTTTTCAGTGACAATTTTGGGCGTAAAAAAGCCTTATTAATTTTACTTGCTGGTTTAGCTCTTGGTTATTTCTTGATGAGTTTAATCGATAGCACTTGGTGGATTATTGGAGCAGTAGCTGTTACCATGTTCTGCTCAATGTTTGTTATGGCCGGTGAAGGTGCAGTGTTTGCGGTTGTACCTATTATTCAACGCCGTATGACTGGCCAAATCGCTGGTTTAACTGGAGCTTTTGGTAATGTTGGTGCAGTTGTTTTCTTGACTGTATTATCATTTGTTGACACACCTACATTCTTCTTAACAATTGGTGCTGCTGCCTTAGTAGTATTAGTAATTGTGGCTATCTTCTTTGAAGAACCTTCAGGTCAAATGGCAGAAGTTTTACCAGATGGTACTGTTCAAATGATCGACGTTCATTAATAATGTAGAAGAATTACATAATTCTTTAACAGGTGGGCAATTTGCCCACCATTTTCTTAACATTTATCCCTCACTATGCCAAGCACACTTTCAATTACAACTGGTAGCTATTCAGAAGCAGGACGTAAACCTAAAAATCAAGA
>JQIA01001078.1_pt1 | contig 14604 bp, 12 predicted proteins | sample 811431 | NCBI WGS metagenome assembly JQIA01 (sample SAMN02998118, study PRJNA258478) | marine sediment metagenome | biome: marine; feature: seafloor; material: sediment; isolation source: oil-polluted sediment collected from 3 locations (0.5 km, 0.7 km and 0.9 km)... | place: USA: Gulf of Mexico ... | reverse complement strand
GGGCATAAAAATCCAAAAGTGAAATATGACTTTGGTTTAGAATTGAATCTTAGAGATATTCAAGTTTCACCTGAAAGAATAAAAGAAAAAGAAATCATAAAGGAAAAACAAGTAAAAGACGGTTTTAAATATCTTTTAGATGCAAATGGGGATCAAGTAATTGATAAAGAAGGTAATAAGGTTAAGGTTGATAAATTTGTAAAAGTCCGTTGTGAATTATATCAATTTACACAATTAAAATCTTCTTACGTGAAAGGGCAAGTTAAGTATGTTGATTTTAATTCAAAACAAGTCATAAAAACGTTTCCGATTGAAAGTAATTATATTTTTAAACATGTGTATGCAAATCACAGAGGAGATAAGAGGGCGTTAGAGTCTTCGTTTTTAGATTTAATTAGATTAAGAGTTGTTCAGTTTCCATCAAATGAACAAATGATTTATGACTCTGGTCAAGATTTAAAAGATAAATTAAAATATATTATTTCTAGAAATAAGTTTAGAGACTAAAAATAATAAACTAGTTTTAAACTTAAGTTAGCAACAAGCTCCAATCAGAATCCAAAAAATGAATTACGAAATACCAAACTCATATAATTGGTTTATAAAATTGAATTTAATTCAATTCATCCCGTGGAATTTTGAAACAGAAATAAATCTAAATTCATCGATTAATGAGAGGTTTAAAATCGAATGTGAACAAAATCGAGAAGTTTTGACTTTTGGTAGAAGACAAGATATGGACACTTTTGTTGGATTTGAAATTGTGAATGGAAACGTTACTGAAAATATTCTAGTTTTTCACCTATCTTTTAAGCAAAATAACAAAGGTTGGAATATAATTGAATCTGAATATTCTGATTTTTTTGAATTTATGCAAAAAAGAGTCTTACCAGAAATGAAAGAATGGATACCTGAAGATGACGTTAATGATTATATCTAAATTCTCTATGAAAGATAAAATTCCCAAATTGAAAGAATTATTAGAAATGGAAAGTTTTCGATCTCGAACTGAAATGTATATTGGTGAGAAGAAAATATCAATTTTAAAAAGCTTCTTTGATGGAATCTATTACTCACTAGAGGCTTATGAATTGAAAGAAGAAAATATATTTGAAGGATTCGATAATTGGGTTGCTAATTATTATGGTTGGAATGAATCAACTGCTGGTTGGAAAAATATAATACTTAAAGAATCTGAAAATAATGAAACAAAATCAGTTGATGAATTTTTTAGAATATATGACAAATTTAAAAGTGAATAAATAAAAAACAGTGACTAACACGTGTGTGAAAAATTGCTAAATTTGGTTTAATCAAAAATAGTTGCGTTTTTTTGCCAACTTCTGAATTTCTTTCGAAATTCCATGTCCACAAAAAAACACAACTTATAATACATAATAATGTTTAAAAGAGCTTTTTAAATTTCACTAAAAAATTACTTCTTTATAATCACTTTATAGCTTTTTTCTTTATCACCATTAGAAATTCTTACAAAATAAACACCATTGTATAAAGTGTTTGTTTCTAAAATACTTAAAGTACTTCCTTGTAAAATTTTATCAGTAATTAAAACTTGTCCTAATTGATTGTATAATTCAACCGTTAAATCTTTATCATTTAAATTAGATTGAATTGCGATAAAATCTTGAGAAGGATTAGGGTATAAAGAAACATTTAGTTTAGAAATGTCAAAAGCATCAACAGCTAAAGTTGCATCATAATTAGTGGTAGTTTCTGATATTGAAGTTTCTTTTGAAACGACTACATTTCCATAAAAATTAGGACCAACAGCATAAGGGTAAGCAGAACTATGATCTGCGTTTACAGTCGCATAATATGCGTATGTTCCATTAGGGAATTCTGGTGTTATCGCAAAACGACCATTATGCTCATCTAAGTATTGATCTTCTGTATATGAGCTGTTAAATATATAATCTTCTCTAAAATACCCATTAAAATAAGTTGAATTAATAGCCGGTCCATTCGTTCTTGTTGTTGCAGCATTGTTTAATTCATAACTAGAAATCATTCTTGTAATTTCCCCTGTACCATTAGTTTTTGAATATGCATAAGCCCCGTAAATAGGGAAACCATCATAAGCAAAACCAATTAAAGGTGAATGTGTATTTGTGTCAATCACGTATAATCCATCAGAAGGATATGTACTACAAATATCAGAAACGACAACCAAATCTAAATCAAAAGCACTTGGGTTTTGATGATGATGATAATTACCGTTTGCAGGATGCGCTTTGTTACAATCAAAACCTTCCATTTCTGCGGGTATTGCATCTCTATTCCAATCTTGAACAGTACCTCTCGCTCCAGGACATCTATCATTTCCTGGGCCACCACAAAGTGATTCTGAATCGTTATCCCAAGCAACTCCATCTCTATAATCAAATAAAGCAACACCGTTTATAAATACACCAATATTACCGCCAGTTGTTGCTGTTTTTGTCCCTGTATTTTCTGTTGGATTTAATGGAAACTTAAAGATTGAATTCTGGTCTTCTGCTACAGAAGGATTTCTATCTAAAAAAGGCCCTGTAATGTAAGAAGGAATTCCTGTTGCACTCACATACACATAAGCATCAGAGTAATCAACTGACTGTACATTTGCTAACACATTGTCTTCAATTGGAGTAGAATTATTCTCTACATAATGACGACCTTTAATCGTGTTGTTTTGCAGCCATTCAGTAATTATAGGGTTCGTTTGTGCAATTGAATTTCCTGCAAAAGCAATAAATAAAAAAGCATAGAGTATCTTTTTTTTCATAATTAGGTTAGTTTAAAAGTTGGTATTGGTTAATAATGTTTTTGGGAAAGAAAACCGTTTGTTAAAAAGGAATTCTTTATCCGTTAATGTTCTTAAAAAGACTAATAAATCTACTTTCTCTCTATGAGTTAGATTTATTTTATTTTGTAATTCATCCGCTAAAGTAGCGCTCTTTTGTATGTCAGATGTATAATGTTCTATTACTTCTTGTAAGGTTTCAAAACGGCCATCATGCATATATGGTTTTGTGAATTGGATATTTCTTAAAGTGGGAACTCTAAATTTTAAAGAATCAGAAGGTGAGTTTGTTACTTTCATTCTCCCAAAATCATTTAAGGTTTCATCAACCTCTAAACCGTTGTTTTTAAATTGATGATTTGTAAAAAGCGGTTCTTTATGGCACGAAGCACAATGATTTTTAAAAATTGTTAATCCATTTTTTTCTTGGGATGTAAATTCGCCACCAACTTCATTTCTAACATATTTATCATATTTTGAGTTGTAAGAATTTAACATACCTACAAATTGAGTGATGGCTAATAAAGTTCTTTGTCCGGTAATGGTGCTGTCTTTAAATGCTTTATAAAAAAGTTTTTTATAGTTGGATGAACGATCTAATTTCTTAATTACATTTTCTAAAGTTTCATCCATTTCATTTTTATCATGAATAGGAGCTAGGGCTTGTACTTCTAAGTGATTGATGCTTCCATCCCACATAAAAGAAGTATTCCATGCTAAATTGATGAGCACCAAAGAATTTCTTTTGCCAATTCTACCTTCAATTCCGTGACTTAAATCATGGTCTACATGTGTGAAACCTGTTGCTTGTAAATGACAAGAAGCACAAGAAATAGTATTGTCTCTAGATAAAATAGGATCGTAAAATAAATGTCTTCCTAATTGAAAACCTGCTTCTGTTAATGTGTTCTTTTTGAAAGTGTAATTTGGTTTTGGCCAATATTTTGGATATTCAAAAAGCAATTCGTTGTTTTTGACAATGATAAATCCACTGCATAAAATCAGACAAAATAAAAGCGATATGTAACTTCCTTTTTTATTCATCAATTGAAAAAATTTTAGGAAGTGAATCTGCTATTTTTTTAGCTTTTTTACCAGGAATCATTATTTGATTTTCTGATTTTAAATGAACCTTAGTAAAGAAATCGGCAATGTTTAAGTGGATGATAATATTCTTGTTTGATGTGTTTTTAACTTGAAAAGAAACTCTTATTGTTGTTTTATATGGTTGTTGATAGCCGCCAATATGAAACTGAAATTTGTTTTTTCTCGTCTTACAACTTGGGCTAATTCCTTCAATCTTAAAATTGATATACCCACTTTGCCAAGACCAATACATTCCTTTTGATGGATCTAAATCATCTGCTAAAGCACCAATTGTATTCAAACTATCTTGTACACCAATATTAAAAGAGATTTCTTTTATGTTTTTAATTGATGTGTTTTGTAGCGATCTCTTTAAAGTTTCAGGAGTAAAGACATCAATTAAATAATTACTATCATCAATAGAAAATATTATATTCTCAGAGCTTTTAATTTTGACGTCAGTAAGATAAAATTGTACTTTTTTAATCTGAATAGAATCTTTATTATTGGTTATATACCAATAATTTTTTTTAATTGATTTTCCATTAAAGGTTGGTTTTACTGTAAGGGTAATTTGCCCAAATATTATATTTGAACTTATGAATAAAAACAATAAAATAATGATCTTTTGTAAGTAGTTTTTCAATCTAAATTGTATTTGTATTCTTTAGATGCAATTTAAATAAATTACTTGCGGTATTTTATAATAAAAAAAGAGTTTTATATAAAGTGGTTCATAAATGGATTAGATTCTGATAAATAATTGAGATTCGCTAACGGTTTGTGTATTGTTAGTTGTCTTGTCTAGTAACTAAATTAGTAAAAGAAAACGAACCGAAGGAATTACCAAATAGGCGAGGACTGAGCAAGTGATTATACAGGTTGTTACCAATTGTATTTATTCTCTCTTGTTTAAGTTTTCTATCTTCATTCTTGCATGTTCGCTCTTGGGGTTAAGTACAAGTGCTTTTTTATAGTTTTCGATTGCTTTTTTCTTGTTCCCTGAAACTTCATAAGCCTCTCCCATGCTATCATAAGCATTAAATGAATTAGGAAAGTTTTCTGTATTCAATATAAAGAATTCTAATGCTTTGGATTTATCATTTTCGTTTCTACTCCTTAACATTTTATATCCTATTCTGTTCACAAGTAGCTCAGGTGGTTTAAAATTCCATGAAAGTCGTTGAGAAATTGATTGGAAATGTTCAATTAGCTGCACCTTAGTGTCTACATCTCTGAAAGAAATTCCGTAATCTTTAAAAATCGCAGAAATTCCATTATAAAAAGCAATAGGTGGAACAGAACCATGGTTTTCATTCTCGAAATACTCTAGTTTCCCAGGGAACTCTCCTTCACATTTACTATTTAATGCTTCGTACAACCGTAGATGGCGATCTCGGTTTCTAATATTTCTTTTTCCCCAGTTAGCTGTTGCGAAGTAAATAAACCTCTCAAAAGAATTAACTGTTACGGAATCTAATTTTTCATCCATGGTTTTGGCATCCCATGTTCCAAAACTTGGGTCAACGCTAATAAATGAATTAAATAGAGTTTTTTCTTTCATATAAGCGTGAGTAGTAATTAATCCTCCCAAGGAATGTCCAAAAAGTATGCGATAAGGTTCTGTTCTATATTTCCGATTCAGCTCAGAAATAAGCTCATCTTCCAAAAAGTTTATAAATTTATCACCTCCTCCTGAATTATTCTCTCTTACTGTAATTGTTTTGTCTGGCGTGTAGTCTCTTCTTCTATCTACATTTTGTATTGCTACAACAATCATTTCTGGAATTTTTGCATTTCCACTCATATAGCTTACCATACCAGTTATAGACTTAAAATGAGTGTTTCCATCAAGTACAATAAGAATAGGATACTTTTTGTAGGATTCTTCACTGTTGTTGTACGATTCAGGTAGGTTAATCCAATATTCTCTTTCTTCATTCAAGATTTTGGAATGTAGTATATGTTTTGTGCCAATTACGATTTGTTCAACATTTTGTGACTTTACCTGATTGAACCCAAATAGAAAAATCAATGCTACAATTATACTTTTACTCATTCTGTTGATTTTATATGATTGGGAATTAAGTTTATTTAACGTTTTATTATTTCATAAACGTATTAGCGAAGTTAGTTTTTTTGATGTAAAAAATCAATAAGGAATAAACCTATTTTTAATTACCTTTAATTCTTAACCACAATTCTGATAACAACTTTTTTCCATCTCTTTTTTCTTTAGGTTCTTCTGTAAAAGACGGAGTCCCATTTACATCAACTTCTATTTTATATTTAAAAACAAAATTTTCAGCATTTGGTTTCATACTTAAAGTTCCAAATCGTAAATCATTAAAATACAAAATGTTGTTTTTATTGTTGATTGTATACCAGCCTTTAGAAATAGCAATCATTCGTTTTACTTTAGGGTGATTTGCTAAATCTCCTAATAGATGATGATTCTTTGGATAACTAGAAAAGCCAATCGGATTTTTATCTAAAAATGAAGAATGTCCGATTAAATAAGCATTTTCAGTTTCAATATTAGCAGTCCATAAAATAGAGTTTAATGGTGAAGGTTTTGTTTCTATTTCTGTGTATTGAATATTTTGCACATCCAATTCTTTGGTAAAAGCTTGATAAGAAATACCTTTTAAAATTAAAGTGAGCACTAAATAAGAACTACTTATTATCAGACCCCAATTATTATAAAATTGTCTTTTTTTAGATTCCTTTTTTTGACGCATTGCCAAAATTAAAAACATTAAAAACGGAACGGTATACAAAGGATCAATAACAAAAACATTCTTAAAAGCCAATCGAATATCTAAAGGCCAAAAAAGTTGTGTTCCCCAAGTGGTTTGTGCGTCTAAAATAGGATGTGTAATAAATGCCCAAAAGAAAAGCCAAGACCAGTCTTTTACGTTTTTATAAGCTTCAAGTCTTGAAACTAAAAACGCAAAAATAGGAGCAAAGAGTACAGAGAAAAAAACGGAATGTGTAATTCCTCTATGTATTTCTAAAGCAGAAACCGTATCCGTAAAAAAAGAAGAAAGAACATCTAAATCAGGAATTGTACCAGCAATAGCGCCATACAACATGGCTTTATTACCAATTTTTTTTCCTAAAACAGCTTCACCAACTGCTGCACCTAAAACTATTTGGGTTAATGAATCCAGAATCTTAAAAATTTATATAATTCTCTAATGTGTTAGTAACTCTTTCTAAATTTCTTTTCTACAGAATAATTAATTAAGTTCATAAAATTGTCATGAACACCTAAAGTAATATCTAACTGTAGTTGTTCTATGAATTTTAAAATTTGATCAGATTTAAATTGTAAATCAGGAATAGAGATGTAGTTTTCAAAAATTTCTCCAATGGTTTTGTAATATAATTGTTCGAAACTATTAAGGTTCTCAGGTTTTTCTGAAACATATTCATAAGAATTAATATCAAATGATTCTAAAACATCACCAACATAATCTGTGTGCAATATTTGTTTCGGATTTACAATATTCAGCTCTTTTATAGTCGGGTTTAAAAGAGCGTATAAAATTGCTTTCGAAACAAAATCAACAGGAACAATATTTAAGCCACTTTCTTTGTCAATCCAAATTCTAAAATTCTCTTTGCATTTACTCGCGTATTTTGCTAAGAATATCGCCCAAGCATAAAAGACATCAAATTTTGGTGTTTCATAAAAAGGCATATCAATTAATCGTCCACAAATAATACTTGGTCTTAAAATTTGAGAAACGATGTTTTTTGATTTACAAGTTTCTTTAACGTAACGTTCGCTCTCATACTTAGATTTCTCATAAGGGTTTCTAAAATGAGTCATCGTATAGTTTTCTATAGAATCATTTACTTTTCCTTCTTGAATTCCAAAAGAATACGCCGTACTTATGTAAAGAAAACGATTTACAGCCTCTGGTAATTGTTCTAAAAGTTGTTTCGTAACTAAATAATTCTGACTGTGTACTTTCTCTTTAGAATCGCTTGTACTTGATAAGTTTGTAGAGCCTGCACAATGTATAACTGTATCAAAATTATAGGTACTTAAAGTGTCTTTAGTAATCGTAGATAAATCATGAGAAATTACTGTTATTTTTTCTAAACAAGCTTCTAAAGTAAAATTGTTTAAAAAATCAGGACGAGATTCATCTTGTAAAATAGCCAATAAACGTTGTTGAGCTGGCTTATCGTTATCTCTAATAACTACAAAAAGGTGATTTACTGTTTTTTCAACAATAGCTTTATGTAACCATTCAAAAATAATATGACTTCCAACAATTCCTGGTCCACCAGTTAATAAACAATTCATAATTATATTTTAAGTACTATTCAGCGCGCAAAAGTACCTTTTTTTATATTAAAAACGGCACACTCAAAATTTTGAATGTGCCGTTTATGATATCTTAGTTTTTATAGAGTTAAATCTATCCTTTGTAAAAAGGCAACTTTACAATCGTTGCAGGAATCGCTTTTTTACGAACCTGAATATGAATTTGTGTTCCAGATTTAGCAAATAATTTTGGTACATATCCCATTCCAACTCCTTTTTGTAAACACGGGCTCATGGTTCCTGAAGTTACATTTCCAATAACGTTTCCATTTCCATCAACAATATCATAACCGTGTCTAGGTATTCCTCTTTCATCTAGTTCAAAAGCAACTAATTTGCGTTCTGGTTTTTGCTCTTTTTGTTTTGCTAAAGCTTCGTGATTTACAAAATCTTTGGTAAATTTTGTAATCCATCCTAATCCTGCTTCAATTGGTGACGTTGTGTCATCAATATCATTTCCATATAAACAGTACCCCATTTCTAAACGCAAAGTATCTCTTGCAGCTAAACCAATTGGTTTGATGCCATAATCAGCTCCAGCTTCAAAAACTTTATTCCAAATTTGAATAGCTTCAGAGTTTTTACAATAAATTTCAAATCCGCCAGAACCAGTATATCCTGTTGCAGAAATAATTACATGTTCAATACCAGCAAAATCTCCTACTTTAAATTTGTAAAACGGAATTTCAGCTAAATCTAAAGAAGATAAAGATTGCATTGCTTCAACAGCTTTTGGTCCTTGAATTGCTAACAAAGAATAATCTTCTGACAAATCTTTTAAATCAGCTTTAAACTCTTGATTGTAACTAGAAATCCAGTTCCAATCTTTTTCGATATTAGAAGCATTTACGACTAGTAAATATTGATTTTCTTTAAGTTTATAGCAAATTAAATCATCTACAATTCCATCATTTTCATTAGGGAAACAACTGTATTGTGCATCTCCAATTTCTAATTTTGAAGCATCATTAGAAGTAACTTTCTGAATTAATGCCAAAGCATTTTCTCCAGAAACTAAAAATTCTCCCATATGACTTACATCAAAAACTCCAACAGATTCTCTAACCGTAAGATGTTCAGCAGTAACACCTTCGTATTGCACAGGCATATTATAACCTGCAAAAGGCACCATTTTTGCTCCTAAATTTTCATGAATTGTATGTAATGCTATGTTTTTCATTCTATTAAATTTAAATGTTTTTATTAAAGGAAACCCTTTTAAAATACCTGTTATCAATTCTAATTTATAGATTTCTCTAATTTCGTGCTAAATTATTGAAAAATCCGTAATAAACAATGACTAATAATTTGTTAATATTTTTTAATCAGAAATAAATAATACTACATTTGAAAAATTAACGAATAAACTAATCATTATGAAAACTTTTAAATTTCTGATTGTCGCCTTTTTAACGATTTCTTTAAATGGATTTTCGCAAATACCATCAGATTTTTTATCAAAAGAATTCCATAAAGAAAGACGAGAAGTTTTACGTTCTAAAATGCCTGTAAATTCTGTGTCAGTTGTATTTTCAAACCCGATTAGAAATAGAGCAAATGATGTAGATTATGTATTTCACCAAGATCCAAATTTTTATTATTTAACAGGGTACCGTGAACCAAATGCGGTTTTAGTTTTGTTTTCTGAAGATCAAACTGATGAAAGTGGAAATACTTATAATGAGATTTTATACGTTCAAAAACGTGATAAAAGAGCAGAACAATGGAATGGCAAAAGATTAGGAATTGAAGGTGCTAAAAATGAATTAGGTTTTGAATCAGCAATGAATGCTCAAAGTTTTATAGAAACAACAATCGATTTTAAAAAGTTTGATCAAATTTTTATAGAAAAATTTAGTGATGACTATAGAAACTCTTCTAGAAATAAGTCAGAAGTTTATGATTTAGTCAATTCATTTAAAGAAAAATCTGGATATAACGATATGAAAGTTTTACCAAAAAATGTTGAGTATGTTCGTAATATGATTGCAAATGTTCCTGATAAGGACATGATTGATTTGGTAAGAAAAATTAATAAAAACATTGATAATTATCCAGAATTGAAAGAGGATACATTAATCATGGATTTTTTAAGCGCAAAAGACGACAATCAATTGAGTGATTTTAAGCAAAAAATTAACCTAAAATTGAATGCTACATCTAAGAATAATATCAATTTAACTTTTTTATCGTCGAGTTTAGCAACCATGCGTGAAGTAAAAACAGCAGAAGAGTTAAAATTGTTAACCAAAGCAGTTAGAATTTCTGCTATAGGTCAAGTAGAAGTAATGAAAGCAATGAAGCCTCACATGTCAGAAACTGAGTTGCAAGGAATTCATGAATTTGTGTATAAAAAATACGGAGCGGAATATGAAGGGTATCCTTCAATTGTAGGAGCAGGAAACAATGGTTGTATTTTGCATTATATAGAAAATAACAGAACCAAAGTTGGTAATGATTTGGTTCTAATGGATTTAGGAGCAGAATACAGAGGGTTTACTGCAGATGTAACTCGTACGATTCCTGCAAACGGAAAATTTACGAAAGCGCAAAAAGAGATTTACGATTTAGTATATGAAGCACAAGAAGCTGGTATTGCTTTGTACACAATCGGTACAAGTATGCAATCTCCAAATGCAGTTGCAAGAAAGATAATTAATAAAGGGTTGTTTAAATTAGGGATCATAAAATTTGTAGATGAAAAACATCCTTATTTTCCGCATGGAACTTCACATCATATTGGTTTAGATGTGCATGATCCGGGAAATTATGGTAATTTTGAAGAAAATATGGTAGTTACTATGGAGCCTGGAATTTACATTCCTGATGGAAGTAATTGTGATAAAAAATACTGGGGAATCGGAATTAGAATTGAAGATGATATTTTAGTGACAAAAAACGGTCCTGTAAATTTATCAGCAGAGGCGCCAAGAACTACAAAAGAAATAGAAACAATGATGGCAAAAAAATCTGTATTAGATGATTTTGTTTTGCCAAATTTAGATAAATAATGAGCCAAGATCAGCCAAATAATCCGTTACACGGAATAAAATTAGCAACCATGTTAGAGCAATTGTTCAAAGAATATGGTTGGGAAGAATTAGGAGATATTTTAAATATAAATGCTTTTAAAAATAACCCGACATATAAATCGAGCTTAAAATTTTTAAGAACAACTCCTTGGGCTAGAGAAAAAGTAGAAAAGTTTTATGAAAAAAATATGATTGATTAATCTTTTTTTAGAAGCTATTTCCTGCTTTCACTACTCGCTTTTTTTATCCTAAAAAGGCATAAAAAAGAGCTCAAACAGATCGTTCAATCAGGGCTAAACATATTGATATACTTTTTAGATCAACCAAGAAGAGTATCAAAATACTAAAAAAATCTATCCGTTTTAAAGCAGATAGGTTTTTAGTACAATATTATTTTACTTTCAAAGCCTTTCTTGCTTGTTTAATAGTCAATGTACTTCCGTCATGACTCCAACCTGGTGCTGCAAAAGCGTACATGAATTTATGAAACCAATTCGTAGATTTTTTCATATCACTCCAAATGTCCTTGTATTCATGTGTTAGAATCACCAAAGGATTGTATGAATTAGGAGCATGTGTTACGCCATATTTTATATCAATGTTTTCATCTAACTCTTTCCATGTTCCAAAAATTCTATCGAATATATTTAAAAAACCACCGTGATTTTTATCCATATATTCCATATTTTGGGCATGATGTACTTGATGCATAGTATGTGTGTTAAATATTTTTTCGATAAAACCAAGTTTCGGAACATAAACAGTGTGCAATTGAAATTGCCATAAAGCTTCAATTCCTAAACAAACCACCAACATTTCTGGCGGAAAACCAATGGCAGTTATCCACATATAGAAAAAGGGTTTGTAAAGTATCGTAAACCAGCCATTTCTTACAGCAGTACCTAAATTAAAATTATCAGAAGAATGATGTACAATATGTGCTGCCCAAAGAAAACGAACATTGTGGTTTTGTCTGTGAAACCAATAATAACTAAAATCGTCTAATAATTGGCAAATAATCCAAATATACCAAGCGTAACCAAAAGATTCATACCCCATAATATTTGTACGAATTCCATCAATAATTGGGTTGAAAATTTCATATACATAATTAAACAACACAATTGCAGCAATTGTTTTTGTTAAAGGCGCCAATATCGCAGAACCAACACCCATCGTTAGGCTTGCAGCTAAATCCTTCCACTTATAAAGATCTTTCTTTTTCTCTTTTTTATGATGCTTGCTGTACGCTAATTCAACTAAAATAAGTCCTAAAAAACAAGGAACACCATAGACTAGAGGGTTTGTAAAATCCATTAAATAGAAATTTTTTTATTTTTTTGTTAAATGTAGACTAATATTAGGGAGATGCAACGGTGTTTTAGAGTTAATAAAAAAATGGGGCGATTCCTTTTTTTTAGAAGCTATTTCCTGCTTTCACTACTCGCTTTTTTTATCATAAAATGGAATAAAAAAAAGCTCAAACAAATAGCCTGCCTTGAGCGTAGACGAAAGGTTCAATCAAGGCTAAAACATTTACAAGTACTTTACTGTTTTAATAAGACAAGAAAATGATTAATTGCATTTTTTAGTTTTACTTTTTTCGTTAATTAAATAGTAACAATCTAAACAGATATTGATGTCTAAATAATTTAAATATTCGTAAATTCACCTTCTATAATAAAGTTTTGATAAAAAACGAAATATCATTTATGGATTATAAACATTTATTAGAAGTAATTAAAGAGAACGCGAATCGATTTACAACTAAAGAAGCTATTTTTTACAAAGAAGAAGCTACAAAAAGTTGGAAAGGAGTTTCTTGGAATTCTTTTTACCACCAAATTCAACAGGTTTCTAAAGCCTTAATTAATTTTGGAATCAAAGAACAAGATAATGTTGGTGTTTTTGCTCAAAATATGACGGAGTGGATTATTTCAGACATGGGAATCATGGGTATTAGAGCTGTAACGATTCCAATTTATGCAACCAACTCTAAAAAAGAGGCAGCATACATTATAAACGATGCAGAAGTTAGCGTCTTGTTTGTTGGAGATCAAGAAGAATTTGACAAAGTAGAAGAAATTTCAGAGAATAATAAACATCTGAAATTAATAGTTGCATTAACAAGTACAGTTGATTTAAGAAATCATAAAAATGCAGTTTATTTTGCAGATTTTATAAATGCTGAATTCCCAATAAGCATAGAAACTGAATTAGAAAAACGTTCTTTTGAACATCAATTAGATGATTTAGCAAGTATCATTTACACATCTGGTACAACAGGAGAACCAAAAGGAGTTATGTTAGATCATCATAACTTTGGTTCCTCATTAAAAGCACACGAAGCTGAGTTAGATGTAAATGAAAACGATGTTTCTTTAAGCTTTTTACCCTTAAGTCATATTTACGAACGTAGTTGGGTGTTTTTCTGTTTACATCAAGGAATTCAGGTTTATTTTAACCAAGATCCAAAACAAATCGTAGAAGTAATAAAAGAAGTAAAACCGACTTTAATGTGTACCGTACCAAGAATTTTCGAGAAAATTTTTTCGGCGATTCAAGATAAAAGAAAAGAAGCTTCACCAACTAAAATGAAATTAGCAAGTTGGGCTTTAGGAATCGGAAATAAATACCATAATAAGTACAATCGTCTTAATAAAAAAGTACCATTAGACTTAAATATAAAATTTAAAATAGCAGATAAATTGGTGCTAAGTAAATTAAGAGAAGTGTTTGGTGGGAATATTAAATTTATGCCTTGTGGAGGAGCTCCTTTAGCTGCAGACATGGTTTCCTTTTTCCATTCATTCGGATTAAATATTAAATGTGGTTATGGATTAACAGAAACTACAGCGACTGTTTCATTATTTAGGAATCAATTTTTTGAATTTAATTCTGCAGGAAAAACAATTACTGGGTCTGAAATTAAAATCGGAGCGAATGATGAGATTTTAGTAAAAGGACCAGGGGTTATGAAAGGGTATTATAAAAAACCGGAAGCAACTACTGAAGTTTTTGAAAATGGTTGGTTTAAAACAGGTGATGCTGGAAAAATGGACGATTTAGGTAATTTAGTAATTACCGATAGAATTAAAGATTTAATGAAAACTTCTGGAGGAAAATATATTGCTCCTCAAAAGCTGGAAACAGCATTAATTGGCGATGCTTTTATTGAGCAAATTGCGGTAATCGGAGATCAACAAAAATATGTTACAGCATTAGCGGTTCCTAGTTTTGATAATATAAAAAAATATGCTGAAGAGCATAAAATCAGTTTTAAAGATATAGAAGATTTGATTACTAATAATCAGATTAAAGATATGTTCGAAAAACGTTTTGAA
>JQIA01001077.1_pt1 | contig 14608 bp, 12 predicted proteins | sample 811431 | NCBI WGS metagenome assembly JQIA01 (sample SAMN02998118, study PRJNA258478) | marine sediment metagenome | biome: marine; feature: seafloor; material: sediment; isolation source: oil-polluted sediment collected from 3 locations (0.5 km, 0.7 km and 0.9 km)... | place: USA: Gulf of Mexico ... | reverse complement strand
AATTTCTAAATGGCTAGAAGGGGGAGTTGCTATATATATTGCATTTATTTCTGGATTTTTAAGCAAATCATCAACTGAATTATACCAAAAAGGAACCTGATGTCTTTCTGCAAAATCTTTAGCTTTTGCGGCATTTCTTCTCATTACTGCAATTAATTCTGAGTTATTGACTTTTTTAAAAGCAGGACCACTTTTTGTTTCTGCAACATCTCCACAACCAATAATTCCCCATTTAATTGTATTCATTTTATAGTATATTTAATATTGTAAAAAATAGGACAAAATTTAATTTTAGAATAAAAACGCCCTTCTAATTAATTTACAAAGGAATGACAAGATACTGTTTTTAGTGTCTAAAAAAACCGCTAATTACTTAAGTAATAGTCGAGTTTAAAAAAGAAAATTTCTTAAACCCAAAATCAGCAACTATATTTGGTTTACCAATTTAATTTTTGATTATCAATATGAATAGTAAAAGCTTTTTTATTGATAAATATAGAAGAATATTTGCTAAATTAAAAACAATGCTTTCTATAAAAGTGAAGGGTCTGTTGTTACTCGTCACGGAAATTATGCTACAATTGATGGGGGTTATTTTATTGGTGATGTGGTATATGATCAATTTGGAGGAATTAGAATTGTAAATACAGGACATTGGATTATCAATAACTATTTCTATAATATTATTGGAGAAAATTTTTGAAGCCCGTTAGCAGTAATGAACGGGATTCCTAAATCACCTTTAAACAGATGTAACCAAGTTGCTGGTGTTGTAATTTTATTTTTCACTTGATTGAAAAATAGAAGATTACAATTACGATAAAAATAATATTCTACACACATTATTAACTTTAACAATGTGGGGTTTTTTTTTCTAAAATCTATTACTAAAAAATGATACATTAGCCACGTATTTTTAATACGTTTAAAACATGAAATTAAAGACCTTAACTAAATTTGAAATCTCTAACACTCAAAAAGAGATTATCTCTAAAATTAAAGCTTTAATAAACCTTAAGAACTTAGAACCAGGAGATAAACTTCCTTCAGAAAGAATGTTATCTGAGAAGTTTGAAGTGTCTAGAAGTAATGTTAGAGAGGCAATACAGAAATTAGAGTCTTACGGTTTGTTAAGATCTATTCCACAAAGTGGAACTTTTGTAGCAAACATTGGCGTAGTTGCTATGAATGGTATGATAGAAGATATTTTAAGATTAGATGGACCTGATTTTAAATCTTTAGTGGAAACTAGAATTTTATTAGAATTAAAAACAGCAAGGTTAGCAGCTATAAGAAGAACAGATGATGATTTATCTAAAATGAATGATGCGCTTCAAGCTTATAAAGAGAAAGTAGTTAATGGTGAAGATGCTCTACAAGAAGATTTAATATTTCATTTAGCAATTGCTAAAGCAAGTGGGAATAGCACAATGAATACTTTTATGCTAATTATTACTCCAGAAATTATTACAAACTTTCAAGAATATCATGTTTGTGATGCAGGTTTATCTCAAAGAGGTGTAGATGATCATCAAGCTATTTTTGATGCAATTAAAGCCCAAAAACCACAATTAGCAAAACAAAAAATGAAAGAGCATTTTAAAGAGCTCTACAATTATTGCTACAATGTTTAATTTGATATAGAAAATAATACATTATACATTTATCAAAAAACATAACATAACCTTAATAAAATGAGGTTATTAATTTTTATAATTACTTAGGAAATACAATAAATTTTGACATTTCCTTAAAGAAAAACAAAACTAGGAAGTCTTATTCCGAGTTCAATTTATTTTATGGTTCTTCATCAATTTAGTTTTATTATTCATTAATAAAGAATGGTCTTATTTTTTTATTGATTAATAAAACATACCAAAAGCGTTATGTTTATAGGCAATTGCCCTAGTATATAGTGGTTTGTGAAATATTTAATAAACTTCCTTTTTATCTCAGAAAAAAACATATAATTGATAAACTCATTTGTTTTACCAATTATATGAAACAAAAAATATTTTTTTTGGAAATCAAGTATAGCATTGATAACTTTTAGAGTTAAGTAAAAGTGTTTGAATCTTAAAATTGATTTGCTTGTAAATAATGCAGGTGTACATGCGATTACTGGAGCATTAGCAAAAGATTTAGCCGAATACGGAATTAGAGTAAACGCTGTATCTCCTGGTACTATTGATACTCCTTTTCATGTTCAAATTAAAGCAATTAAGCCAGAAGTTTTTGCTTCTTGGGCAAATAAATTATGTTTGGAAGAATAGGTAAACCAGAAGAAGTTGCTGGTGTTGTTTCTTTCTTAACTGCTGAAACTATTCAAATTGGTGGTGGACAAGCTTTAGGAATCTAAGCAAGATATTTTATTAAATTGTTTTTAAAACCCTTTACATTTTAATGTAAAGGGTTTTTTATGTTATTTATTTTTTTAATTCTAAAGCTTCACTTTCAATAATTAAGCCTTTAAAACCAGTTTTCATAAAGTTTCTTATATTCTGATGACTGTTGCCTTTTTCATCGTCTAGAACACTTTTATAGTGTTCTCCAAAACAAAATAACGTTTCTTCTTTTGTTAACTTCTGAATTTTAGCAAAAGTAAACAACTTACAAGAACCAGGGTTTTCCCCTGCGTTATTTTTAATATCTCCATTTGTAAAAGTTGTTGGAGTAAAATTGTAGTTACCCTCAATTACTTGCATGGTTTCTGCAAAAATAACTGCTGATGGATTTGATTTTAATTTTGTTTTGAATTCTTGGATTGTCATACTTAATTTGTGATGAATTTATATAAGTTTTCAATAATATTTTTTAGTTCTTCATTATCCTCAATTAAATCTGAATAAGTATATTCTGAATCAACAACGAAGCTCGCTAATTTAATTTTATAATCGTTTTTTAAAGTTCCTGATTCTGCTTTAAAAGGTTTAATATCTATTTTCGGAATTTTATTATTTACAAATAAATCATAGTAGAATCTACCAAGCCCTATGTTTTTATAATCATTTCTTGAAAAAACTATTTTATTAGAGATACTAATACTTTTTTCTGTCTTTAAAATTTGAGAAATAAAATCTTGTATAATTTTTTTTGGAAGTAAATTTTCTATTTCTTTAAGTTCTGTATTTTGATAAGTAAAATTATCATTTTCTTCTGACAATTTATTTAAAGCGATTCTCCTTGAATCTTTTTTCGAACCTTTTATAGCATTATCATTATCAGCTAAAAGAAATATTTTATTTGATAAAGCAAACGAGTTTATTTTATTTCTGACTTCTTCATCATCAAATTCTTCTTCATCGTCAAAAAGATAATGTGCTATTAAATTACCACCATATTCAAAAAAAGCAAAATCTATATCTTCCTTAAGTGGCTGTAATTCTTTATGATTACAAAACAGTTTCAGAAATTTAGAAAGATATTTTCTATCTGTTGGGCCTTCAACCCAAAGAGAAGTATTAGCTAAAAACACAGAAGATGTATTCACTCCTAGTATATCCAAAACCTCTTTTTTTGGTTTTACATTTGTTTTGATAAAAAAAGTATTGTCTTCTTGTTTTTCAAATTGAAAAATAGAGATATCATCACTTTGTATTGAAGTATCAAGAAAATGATTTGAATGAGTTGTGAAAAAATATTTTAAATTCTTTGATTTTAAATATTCGTCGTTTAAAAGAGTTTCTATAAAAACTCTCTGTAAACCTGGGTGTAAATTCATTTCTGGTTCTTCGATAAAAAACCAATCATTATTATCAGCTATAAAAATTGGAAACAAAAGAATTATTAATGACTGAATTCCATCTCCTAAATGGTAAATAGGATATTCTTCGTCATCAACAGAGAATAGCATTTCCTGTTTTTTCTTATCAGAAGTTAATTCTACTAACTTACCTTTAAAAAAATATTTTGACAAAAAACTTTCAAATTCTCTGACTTTTTTTCTGTTATTTCCAGAAGAGTTTTTTAGTGTTGAAATAGTTCTATATAATTCTAGTCCAGTAAATACGTCATTTTCAATTCCATATTTACTTTTTACTACTTCTTTAAAATTCCCTAAATCTAAAGAACCACTTTCTTCGTGAATAGATCTTAAAATCGGAATATAAGTTTTCTTAGAAGGAAGTAATTTTCCAATCCATAATAGTTCATCTAAAATTATCTTTGCCCTGTTTATTAATTCAATGAAGTTTACCTTACGAAATCCTCTATTCTCTAATTGATCTTTTGCTCTGCTAATTAAACCGTCTAAAGCTTTAATTTCATCACTGTAAGAGATATTCCCAGAAATTGTTCTTAAGTAAATATTGTTATTTAATAATTTATTTAAGTGTTTTATTTCTCCTTCTAGAAAAAACTCATATTTTGATTTGAAATCGCTAATATCTCTTATCAAAAGATTTAATTTGATATTTACAGGTGAAAGATTTTTAGAAATTTGTAATTCTTCTTTTCTAAAATCAGATTTAATGATAGCTCTTAAAAATCGACTTTTCCCACTATTGTTAGAACCTATAAAAAAATTCACTTTTTTAAATTCACCTAAACAAAAAGATTCCTTTCCTTCAATTATTGGAAAGTTCCATTTATAATTTAATTTTTCTTCAGTAGTAATTTCTTTAATTGAATCCTGTTTTGAAAATGAAAAATACATAGCAATATTTTATTTTAATTTATTTCTTCCCCTCAACAATAACAACTATTTCTCCTTTTGGAGGTTTTGCTGTATAATGTGCTAAAACTTCAGTTGAAGTTCCTCTAATTGTTTCTTCAAACATTTTTGTAAGTTCTCTTGATACAGAAACTTGCCTGTCTGCTCCAAAATACTCTACAAAATGCCCTAAAGTCTTTATCAATTTATGTGGAGATTCATAAATAATCATGGTTCTTTTTTCTTCAGCCAATAACAAAAAACGTGTTTGTCTTCCTTTTTTAACAGGTAAAAAACCTTCAAAAACAAATTTATCATTAGGCAAACCAGAATTTACCAAAGCAGGTACAAAAGCAGTTGCACCAGGTAAACAATCTACTTCAATATCATTTTCTACACAAGCTCTTGTCAATAAAAAACCAGGATCTGAGATTGCAGGTGTTCCAGCATCAGAAATTAAAGCACATGTTTCTCCGTTTTTAATTCGGTTTAAAATACCAACAATAGATTTATGTTCATTATGCATATGATGACTATGCATTTGTGTAGAAATCTCATAATGTTTTAAGAGTTTCCCACTTGTACGCGTGTCTTCAGCTAAAATAAAATCGACTTCTTTTAGAATTCTAATGGCTCTAAACGTCATGTCTTCTAAATTACCGATTGGTGTAGGTACTAAATATAATTTACTCATTTTATTTCTTTATTATTTAAAAGTTCTCGATACAATTTTTCTTCATTCTTCAGAAAAATCACTCGAACTGACAGTGCTTTTTATGCTTGTGTATAATTGCTCAAATACTGTCACTTCGAGTGATTTCGATTTTTTTAATCGAAATTGTATCGAGAAGTTTTTAAATTGATTCGTACGTTTCTACGGTAATATCAGCAATTATATCACCTGTATGCTTTATAGAAAGTGGTTCAAATAATACAAGATGAACTTCTTCTTTTGCAATTGGTTTATGTTCTACTCCTTTTGGTACAATATAAAATTCACCTTCATTTAAGGTAATGGTTTTGTCACGTAATTCTATGTCTAACGAGCCTTTCATCACCATAAATAATTCATCTTCATGGTCGTGTTTATGAAATACAAACTCGCCTTTTAGCTTTGCTAGTAGTATTTGTTGTCCGTTTAATTCACCAATTTTTTTAGGTGACCAATGATCAGAAAATAGTTTAAATTTCTCCTGGATATTAATTACACTCATAACCACAAACTTACAAAAGAATTATGGAAAATTCTTTTGTAAGTTAAAAATCTGTGAATAGTAAATTCTAGTAAATCAGTATTTTTTTAGTTGAAAATTTCTTGGAATTGGTAACTTTTAAAAAATATAGTCCTTTAGAATATTCAGCAACATTTATGGAGTTGTATCCAATAGATAATCTACCGGTTTTTAGTATTTTGCCATTGATATCTATTAAAATATAATTTACTTCTTCTTCTATAGATAAGTTAATGTATTCAGTTACTGGGTTTGATAGTATTTTGAATCTTTTAAAATCGAAATTATCGACTGAAAGTGAGATACAAGCTGTCTCATCAGCAACAAAGTTAGAAGTAGCATCAATATTGGTCCAGTTTGTGGTGCTCCAAGCAACATCATCTGCATAAATACAGGTAAGGTTTGAGTTGTTTATAGCAGTAAATTCCGTGAAATTAGTGTTGTTTCCATTTCTTACATCTAGCGTTGTTAATTTATTTTGAGAGGCTTTTAACTTTGTTAATTTGACATTACCAGCTACATCTAAATACGTTATTAGGTTATTTGCAGTGTAAAGACTTTCTAAATTAGGGTTGTTTCCTATAAAAAGATCTGTAAGTTGATTATTTGAACATTCTAGATAAATTAAATCATAACTATAATATAAATATTCTAACCTAGTTAATTGATTGTCGTTACAATATATTTTAAGAAGGTTCATATTATTAAAGAGCTCTAAAGAAGTTAGTTGATTGTGATTACAAATTAGAGTAATTAAATATTGATTATCAAAAAGAGACAAATCAGTTAAGGCATTATTCGCAACATTTAAATAAGTAAGTGCTTTAAAATCTTCAAGACCTGTGATATCTGCAATATTTTTATTGGAAACATTTAAAGAATCGATAGATTTTATAGTATTAGTCAACACATAATCATCTAAAGTCCCAGAATCATATCCTAAATTTATTAATGCTTGTTCAAAATTATTATCAGGAACATACGTTTCAAAATAATGACAATTACCACCAAAAGTTACTTGGTTGTCAACATCTGTCCAGTTTGTAGAACTCCATGTAGGTTCATCTACTTCTATACAATTTAAACGCCAATTGTTGAGTGCATTAAATCTTGTAAAGTTGACATTGTTTCCGTTTTTTACATTTAACATTTCGAGTTGATTGTTATTACAAACCAAATCTGTTAAAAAACGATTTTTAGAAACATCAATATTTGTTAATTGATTATTATGAACAAATAAAGTGGTTAAAACTGAGAGATTAGATAGATTTAAATCCGTAATCTGTGTGTAAACAAAATTCAAAAGAGTTAATTCAGGGTTTTTACTAACATCGATACTAGAAATTGTACTTCTTGCTTTGTCATTCCCTCCAAAAGAAACTTTTTTTAATTTGATATTATTACTGATATCTAAAGAAACTAAAGGATTGTCATTAAGACCGAGTTCTTCTAGAAGCGTATTTTGTGATACATCAATAGTACTTATTTTGTTGATCCAACAATCTAAACGTTTTAGGTTTATATTTTCTATTACATTTAGGCTTGTTAATTGATTGAATTCACCTTCCAAAATTTCTAATGCAGTATTTTTAGAAACATCAATATTTGTTAATTGATTAAAAGAAAAGTTTAAATGGATTAATGAATTACTATTTGTGACGTCTAAATTGGTTAAAGAATTCTGTTGACAATTTAGATCTAATAATGCGGTAAAATCTTCAATACCTTTTAAATTAGCAATGTCTTTACCAGAAATATCCAAAACTTCAACTGTGTTTATGTTTGCTGTTGGCACATAATCATCTAAAGTTCCAGAATCATAGCCTAAATCTATTAATGCTTGTTCAAAATTATCATCAGGCACATAGGTGGTTTGTGTAGAAGCTGTATCACAATCTGCTTGGTTTAATACAAAATGAGTAGTTACATCTACTTTTTTCCAGTTTGTGGTACTAAAATCTGCATCATCAACAAAAATACAGGTTAAATCAGGATTATTGGTTGCATCAAAAGTATAATCATAACCCGTTCTATAATCATAACTACTGCTTATTTGTCCGTTTTCTCCATTTCTAAAATCTAAGAATTCAAGATTATTATTACTACAATTAAGAATACTTAATTCTGTGGTATTACTTAAATCTAATGACGTAATACTGTTATTACTACAATCTAAATTAGCCAAACCTATTGGTACACTTAATGCCGTTAATAAGTTGTTACTGGAATCAACAACTCTTGTATCTGTATTTAATATTAAACTTGTTAATTGGTTATTATCACAAGCAAATTCCAAAAAATGATTTGTACTAACATCAAGTGTTGTTAAAGAATTATTACTACAAACAAATGTTTCTAATTCAATAAAATCTTCAATCCCTGTTAAGTCCGCAATGTTTTTGTTAGAAACATCTAAAAAACCTATTGTACTTATGTTTACTGTAAGAACATAATCATCCAGTACATCATCTAAACCTTCATTAATAAGCGCTTGTTCAAAATTAGTATCTGGCACATACGTATATGAGTTTATAAAATTACAGGCTGCTTCTGAATCTACAAAGGTTGTATTTGAATCTACACTATTTTTCCAATTTGTGTTTGCGTAAGAAACATCATCAACAAAAACACACGTTAATAAAGGGGTATTACCACCGTAAAAATCGTATATTTTTGTATAATCTGCTCCATTTCTTAGATCAATGCTTGTAAGTAAAGGATTGTTGGCAAAGTATAGCCCTTCTACATTGGTATTTGAAAAATCTAAGGTTGTAAATTGATTATTGTTTAAGGCAAGAAAGTTAATATAGTTTACATTGTTAAAATTAATATTGGTAATGTTATTATCATCGCACCCAAACTCTAATATTTGCACTAAAGTAGTAGGTAGAATAATTGTTGTTAGGTTATTTCGTTCAACAATAAGGTTTGCCAAAGATGTTACAGGAGGCAGTGTTAAGGTGGTTAAATTATTATCTGAACAAGATAAATCTGTAAGAGAAATAAAATCTTCAATTCCGGTTAAGTCAGAAATATTTAGCTCGTTTAAATATAATGATTTTACAGAACTTATATTTGCGGTAAGAACATAATCGTCTAAAACATCATCTAAACCTTCATTAATAAGCGCTTGTTCAAAATTGTTATCTGGCACATAAGTTAATTCACTTAATAAAGGAGTTGATGTAGTAAACAACAAACTTGATGAAAAACTTGAAGTATTCGTTTCTGAATAAAGGTGTTGAATTTGAACTTCATAATTAGTACTGTAATATAAATTATCAATATTAACTGTAGTGCTTTCAGTTTCATCCAAAAGAACCCAATCAGCAGCACCAATTTTTCTGTATCTTAATATATAGGACGAAGAACCAATTACATAGTCCCAATTTAAATCTACAGAAATAGTTGTAATATTCTCGGCTGTAAAGTTAGCTGGAATTTGTGGTGACAAATAACGAAATGCTTCTAACTGAATTAAACCTTCATTTGAATTGGCTGAAGCGCCAATAAAAGTTGTTCCATCGGCACTTAAATCGACTTTAAAACCAAAACTGGCATAATAAACAGGACTATGGTTGTAATAAGAATCACCCGTTAACTTCTGAATAAAATTCCAAGTTCCTCCATTTTTTTCATATATTTTAACTTGACCACTTGACCAACCATTATCATTTTTACCACCAAGAACAATTTTAGCTCCTGTTGCATCTAAGGCTATAGAAGCACCTAAATAATCATTCGCATAAGTTCCTTTAATCGTTTGATCGAGATTATAGCCAGTTCCATTGTATGTATATATTTCTGTCTCTCCTCTAGAATTATCTACGAAACTATTTGAGAGTGCTAGCGTATTTCCATCAGTATTTAATGCTAGGTGGGTAATTTGGTAAGATGGTAAATTTATATCTCCAATAACATTCCATCCAGATGAATATCTAAATATTCTAACCATGTGTTGATCTTGAGAATCATCAGCTTCATCTATATATCCACTAGTTGCTATTGTTAATCCATCATCACTAAATGCAATAAGATTTCCATACTTACCTGTACCTGTATATTTGTTATTACCTTGGTGCGTAAAGTAACCCCCAAAAGTATGACTTAATTGAAAACCGCTATTTATAGTATTATTGTATAAACGCATCTCACTGCCATCGTAACCTAAGATGCCACTATTAGCAACACTATCATCTACGGTGTGTAAATTATAATAAGAACCTACACCAATGGCTATTTTATCTCCAATATTATTAAGTTCTATAGAAGTACCAAAATAATCATTTTCTCCATCATTATTACGATAGACCCCATTATACCAGCCATCTAAATGACTAATTAAACTCAGGTCATTTAAATTTACATTGTAAATATCAACAGTACCAACTCTATCAAAACCGTTAATTACTGCTTGTGGTCTACCAATTGCAACAACATTTCCATTACCACTTAAACTTACAGTTATATGGTTAACTGTATTTGGAAAAGTAATTTCATTACCTATTTGAATCCAAGAATTATCTTTAAATTTATATACGCTTAAAACATCGTTATCTGTAGTTCTAAAGACTACAGCTTTCGTATTTCCATCTGAACTTATACTAATATCATGAATTTCTCCTGTTGGATTAACATCACTACCTATCTGAAGCCATTTTTGAGCATGAACAGGAGTATTAAATAGTAGAAAGAGTAAGAAACAAGATATTTTTAACCAGTTTAGATTTATTTTTTTTATAAATATGGTAAGTATTTTTCTTTTCATTTGTCAAGTTTTTATGTATGGGATTAATAAATTTCTGAACTAAAAATCAATGTTACTTACTGTTTTCTATTTTCAAAATAAAAGTTGAGAAAATGTTCTATTTTAGGTAAAAACATCAATTTTAGTTAGCAATAATATTAATACAAGAATTGAGATTAATTGTAATTTATAATAAGCAACGCATTACATTTTTAGGCTAGTCGCAAGCTGTATTTAATTCCTCTTTAAGTTCAGAAATTAATTCGTTATAATTTACTTCTTCTGAATCTGAAAAACATTCTTTTCCACTTTCAATTGTAGTAATCAAACTTTGAATCTCTTCTTTTAATGCAGAGCAATTTGCATCTGTAGGATTTTCATATTGAGCCATCAATGCATCACTATAATTTTGAATCCCTTCTTGAATGTTTTCTATGTAATTTTCACAAAAATCACTATTGGGGCTGTCGTCACTAGAACAAGAGATATTAAATAATATAACTGTTAGAAACAATACGAATCCATTTTTTAAATTTTTCATTTCAATTTGGTTTTGAATTACTCCACAAAGTTATGGCATGAAATAAAGGAAATCGCCGTAATATATAGTGATTCCTATCACCCTAAAGGGTGATTTAAAACAAAAAAAGAAGAAATTTAGTTGGATATTTTTTGAATGGCTTGCACTCTATTTTTTACATCGAGTTTTGTGTAAATATGAGAAATATGCGTTTTTATGGTGTTATTAGAAACAAACATTTTTTCTGCTATTTGAGCATTGCTAAGTCCGTTAGAAATATGTTCAAGAACTTCAATTTCTCGTTTTGATAATTTAAAATCTACGAACTCTTTTTTAGAAAAAGAAGTGTTTTTTTGATGACTTGTTTTCAATTTTTTAATCTGTAATAAATAATTTTGAAGCTGAATGTTTTTTTGCTCTAATTCTAATGTTTTATTTCTTTTTAGCAGAAATAGAATAACTAATAAAGTAACCACGGTTACAACGCCAATTACAGCACTTATAATAAAAAGCCAAAAGTTAGAAGCCGCTTTTAAATCACTTTTATTTTTAGCTTTTGCTAAAGATTGAATTTCAGTATCTTTCTTAGACGATTCATAACTAATTTCAGTGCTGATAAAACTTTTTAAGGAAGCTTCGTTTATAATACTATCTCTAAATGCTAAAACTTGTTTTTGTGCATTTAATGCTTTTTCAAACTGATTTTTTTTGGAATAATAAGTCGTTAAAGTTTTATAACCTAGTAAAATATTTTCTTTAGAATTAATTTGTTTCGCTTTCTCTAACCCAATATCAATGTATTTTTTTGCTTCATTATTTTGATTTAAATACAGTTGATTGATGCCTATGTTTAGATAGGATTTGCTTAAGTAACGCGTGTTTTTAAACTTTTTTAATTGCGGAATTGATTTAAAATAAAAGGAATTCGATTTTTTATACGCTCCTTGTTTTTGATATAATTTTCCTAATAAGGTATATTTTATGGCCACACCTTCTTTTCTTGGGTGGTTGATGGCAATTTTTAAGGCTTTATCAATATAAAAATAAGCGGAATCATATTCTTGTTTTTGGATAAAAATCTCGCCAAGATTAGCATAACCATATTCTTGCCCTTTTTTATTATCCATTTCTTTTTCAAGCAAGATTGCTTTTCTTAAATAATAGTGCGCTTTATCATATTGTTCAGAGTCAATAAATACATTTCCTATTCCGTTTAAGGCAATAGATCTACTCCGTTTACTTTTTGTTTTTTCTGATAATTTTAAAGCTTTAAAATAATGATTAAAAGCCTCTTTTTCTAGATTTACTTTTCTGTAAGTAACACCAAGATTGTTTAGGCATTTAATAATTAATAAGGTGTCTGTAGTTTGGTTTAAGTAAGATAATCCTCTTTTGTGATTGGTTATAGAGCTATTATAATCTTGTTCATATCTAGCTGTTAAACCTTTTCTGTCATAACAAATACCGATTCCTTTGATATAAAAAATAGTTTCAGAAACCGTTAAAGCATTTTCTATAACTCTTTTGTCAATTTCTTTTTGACGTATAGATTGTTTGTATAAATCAATTAAATTGTCAACCTTTTTTATAGAATTAGGAGTGTTTTTAAGTATTTGAAAAGCACTATCAATCTGTATTGTCTTTTTCTGAGAATATAAAGGGAAAGACAACATTAAAACACACCAAAATAGATAAAAGTGTCTCATACCAAATTGTTTCTATCAAAGATAAAACTTAATTGCTAATTTCTTTCACTTCTTTTATCTTTTTAGGTGAATTATTAAGAGGTGTTTTTTAGATATTAATTTCATTTTTACAGCGCTATTTATTAAGAATTGTTCGGATTCTGCGTTACCGATTGTAGCAATTGTTTGAGCTCTTTTTTGAGATGCTGAACTAAATTCAGCATTACAAAAAAAGCGAGTGCGGAAAGCGGGGCATTTCTCTTTAGAAATGAACGCCCAAAAAAGCCATATTAAATAGAAAATGTTTAATTTTGCACCTCATTAAAAGAAAAGAAATGTATAGAAGTCATTCTTGTGGAGAGTTAACAGCATCACATATAAATACAGAAGTAACCTTATCTGGTTGGGTTCAGAAATCGCGTGATAAAGGGTTTATGATTTGGGTTGATTTACGTGATCGCTACGGAATTACGCAGTTAATTTTTGATGAAGAGCGTACGCCAAAAGAAATGATGGAAAAAGCAAAATCTTTAGGTAGAGAGTTTGTAATACAGGTTACAGGTACTGTAATTGAGCGTGAAGCAAAGAATTCTAAAATGGCTACTGGAGACATTGAAGTGTTGGTTTCTAAATTAGAAATCTTAAATGCATCAGTAACTCCACCATTTACAATTGAAGATGAAACGGATGGAGGAGAAGACATCAGAATGAAATATAGATACTTAGATATTAGAAGAAATCCTGTTAAAGACAGTTTGATTTTTCGTCATAAAGTAGCAATGGAAGTTCGTAAATATTTATCTGACGAAGAATTTATTGAAGTTGAAACTCCGTATTTAATTAAATCTACTCCTGAAGGAGCAAGAGATTTTGTGGTTCCTTCTCGTATGAATGAAGGTCAGTTTTATGCTTTACCACAATCTCCTCAAACATTCAAACAATTGTTGATGGTTGGTGGAATGGATAAATATTTTCAGATTGTAAAATGTTTTAGAGACGAAGATTTACGTGCAGATAGACAGCCAGAATTTACACAAATTGACTGTGAAATGGCGTTTGTTGAGCAAGAAGATATTCTAAATATTTTTGAAGGATTAACGCGTCACTTGCTAAAAGAAGTGAATAATGTTGAAGTGGAGAAATTTCCGAGAATGTTATATGATGATGCAATGCGTTTGTATGGAAATGACAAGCCAGATATCCGTTTTGGAATGGAGTTTAGCGAGTTGAATGAAATTACACAACATAAAGATTTTGGCGTTTTTAATAGCGCAGAATTAGTGGTTGGTATTGCAGTTCCTGGAGGAAATAAATTCACAAGAAAAGAAATTGATAAGTTAATTAAATGGGTTAAAAGACCACAAGTTGGTGCTTTAGGAATGATCTATTGTAGAGTGAATGAAGACGGAACTTTTAAATCTTCTGTTGATAAATTTTACAATCAAGAAGATTTAGCAAAGTGGGTTGAATCTACTGGTGCAAAACCTGGAGATTTAGTGTGCGTTTTATCTGGAGAAACAAATAAAGTGAGAGCACAAATGTCTGCTTTAAGAATGGAATTAGCAGAACAATTAGGATTAAGAGATCCTAAAGTATTTGCGCCTCTTTGGGTAATTGATTTCCCATTATTAGAATTAGATGAAGAAACTGGGCATTATCATGCAATGCATCACCCGTTTACATCTCCAAAACCTGGTCAAATGGAATTACTAGACACAGATCCTGGAGCAGTAAAAGCAAATGCGTATGATTTGGTTTTAAACGGAAATGAAA
>JQIA01001076.1_pt1 | contig 14613 bp, 11 predicted proteins | sample 811431 | NCBI WGS metagenome assembly JQIA01 (sample SAMN02998118, study PRJNA258478) | marine sediment metagenome | biome: marine; feature: seafloor; material: sediment; isolation source: oil-polluted sediment collected from 3 locations (0.5 km, 0.7 km and 0.9 km)... | place: USA: Gulf of Mexico ... | reverse complement strand
TATAGCTCAATTATTTCATCAAAAGAAACAGAAGCATATCGCACGCAGAATATGGCAAAGCTTGAAGTTGTTGAACATAAAATATCAAAAAATAAGGAAGAGTTGGGTGACCTTAAAAAAAATCAATCGATGTTTCAACAAAACTTGACAGAATCAATTGAGCTTAGCCAAAGGATATTTGAAAAAATTTCAGAGGACGACAATCATAGTTACCGGATCGTTACAAGAACCAACAAGTTAAGGGTTAAGCCAAAATTTAAATCTTTTGCCATTACTTCAGTTTATCCAAATCAGCAAATTCAAGTTATAAAGAAAAAAGGGGATTGGGTTTATATTGTATTTACAGATTTGATTACAGGTGTTCCGAAAACAGGATGGTTTCCTAAAAAATATACTATACAACAAAAATAAAATTACAAAGTGAATGGTATGAAGAAAATCACAATAAATAATTAGAGTTTTTCTGTACTCTCAGGGTCCTTAGCGTGGGTTTGTTAATAAAATCAGCCATATTCCCTCACTCTAACTCTTAAGTTATTTATAGTTATGGTAAAAACACCTGAGTATTTCATACTTCAATTTAAGTTAAGAATCATCTCTTTATGTTGCGACTTTTATTTATCTGATTTGATGATTTTATATTGAAATTTCTTCTTAAATTTTGTCGTATTATAGTATATTTATTTGATAACAAACAAAATTAATGATTCTTGCCAAAAGTGACAAAATACGCTAAAACACTATAAAATATTGGGGATGGAATTATTCATAAAACGCTGGTGCTGCATAATAATATTGTTGAGAATACTATAAAAACATAGTTATAGGATATCATAATGAAAAAAAGAAATACAGATATTCAATGCGAAAAGATTTTGAACGGTTTAAAAACTTTGATCGACCAGCTAAAAGAGCCCTTAGCTCAGAGTGTGCTTGACTTTGAAAACAATGCCAAAACAAATAATTACTATGATTTTTTAATAAAATTAAAACGAAGCCTAACGCAGTATGCAGAAAAGGGCGGAAATCTTTTATATGTTGGGTTTGTTGGTCACTATTCTGCCGGCAAATCTAGTACTATTAATTCAATTTTAGAAATATGGGATAAGAAAGGATCTCGCAATGTTGGCTTAAACCCTACTGATAAATCGATAACTCTGCTAACAGATAAAAATAATAGTTCTTATTTGATTGGGATTATTCGCGAAGGTGCTGTTTCAATTCGCACTGAATTTTATAATATCCCCTTGTTACAAAACTTAGTAATTGCAGATACTCCTGGCACAGGCGATCCGCATTTAATCGAGGAAATGGCAAGAGATTTTTTACCTATATGCGATTTAATAATTTTTTTTCTATCAGCAGCTAATCCATTAGATAAAACAGATATTCCTCTTCTATTGGAAGTACACAACCAGCTCCCATTTATTCCTATCAAGTTTGTGATTACACGGGCTGATGAGTTTATTATAAACAAAAAGGAAGAATTAAATGTTGATAATTTTGATGAGCTTAATTCAGAAATTTTCCTTTCAGAATTAATTGGCAGATTAAACAAATTGGCTACGGATTTCGATTTTAGTAATGATGATTTTATAATGATTGACAATATCGAAAAATATAATATTGGCAGTCTAAAAGAGTTTCTTTTGAAATCATCGAATAAAGATAACATGGACACATATGTTTCCATGCACGCTAATAAACTTAGCTTCTTTATTTCAAATGCCGATGAAGCGAAAAATTTCTTTCGAGAACACATAGATGCAAATCTTACTGAATTATCGAGAATCGTATCTAATTCAGAAAAAATGATAGAAGAATATCACGATAAAGTACAAATAACTAATAATAAATTGACAACTATATGGGCAGATAAACACAGTGAACTCAAGAGAATTAAGGAACGTGAAATAATATTTTCACGGGATGATGATGTATTGCCTAATAGTTTAAACAATCTAACGAGGTTTCGAGATGGTCATTTTAAGTTAAAAAAGAAAATAAAGGATGAAACCAAAAGTAAATCTCAAGATATAGTTGATTTTATAGTAATATATATTAAAGAAAGGCTTCGAAATTATTTTAATGAAATACGCAAGGCAAAAGAAGTTGCGGAGCTAAGTGAATTAAGAATTGAAGACCTTGATAAAATAGAGTTTAAGAAAGATTCGATGGTGATTGATCAGTTAAACATTAATCCACCAATAAATTTAGTTACCTCATTAGAAAATTTTCAAAAATCTTTTCATGACCATTTATGTGATATAAAGGAAAATATAATAGATAAATGCAAGAAGGTTGAATCAAAGTTACGTAAAAAGACTCCACTTAAAGAATGTAAAGATATCATTCAGGAGGCAGCTGAGACCTTATCTGATGATGTTGAACCATATTTTGCAAATGTAGTAATTTATCGAACAAGTGTTTTTTCTCATAAAGTTAAGGAATCCATTGAAAAGCTGGGGATCGGTGCAAAACTTGATTCTTTGGATTTCGATTTTACTGATGATGAAAAAAGTGCTATTAAAAATCTAACCCAAGAACAAATATTTCCAAAATTTCAGGAAATAATAATTAAGTATGAAGGCGAACTTCGATCCTTATCCGATAATTATAGTACCCTTCTGGACAAGGCTTTAAGGTTGAGACTTAATTCTCCAAATGAATTTCATGATAATTATGAGTCTAAATACAATAGTAAACAAAAAGAATTTGTAGATGAGGTGATTCAAAAGTCACAACGAGAGCTCACCAAAACTCGGGACCTTATTATTGATGACCTGAATCGGAGTTCAGCATCTCAGACGGCATCTTATAATGATGAACTAAATATCCTTAAAAGAAAACAAACAAATAAATATTCCATTATTATTGCTGTTATCGCATTTGTTGTATTTGCTGTAGGTTTTCTTGGGGCCAATTATTTCGGGCCAATTGATTTGCAAAATATGCCGGTTGATACGCAAAATATATGGTGGAATATTGGTGTGGGAATTTTTTGTAGTGTTGTAGCAAATATTATTTCCATTCCAATAGTAAAGAAAAAAGATGAATACCCTAAAAAAATTGCAGATCTTGAAAGTAAATACAAGAGATATTCATGGTCAAGCTCCCAAAGTCTTATTGATGCAAAATTAGAAGAATATAAGTTTCCTCAAGAGACTTCAATATATATAGAAAGCTATTTAGACGAATTATGGATGCAACTAATTAAGGGGAAAGATAAAAATTACTCTTTTAAATTTGCTTACGAATCCTATGATAAAATAATTGAACTGGATATTGAATATAATGAGTTGTTGAAGCGTTATCAAAATATAGTTGAAGATATGTGCCCCCATTTTATTGAATATTTCAGTGACCTTGATAGCAATTTAGAAAAATTGAAGAAAATTTCAGATAAAGTAAAAAAAGAAGCGATTGAACCGTCATTTAGCTTATTGGCTGAAACAAAAAACAAGTTGGTTGACGTCCATAATCAAGTTAGTAGTATAAAATTTGCGTAATCGTCGAAAATTCTCCTTCGATCGCTTCCAGCCCACGCTTAAGTTGTGCCCTATACATCAAAAAACGAACTATTGTTCTAATCACCCGTCAAGTATACAAGAGAGAGTTGATAAAAAACGACCAGATTAACACATAATAATGTTAATTTTCCAATGACAATTCTTACAGATAATAATCATTCCTTAAGTTTTAAATCAAAGAAAATTCAATAGTTCAACTTTTATTTATTTAATAAAGTGCAAACGCAGGGCATGCCGGAGAGGCCAGCATGCCCATGTTGATAAAACAATCTATTCCAGAAAGAACTGATACTTTGCCATTCCAATTTTATAGCTGATTATTACTCTGTCGATATCATCAGTTTGAAAGTCAGTACCAGAAACAAGTACATCCATTTCATCCGTAGATTGTCCTGAATCAGTTAGATTGAATGAACTGCTACTTGTGTTTAAAACAATCGATATCCTTTTATCGTATGCAAGAGTGCTGAAAAATTCTTCATTAATGACTTCATCATATCCTGTTCCACTGTACCTGTACCATTTAATGTTAAGCGATTCAAAATCACCTGTCACACTGGTATTGATCATAGCCGTAGGTACAAATGCTTTAAAATTACCACTGGCATCAAAAGGTTCGGCTGCAACGAACACAAAGTCCCCCATTTCAACATCAGTGTCGTCATTGTTCAGTATCCAGCTTCCAGCCGGTAGTTCGTCCACGTAAGCAACTTCAATTGTTGTGACACCGACACCAGCATTAAATCCGGGAGTTGTTTTTATAATAGGGGTGTTTTCGTCAGCATCATTCGTGCAGCTATAATCTGTAAGGTTGTCAGGGTTTGAATATTTTATCGCTGATGGTGGATATAGTTCTACTCTATCAACGCTGTACTGTGGATAAAAAATTGGGTATACACCGTTAAGATTAGATGCTTTTGAAAAAGCTGATATATCATTATACTGCCCCTCAACAGAATCAGGCGTACCGATATTGAATTTAATACCGACATAGCCCTCAATGTCAGAATTGACATATATATTCTGGTACAGTTTAACGACATCATCATTCTGAGCAATTTTTTCAAGAACGGCAACGTTGCTTTCGCTAAATGAGCCGGAACCTTCAACCGTCGTGCTGCATAATGTTGTCTGGATGTTAACCGTACCCACATCTAAGTCATCTTCCAACTTGGATGCATCAATAATATCAAGCGTATCAGTAGCATTACCTGTTGGCAGTTTTAAATTGCCGTATATTTTTTTTGTCTGACTGTTTACAACAAATAATACAATGTCATCTTCTTCAAGAATGCCAGTATCGATATCAAAGGAACCATCGCTGTTAATTGTAAACTCTTCATATTCCTGTCCGTGGTCATACATTGCAACAATAGTATCCGGTTCATCAACACTTTTTGACTTTGTAAACCCTGAGACTTTACCGGTTATTTTCATTGATGCCGTGGATGAGGTTTTACTGTCGCTACTACATGCGACCAATAATAGTGCCATAGAAATTAATACAAGTAATTTTTTCATCGATTTTATCCTCCATAAAATAATATGTTACTAAGATTAGAGTAGTATTTCTGAATAATGGTTATCATCACTAAAACAGATAATTCTTGGATTTGTGCATAGTGCAATTGGCTCGAATCATCTACCAAGAAAGAATCAAGGCCGTTTTTTCAGGAGTTACAATGTATATTTGTATTTATTGCCAGTTATACTCCCCGACTTCCCGTTTTATCAGATTATTTTTTGCAAAATGATTAAAAAGACCATTCAGAAAACCTATTGCATCTTCATCAAGAGTCATATTCGTTCCCATTCTGACATAACCCAGTATTTCATCATTAATTCTTAATTCATGGCCGACATATGCAGTACCGAAACATGCGTCATGTTCTGCTATTTCAAGTGAGTCAAGACCGCTGATTTTAGCTTTCCCTTTAGCTCCTTTCAAAAACCACGGGATCAGACTTGCAAAGAATGATTTTTTTAACGTGCAGAAGTGAATACAGGTGTTCGTTACCATCAGTCCGGTAAAAACAGAACCAATCATCGTTCCCTTATTTAATAAAACAAGTGGCTTTTCACCCTGCGATAAATTCAGATAGGCTTTTTTATGTTTTTCGATTTGCTCAGGGCTGATTTCATCGAAGCACCAGACATTCTTGCTTTTAACACCTTGATAATTCTTACAGAAATCCGCAGTTGTCTGCGTTAAATCGACAGGTTTTCCATTATTTTCGTTGATAAAAACGTATTCAGGCTCATTTTTTTCTGAATCGGTAGTATCAGTAGCGCCAAAACGGTTCGGTTCCTTACTGTCCTGAAACAAAAAATAAAACAGAACCAGTCCTACAATAGGAATGAGGGCTATCAGTTGTAACCAGCCACTTCTATTAGTATCGTGCAGTCTTCTGGTTGTTACGGCTATGGTCGGCAGTAGAATTGCTATGTAAATGATCAGGCTTACCATAGCGCCAAGAGTTTCACTTATAAGGCCAACAACTGAACCGGCGGTGCTACAAAGGATGATAAATAAAAAAAACCACCAATATTCTGATCTGGTGGCTCTACCGTGGAAATCCTTATATTTCTGAAAACATGTTGTAATTGAATCGGCAAATGTCATTAGTCTTCTCCTGATTTTTTTTATAAGTTATTTATGCTTTATCTTAAAGTTAAATGGCACAGGTTAAAGCATGAAGAGAGTTTCAGGTGATATTCCATAGATAGTAACGTAAATCTGATCGTCATCATCTGTTTTTTGAGTGGTGTATGAAAAGTCTAAGGGGTTTGAAATTCTTCCTTTTGAATTTTTTATCGTTAATTGAGCCGCACAGCTTTGACAGCCAGTTTTCTCATTAACATCCGTTGTTCTGATTGCATCAATGCTCAGTTCAACCTGGCTTGCTTCCTTCTTTCCGTAGGTTATAGTTGTTGCAAGTTGTTCGCGGATAATCTGTTTGACTAAATCTGTGGTATCATCACTGGAGCATTTTGGGTTTGAGCTTGAGCAGCTTGAGAAAATTAGTGCTAAAAAAATGATTGTGATTACGATAAAACCGGCCTGCTTTCTTGTAGTGTTCATGGGTAACCTCTTGTTTTAAAAATAAAAAAGGACACGCCTAAGCATGCCCATCCGAGGTGTCGCCAGACACATTATAGGAACATAACGAAGACGTGCCCTAGCAGGCACGTTTCCGTCAGATTTTTTTCCTATAATTAAACAAAGCTGGCGACTTTTCGGATGGAAAATTTCTTTGAAAACGATTAATTTTAAATTTTATGGTTCAATTATTAGTTCCGGGCACCTCCTTGTGAAGTCTGTTAATAATATAAAATTGAATAACAATAAATAATTTCATATCAGCCTGTCGATGTCAATTACATATTGATTAATTACGACACTGAATCTGCTTGACCGTAGTTGCTCTTCAGCTATTTTGGCATGAAAAAATCATTCTTTAGTCTTCAACACCCTAATTCATCAATCTTCTTACATATTACTATATATATCAAATAATACAAACCATTGTTATTACACTTTTTCCCAAACAAATTAAGGAGGTTGAAATGAGGAAAGTGACCACGTTAGGAGACGTTTACAATCGTGCAGATGAAATGGCCAAAACATATTCAGATAGTATGGTCAATATTGATGATGTATCGTTTGAAAATCTTGATACTCTTGTAATCTCAGGTGAGCAAAAAACAATAGCTGTTACAGCGCAACGATTAATAGCAGCGAGATTAAACATTCCGTATCCATACCTAAAAAGATGTCCGGCAGACATACAGGCAGAGAACCTGAATCACTGGATTTCTAAAGAACGAAACGATTCACTGTTCTTCCGGTTTGATGGAGATACCGTCAGAGCAGTCTTTACACCAAAATACAAACCAGTAGATAATCTTCCTGTAATTGAAAGGGTCTTATCGTTAGGCTATGGCTCTGATGCTGAAGTCTCATGTAGTATTGATAAAGATTTTATGTCTCTATCTATTCTGAATGGTTCAAATTCATTCGATATTGATGGTGATGAATTCAGGCCGGGGATTTCTGTATCAAACTCTGAAGTTGGCTTATCTTCTGTTACAATCGCAGCTTTTATATTCAGGCTAATATGTACGAATGGTCTGATTCAGAAAAATGAGATCGGATCATCATTCAGGCATATATCATCACGAATATTAGATGAAATTCCTGGTATATTCAAAAGCACATCTATGGATTTAATCAAACAACAGCGTCAGCTCCGTTTATCACTTAACAGCAGGGTTGAAGATACTGAGGCAACATTTGACAGCTTTAACAGACAGTTTCAATTATCGCCTGAAGAGAAGACAGCACTGGGCTGGGCATGGCCTTACGAAGCCGGTACTTCAATGTTCAACATAATTAACGCATATACAAGGGCGTCCCAGTATGACGGACTCCCGGCCAGTTCCAGTCACAAATTAGAAAAGACAGGTGGTGCTATTCTGGCAATGGTCAATTAACATAGAAACCATTTACAGCAAAATATGAGGAACAATGAAAAAACAAAATATAACAGCAACGTCAAAAGCGGATATTTATCTGAATCCGCTGAAACTATGCAGATTACTTTTAAAGGATAAAACGAAAATGAATAAAGCCGCTTTGGTTTTACCATCAATAATTGCAAGTTCAGTAATTTTGCCCGGCACTCTGCTTGAAGGTTTGTTTGTATCTCCATTCAGAAATGGCAAGGACATCGTTGTCGGTGAAGTAATGTATCCTGAACAACTTCAGTGTGAAAACCTTTTGGGGAAAGTGGCTGAGGACAGCAGGTTACGTCAATCATTTTATGAACAGCGGTCTGACAAATATTCTCTTCACCGGCTTGATATAAACTTACTGCCGAACATACTTGATGATAATTATCGAATTATGAAAATGAAGCTGACATGTACATTTGATGACAACCGGCTCATCTGTACTGATGCATTTCCACAGACCAAATGGGTATCAGAAGGATTAAGCGTTGGTGAGCAGGTCGCAGTAAATGCCAAGGGGCAGTTTGATGTTAAACCAAGGAGTTCATTGGGAGATGCCGATATAGGTCATGCCGACGTCGGGTATAATTATTTCTATGCTCTGACGTATTCGACCCTTGCTCCTGAAGTGCTTGCAAAATATACAAACGGGTTGTGTGCATGGACTATGAATGGGAGCTACAGCAAGTATATAGCAGACGATACAAAACATTTCACAATGAATTTTCTGCTGCCAAAAGATGTAGATCAAGCCACGGTTACCATTGGTGTTGAAGTTGGTGTAACGGATCGTGACCGGCGTCACCCGGATGTGTATCCTGCAACAAAAGGGCTGCACATGACTACGCTCAAACCTCACCGGTATAAGATCACTTTTAATAAATAAGGAGAATGATTACCATGAACAAAGAATTGTATAATACTGTCATTAAATATATAGCTACAAACCCTAAACTGCTCGAAGACCTTCCTACAATGCCAAATATTGAATTCCGTACTATGGGCGGTAAAGTCTTCTGGACTGATATTGCATCATACAATGGGTGGCGTATTCAGCAGAACGTGATTCTAAACAATTGTAGAATTCTTAACCCTGATAATGTAAGGGTCGCATGGGGAGGAAAGGAGGCCATGGAAAATGCGTTTAAGGTAATCACTGACAAGAACTATAATCATTAATCTTAATAACGGTGTCATAAATGTATACCTTGTCCAACCTATAAAACCTTTAAAACTAAATCGCCAAACACCTACTCAGGAACATAACGAAGATAATTATATACAGCTTGAATAGTGACTTTTACACAAAACCCATCATTCAAATCATAATACCGATAAGACTCTTTATTATCAATCATCTTGACCATTATTGCTTCACTCATTATATAATAACAAAATTTGAACCATGAGTTTGTTGTCCCACCCAAATGTAAATCACTATTCCCACAAATTGGAGAAAAAATGGCAAAAACCATAAATTCAAATAAAGGAAAATCCATTGCAGTTGATCCGATCCGAAATGTTAAGGATATCAAGTCAATTTCAAAATTACTTTCAGACAAACCCAGAGACCTGCTCCTTTTCACTCTGGGGATCAATAACGGGTTGAGAGCTGTTGACTTGGTGAAACTGAAAGTAAAACAGGTTGAGAAACTGAAAGTCGGTGAAAGCCTTTCAATTATAGAAACCAAGACCGGCAAGAAAAATGTTCTGGTCATTAACAAACCTGTTTATAAAGTTCTCCAAAGATATCTGAAAGAGTTGAAACCGGATTCAGATGATTATCTATTTAAGAGCCGAAAAAAAGGCAAAGCGATTAATACACAGACTGTCAGTACGATGGTTAAATCATGGACTAAATCAATTAATCTTGATGGTAATTACGGTGCTCATACCTTGCGTAAAACATGGGGCTATCAGCAGCGGACTGCCTTTGGTGTCGGCTTTGAAATCATCTGCAAGAGATACAATCACTCCAGCCCGGCTATAACGATGCGGTATCTTGGGATTGAGGATAAAGAAGTGACAAATGTGTTAATGAATGAGATCGGATAAACTGAAAGGCCCGCTGTTTGATAGCGGGTTCTTTTTTTATTCCATTTGAAATCAGGTATCTGTTGGGCTGGCCCCAAAGAAGACACAAGATTGTTAGAATATATTTTATTCAAATTATACGATTACATAATACAAGAGGTGATATAATACCTGTAATAGGCTTCAATGAGAAATCAACCAACAACTGATCGGGAATTTTAAGATTTTAACGCTTAGCTCAATTGCGGAGTATGTTTGCGGGATAAAAAACTCGCAACATATTTAGACTCGCAACATAATGAGGTAAACTCCTGTACTATGATTGATTTTTCATAAATCATGGGTTAATAATTCAGGAGCTGATTAATTATCTGTAAAGGACGTCATTGGGGAATCGACAAGATCCAGTTTAAAAATTTGAAGATTTGAACGTCAGCGTCACGGGTGGAGGCGCGCAAGTACCGGAATTCCTTGCACGCTATTGTTAGGCCAGTTTCCATTGCGGAATAAGAAATTCCCTACCAAATCATTACGTTTAATACCTTGGGGAATATCTTTGTTTGATGGACCATATGGAATATACCTTCCAACAATCTTTATCTCGGTTAATCCATGTGTTGGAATTTCAATATACTCTGATTTATTGAGTTTAAGATCAGTGGCGTAAACCTCACCGTTAACCATGATTGTATGAATTTCTGTAGTTTCATCCTCTATTTCAGCTATAATAACTGACTGTATTCCCTCGGGAACAATGAAGCAGTCTTCGCCTAGTTCAAACTCGCAATGTGTGAGCAATTCCCTTTTGTAAATCACTTCGTCCCTTTTGAAAAATAAGTGTGGGCATGAGCCACATTGCCAATCGCGGTCTATGCTATACATGTTTGTTAGATCAAACGAGTGAAACTGTTGAATATACAAATTCCCACCTTTCTTGAAACGCAATGTTTGAGGCTGAATATGTTCCCCATAGGTAAGAGTCTCACTTACACTCTTTGATGTCATACTACCGTGAGAAACAACCTGTACCTGTCCGTTCAAGCCGCCACTACTTGTTGATGACCACTCTTCTTTTGATAGAGAGTATAACGGTGGTAGTAAAATCGCTATTGGCAATACTACAGTTGTACCCGGGCTTATAGGCATTTTGGGGAGAGCAATCTGTTCAATATCATTTGTCGATTTCTGAAATTCAGAAAATCCACCACTGATATCAATACAGGCATCAATAGAATCGAGCGATAAAGGTTGACTTGATATATTGGTAATTGCAGCAAAAGAACACCACAGCTTTCTAAAAATGTACTCCTCGTGAAGACCTTCACCCCAACAAGCATGCTCATAACATCCGACAATCGCGGAAACGTTTTTTATAGGCATATCAGCTTCAAGCATCAACTTTAATACGCCGTCTTTTTGAGAATAGTTATCAAGTTCTGCTCTGGTTGGAGTTCTAACTAACTCGAAGTATGCGTATTCACCCCTTATTTCTTTTGTTACAACTGATTCAGGGTACTTGCTAAGATAATCGACAGCGCTTTTGTGACACTCACCCCATGCGTTTGCATGTCTATATGATTCAGGGTGGCTTTCGTTGATGTTACTTAAATATTTTAATACCCTATTTTTAATAAGTAGAGGCTTTTCAACTGGAAATTTCGAAAGGTCACCGTTAACAATTTCAGATAAATTCTCATAATTTTCACAAACAAAGTACTGGCATAAGAATGCATCAGGCTCGCTCGGTTTTTTGACGTCGTTAGTACGAACTAATTCAATCCATTGATTCTTTGCCCTCATAAGTTCTGAAGGTGAAAATTTCGTTCCTCTTGGATGTTTTGGGTTGTAATGCCCTGCATCAGCATGACAATCAAAACAAAGCGCAATTGCATTATCATATGTATTTGCCCCGCCTAATGCTTCTTGTTTAATGTGGTGTACTTCGACCTTCACTCCTTTGTAGCGGTGGCATACGCAACAATGCCGAGCAGTATCAACAAGAATTTGATCCTTAATATTACGTGAAAACCCCAATTATTTATTCCTTATGTCTTTTATTTTTCTGATCTAACGGCTAAGCTACGCTGCACCAGCCACATAATCAGCCAACTTGGTTAAATATTCCACAAAAGAACTATCTTTTTGCCACCAAGCGTCTTCATAAGCAAATGTTCCATGAATAAGTATTATATGTTCCTTTTTTTGTGTCATTTTCTAATCTAAAATGTGGACCTGATTTTTATGTTATTCTTTTCATCAGAGCATAACGCTGAGTTTTGCCGCAAATTTGTTCAGTAGCCCTTGTTATCCAAGTAACCTGCTATTAGCATGTGCTATGTAAGCAAGCGGTTTTTGTAATTCTCTTTCTCGATTTCCCCGTACGCTTGATATCGCTTGGTATGCACATGCAGCTAAAGTAAATGCTGATCCTGCATATGCTATCTCATTACTAACAGGTGTAGCATGTAGCATAAGACCTGCTCCAAATAGCGGAGCAATTGAACCAAAAGATATTTGGCTCCAAGTTGGTTTCATTGCATCAATAATTTGCTCAACTCTTTCTTTGCTTTTAGCAATGAATTCTTCAGTAGATATGACTCTATCTTCAGCATTCGGTAGCGTAGCTATAATAGAGCATTGTGACTCAATTGAACGACGAAGTGCGGGCAACAGATGGCCATGATCATTCTTAAATCTAAGTAACTCATTTAATGTTACTGTTTCAGTTTCATCAGGGACTGGAAGTAATGAACGAAGGATTACTTCTCTAATTTTATTATGATGTGCTGCATTCTTTTTGTTAAATCTATGAGTTAAGTTTCCAAACATTCGAGAGAAAGTAATTTTATTTGTGACCGGAGCAGCATTGACACTTTCCAATGCTCCTAAACATGATGCTAAATAAGCCATAAATAAATTGGCCACCCAACCTTCAACCTCATACCACGACGAATTCACTCTTTCGGCAAGTCCATGCTCTATCAAGAATTCAGGGATTTCTCCTAATTTTTCTGTATGAATGGTAGATCGTGGCTGGAGCTTTTCATTGTGTATTCGGGCCTTTTGAGAAGGCACTCTTTGCATTCTCATTATGCGATGATTAATCAGTTTAATAAAGCACTTCTCGAAATCTGGTATTTCATATAGATAATTAGCAGGAAATATCTGCTGAACCAATTCTTCCTGAACCAATGTCTGCATGAAAGGTGTTAACTGTTGAGGGTTATCAATATAATCCATTGGAACAATTGATGACAATCTGTCCCAATAGAGAAGAGTTTTTATCGTCCATCGATCTTTCGGAACAGAAATATATGGAAAATATAAGGCATTATCTCTCATCTATGACCTCGATCCTCCTTTGTGCATAATAAATATTATTATCGCATGGACTCGATTTGAGCCGATTTAAAAACTTTTTACGAAATATAGACTTAGTTTCTGCTCAAGGCAAGTTCTAAATTATACATTATTACAAAGGGTTCAATATTTGGGTTCGACACCAGCGGACTAAGAAATATCACTAAAAACATATTTCATCCTAATGTATATTTATTGTATTTTGGGTAACTTTTGGGTAACTAAATATGGGGTGTGTGGATTTTGTAACTATCTGATATAATTAAAGATAGTGGCGGAAGCACATGGGAATCGAACCCACCCGAGACGGGTTTAACGCCTCACACCGGATTTGAAGTCCGGGAGCATCACCAGAACGCTGCGTGCTTCCGCATAATACAAACTGCTTAGAGACGTGAATTATATGTTCTGCGAGAATTTGTCAAGATTTTAGTCATTTTAAATTTTTACTTTATTGGAATAAATGATAGAGATCAGTGCAATCGTATTAAAAAAAAATAAGGCCGGTTGCAACTGCATACCGGCCTTATATATTTATAACCAAATTTTATCGATATTCTTTTACAAAAATTAAAGTTTTTTCATTAGGTCATCTTTAATTTCCTGGAAATATGGATTAGGTGCTTCAAATTTTGTGAGATGTTGTTTTGCTTCATTTTTATTATCTTTTCCACCCATATCAATCAATAGTTCTGACAGGTAAATAATGCCTTCAGGGTCTTTACCGAAATAAGGTGTTGACTGATAATCTCTGTAATATTTAAGTGCTTTCTCTTTATCATTAAGGGGCCATGGAAGAACTGTCCAGAAACGGCCAAGACCAAGTATTCCAGATCCATCTTCAAAATTCTTATCAAGTTCGAGAACTTTTTCAAAACTTAACTGAGTTTTGTCTTTCAAACCTTCTCGTAGGGCGGTGATTATGCTTACACCATCAGAATAAACACCAACATTTAATGCATAAAAGAAATGACCTGCCGGGTGATCAGGTTTTAGGGCGATTGCTTTCTGGGCAGAATTCATACCGTCTTTGCCGTATTTAGCACAGGTGTCTTTCCATCCGTCAACTTTATTTATTTTTGATTTATCCCCATAGTTTCTGTACGATCTTGATAGTTTCCAATGTGCTTCGAAGTTATTTGGTTCTTTTGTAAGAATCTGCTTATACATTTCGATT
>JQIA01001075.1_pt1 | contig 14620 bp, 7 predicted proteins | sample 811431 | NCBI WGS metagenome assembly JQIA01 (sample SAMN02998118, study PRJNA258478) | marine sediment metagenome | biome: marine; feature: seafloor; material: sediment; isolation source: oil-polluted sediment collected from 3 locations (0.5 km, 0.7 km and 0.9 km)... | place: USA: Gulf of Mexico ... | reverse complement strand
ATAACAGTACTAACACTAAAGCTGCGGGTTTTATTCCCTGTTTATCAAATAAATTTTGACTGTAAATTAACTTTCAGTCGCATTTTCTTGTAAACGCCGCACTTCATTGAGTTTGCGTGTAAACAGCTTGTCTTTTTTATCGGTAGAAGAAACATATAATAAAAAACTACTTCCATTGTTTTTGGTGATCTTTATTATGGTGTTATCAAAAGCCGTTGGGGCCCAGGTAACTTCAACCTTATCAATGTCCTGCATTAAAGCTGACTCATAATAAAAAACTCCTTCTTCTTTCCAATAAGAAAAAACATGGCGTTTTGTAAATCCATTACCATCTTCCCGTATAGATAAAAAGGCATCGCTATAAAACATGATGATTTTATCCTGGGGTTCAATAACATTTTTTCGTTGTAAAAATTTAGTGTCATAGCTAAGGATTCTGTCTCCGTTGATAACGGAGTCACTTGGTAAAATACCAATTTCTGACCCAAAGGATAGAACCATTAGAGGCATGCAAAGTATTAAAGTAAAGAAATTTCGAACCTTCCATTGAGAATTGTAAGCAATGGCGCTAGGAAATTCCCTGTTTTTAAAATTAATATAACGTACAAGAGGGATAATTAATGCAGCAGATAGCACAAGTGATAAAATGTCTAAACCATAGTGCCTGCCTGCTAACTCAAGAAAAATTATTGCAAGAGCCATTAAGGATGCAATAGCCTTACCCGGTAAAATATCGTTGCTATCAAATTTTTTGCTATCTTCTAGTAATACATTGTATAGGGGATAAAACCATAATGGATAAAAAACCCCTCGAGCAAACGGCATGATATGCAAAGAGTCTCTTTGTTTAATGAACTTCCAGTTTTTATAGTTCCAATACATCGCATAAAAACCAAATGTCGCAGACCAGTATATGAGAAATTTAATGACTGAAACGGGGAAATATTGCATCTCACCGTCATGCTTGTTTTTAGCGACATCAAGTCGCCACAAGACAAAGGCGGTGACTAAAAGAAAGAGATAAATGCTAAGCAAGAAATAAATGATGTTTGGTTCACTGATAGTTGATTCATCTTGGCTAGATAGCACAGCGGGGCTATCGAAGTGCTTGAATATACCGTACCGAGCTTGATCTTCAAGTTTTTCCAATGCTGCTATATAGCTGCCAAGATTCTCGGGCTTTATAAAGGCAACCTTAGATTGGTAATGGTATTTAAGAGTAAGTTTGTTTTCTTCAGCAGAAAAATTGACGTTGCTTTGATAATAAAAAAATGGGTTGTCTTCTATAAAACTATCTGTATCAAAGCTCCAGTTATCTTCAGTAAAATAGACATCAATGTTTTGAGTGTAAGAGGTTGGGTGAGAAATTTTCAGAGGAAAATCTCTTTCAGTTTTTCCAGGTGCATCTAGTGTTGGAGAAATTAAATTAGAATAAAAATTGGCATAAAACTTTTGGTCTTCCTCATTTTTATCCCAAAATTCATCGATAATGTAGCTTTCATTAATGGTTACGACGTTGGACTCTAGAGAGTCGTCAAAAGTTGCTGCTGAGTCTACGCGAATTGAAGGAAAGTAATTCTTATAAAAGCCAAGATAATCAGTTCTCGTTTCAGAAATGCTTTTATTTATAATACGGCCACGGACTAATTCAGAATCCAGGTGTTTGTATTGTGTGCTAATGCTATATTTGGCTGAAAGAGTATCTTTTTCAAGTTTAAAAACTTCATGTGTGACTATTTGCGAGTCTGGCTGTTCAATTTTGACTTTTGTCAGATCATGGTTCTTGTTATTTAGTACAAGCGCATAGCCATAGTCTGGCTGAAAAATATTTTGTAATGTCCCGCTTTGATTTAGCCTTGTTGGGTCAATCCAATAAGACTTACCATTAAGTTCCGCTACTGTTATGACATGATCAAAGGCTGTATATCTAGGAGGATAATTGTTGAGGTCCTGGCCTGTTTCTGTATTAACCAATGCTGGATAAGCATTTATATCAATTTCTTTTAAAAGAGAAATAAGTAGTGCGGTTTTATCCTTGCAATCACCATAATGCCTGTTGAGTGTTTCTGTTGCATTTGAGGGCAGATGTGAGTTAACCCCAAACTCAATTCCCAAATAACGAACTTCGTTTTGAACATAAAGTAATAACTTAGAAATTTGCAGAGCTTTGTCTGGTGTTGATTTAATAACATTCTGAGCAATTTCTCTCACCTCAGGTGATGTTTTAATAGCTCCATCAAAAAGAGAAACACCCCAAGAGATAACTTGCTTCCAGTCATTAATGTCAGAAAAAACAATAAGCCCATGGGGACTAAACCAGGAAGGCATGTTTGCTTCATTTAAAACAGGTCTGATTTGGTGGTCTTCAACCCAGTACTCTGTTCCAATTGCTAGGGTGTTTTGCTGTAGTTTAAGTGAACTATTTTTGATGTCATGGTGAAGTGTTTCATCTTTATTCCACAACACTCGAATGAATAACTCCTCTACAGGTATTGTCCAGTTAAGAGAAGATGCAAAGCTGACGGAACGGCTAAAAATAGGGTTGCTGCCCTTTACGGTATAGCTATATTCGATAACATCATTAATGCGAGTGTCGTTTAGCAGAATGTTAAGTGTTGTGCTACCGTCATATATGAGTTGTTCCAGATTCTCTTCACGTTGGAGTAGCATCATTTGTGCACTTTTAGTTTTGTCGTGGGCAATACCGTCTCGCCAAACAACCAGTTTATGAAGCACTATGGTTTGATAGTTAGGGTCATATACTATGTTAACTTGAGACTCTTGCTCTAGGCCTTCAGAGGTTAATATCAAGGTTGCGTAGTGTCTGAAGCTATGCCTTTGGCCGTTTTTCTCAATGAGGTTTTGCTTGTCGACTATTAGATAATATACACCATTGCGCACATCATCTCTTGGAACCTTAGCGTCTAGAGTAATAGGTTTGGTTTTAACCCAGAGAGGCGTGGGGGTAACCGGCACTACGGAGGCAAAGCTGGTTGCACAAAAAAACAAGAACAAAATCCCTAGGTGTTTCATCATGTAAATACATTCATCCAATGATTATTATTTTAAAATGAGCTGCGCGAGTTTAACTAAAATAAAATTGAAAATAAAGAGTTCACTGATTAAAGTCTTATTAAATGAAATAACGTCTTCATATTGAACAATATAGATGCATATTATTAACATGGCTGGACTTTAGTATAGACAGACGCAACAGACTTACATGTAATATTACTGGACATATTACATGTAAGTCTGTATGGTGGAGCCATGATTAGAAAAACCTCAGCAGATTATCAGCGTGAATTTCGCAAAAGGTTGCGTGACCAGGGCTTGATTAAAAAAGAAGTCTGGATATTGCCAGAGAATGCTTCGCAGCTTTTGTCTATCGAAAAACAGTTAAGATCAAAAGCTGGTTTCATTGAAGATCATCCCGATAACAGTCAGTGGCAATGTGCCAATCTTTATGGGGCGCTTGCTAAGACAGCAATGTTTACAGAAGGTGATGCAACAATCGAATTGATAGATGGTGTCGAACCAGTGATCTACATGATTATGCATGCTTTTGGGGAATTGCCAATTTACCTGAGTGTGTCAGGTGAGCAAATGCTGGTTGAGGCACAGTTATGGTCAAAGGATGATGTGGTTGATATAGAGGCGTTTGATAGGGCGGTGTTACAAACACATAAATATTTCCCCTTATCAACAATTAGCATTGAGTTTTCATTTGATCATAAACAATATTACAACATGTTTGGCTCGTTAAGTGCTAGCTCTACATTGGCTAATGTGGTTCTGGAAATTGAAAATCTCGCCATTAATGTATTGCAAGCTACAGAGGCTTACAGTGAGTTCTTAAGTTTTTCCAACAATAAGGAGAATAGAAAATGAATGTATGGGCTAAAATGATTACAGCATTGCGTGGTGGCGTGAATGAAGCAGGCGAAGCTGTTGTTGATACTCAGGCACTAAGGATTTTGGATCAGGAAATTCGTGATGCATCAGAAGAATTAGCGGATTCAAAAAAAGGTCTTGTATCAATTATTGCCAGAGAAAAAGTGGCAAAACAATTGTGCAAAAACTTGCAGGAAGAAATAACAGAGCATGAGGGCTATGCATTGCAGGCTATAGAGCAAGGGAATGATGCTCTGGCAAGAGAGGTTGCTGAAAAAATTGCAGATTTAGAACAAAACATGGATACAGAAAAGAAAACAGCCGATGGGTTTGCACAAAGTGCTAAAGACCTTAAGCGATCAATAAGCCATGCAGAGCAAACGGTAAAGCATCTTAAGCAGCAGGTAGATACCGTCAAGGCGACTGATAGTGTTCAAAAAGCCCAAGCAACAGTCTCTGCACGTTATTCTGGGTCAGAAAGTCGTGTTCAAACAGCTATAGAATCGCTGGAGCGTATACAAGAAAGTCAAAAGCTCAACGCGGCAAAAATGGAAGCGTCGGATGAACTTGCATCAGAACTTAAAGAAACGAGTTTGAAAGATAAACTTGAAGGAGCTGGCATTATATCTGGTGCCAAAGGTGCGGATGATATATTAGAAAGGTTAAAAAAAGGTAAGAAAAACATTTCTTCGTAGGTGGTTGGCTTCAGGCAGCCTCCTTATGAACTGAAAAGTTGACCTGGCTTTTTACCAGGTCAACTTTTGATGTTACATTATCATTTTGCAAAAATTCTGCGTGTTTTTTATATTAGCAATCTAAAGTGAAAATACGCAGAATGTATATAAGAATTAGAGCTTCTGAAAAGAAAGCCTGATTAAAGGGAGTAAGAACGTGTTAGCAATACTGTTAAGTGAAAAAATGGACCCCTTTTATACAAACATCACATCATTTCCAACGGTAATATTTACCTTCACGTTAATTTTGTGTGTTCTATACTGGTTGGTTGCTTTATTAGGTTGGGTTGATGTTGAGGTATTTGATTTTGATATACCTGATGTTGATATCGATACGATAAGTGACAGCGGTGTAAGTAATGCGGATGCATTGGCCGGGCTCTTTTTACGCTTTGGTTTGCATGGTGTGCCGGTGACAATAATATTAACGATAGTCAGCTTGTTTGGCTGGCTTGTTAGCTATTATATGGTGTATTTGTTGTGGCCGCTGATCCCCTTTGTTTTTTTAGAGTACCTGGTAGGTCTGCCAGTTTTATTTGCGGCCCTATATATTGCTGTGATGATAACAGCAAAGCTGATAAAGCCTTTAAGGGTGTTCTTTAATAAAGCCCAGCAAGAAACGGTTAAAAACATCCTCGGGCAAACAGCAATTGTAAGGACAAGCCGTGTTGATAATTCCTTTGGTGAGGTTAATTTAGATGATGGTGGCGCTGGCCTTATTATTAAAGCCCGAACCAGGAATGGAGATAAATACAAAAAAGGTGAGCGAGTCGTGCTACTTGAGCATATCGAAGAAAGTAACCACTATATAATAATTTCAGAAAAAGAATTTAATAAAATTTAAACCACAGTGTTCATAAATAACGGTAATTATTTTGGCATAAGGAAATGCCAATGATCCCTGACCATATGAAGTGTTCGGAGATGTGAGGAATGGGAATGAATTTTTCTGTTCAATTTCATAAATAGGCAGGATGACTATTTTATGGATGCTAACAAACTAAATATAACGAAAAATAAGGAGAGTTTCCATGGCTGATCTAACAGTATTGATGCCTATAGTAACCGGTGTCGGAATTACTTTTATTGCGATAATGGCCTTTGCCGCTATTTTCAAATCATTTTATGTGAAAGTTGCGCAGGGTACGGCATTGATTGTAAATGATATGTCGAGCAAGCCGAAGGTTCATTTTACAGGTGCGTTGGTATATCCCATTATTTACAAAAAAGAATTAATGAAAATATCATTAATTACTTTAGAGGTTGATAGGCGTGGAAATGATGGTCTGATTTGTGCTGATAATATGCGTGCAGATATAACCGTTGCATTCTATTTACGTGTTAACGAAACGCCGGAAGATGTGCTCAGAGTAGCAAAATCTATTGGTGCTGATCGGGCATCTGATCGACAGGCGGTTCATGATTTATTTGCGGCGAAATTTTCAGAAGCATTAAAAACAGTAGGAAAACAAATTGAATTTGTTCAGCTTTTTGAAAACCGTTTGGAATTTAGAGAAAAAATCGTTGAAGTTATTGGGGATGACTTAAACGGCTACATTCTTGAAGACGTAGCTATTGACTATCTGGAGCAAACACCAAAAGCGAGCCTTGATCCAAATAATATTCTTGATGCAGAGGGCATACGTAAAATTACTGAGCTCACTGCAACTCAAAATATTCAAACCAATAACTTTGAAAGAGATGAAGAACTCGCAATTAAGAAAAAGAATGTTGAAACTATAGAGTCAATGCTGGAGCTGGAAAAACAGCAGGCAGATGCCGAAGCGAGGCAGCAACGTGAAATTGCGACAATCCAAGCACGTGAAGAAGCAGAAACTGTCAAAGTGCAGGAAGAAGAGAGACAAAAAGCAGAGCGAACCACTATTTCTGTTAATCAGGACTTAGCCGTTAAAACAGAAAACCAACAACGAGAAGTTGAAGTAGCTGCACAAAACCGCTTACGTGCCGTGGCGATAGAAGAAGAAAAAGTAACTCGAGCCCGTGACTTAGAAGTGGTATCACGAGAGCGGGAAGTGGATGTACAAACAATTGAAGCCGAAAAAGTTATTGAAGAGCACAAGAAAGACATAGCAAATGTCATAAGAGAGCGTGTTGCTGTAGATAAAACAGTGGCTGTAGAAGAAGAGCGTATTAAAGAGGTGCGTGAGGTTTCTGAGGCGGATCGTTCCAAGCAGGTTCAAGTATTGGCTGCTGAAGCTCAGGCGGAAGAAGAAAAAGTCAAGGTTGTAAAAAGCGCAGAAGCACAAGAGGTTTCAGCAACACACCGTGCATCAGAAATCACCGTTATTGCACAGGCAAACCTTGAGGCATCCATAAAAGAAGCGGACTCTCAGAAGAAGCTTGCAGAGGGACGTCAAGCACAAGTTGCGGCCCCGGGTCTTGCTGAGGCTAAAGTGCAAGAAGCAAAAGCCGATGCAATGCAGAAAGAAGGATTAGCCGATGCACAGATTATCAAGGCTAAGGGAGAGGCTGAAGCTATTGCTCATAAAGAGACCGGACATGCAGATGCTGAAATTATTACTGCAAAGGGTATTGCACAGGCTGCATCTAGCAAAGAGATTGGCCTTGCCGAAGCGAATGTGGTTTTAGAGAAGTTCAAAGCAGAGGCTGCCGGCTTGATTGATAAGTTTGCCGCAATGGACACTATGAGTGAAAGTGCACGGGAGCATGAAGAATTTAGAATGGGTCTTGAAACTGCCTACAATGAAGCTTTGGCATCCTTGGACGCAAGTAAGGACATAGCTCAGAAAAACGCATCGGTCTTTGTTAAGGCGCTAGAAAAGGCCAAGATAGATATCGTGGGAGGTGAAGGACACTTCTTTGACACCTTCTCCAAGTCATTATCGCTTGGTAAAGCTGTGGATGGACTAGCTTCTAAAAGTAATACGGTAACAACGCTACTGGAAAAATTGGTAGGTGTTGATTTGAAGCCTGAGGGTGATAGCAAAGATAATAACTCCGGTTCACAGAGTTAATCTATCTCTTGTAGCAAATCCCTCTAGGCTAAGCACTAGGGGGTTGCTATCAGCAAGGTCATCATATCGTACTAGATAGAAGCTATCATGGAGAATAATAATGAGTGAGCAAAATAGCCCTCAAGATAATATAGTTGATAAGGCTGTTGCCCAGGGTGGTGCTTATGAACTTATCCATAAACGTCTGGAAAACCAATCAGACAGCCTGAAAGAGCACGTTGTTTCACTGAATGAAGAACGTCTAGAAGAATTTGGCACGACAGATATGGCAGTATCTGCGCGCGTTCGGGTTCGTACAGAGAATAACTGTATTGCACGGGATATTGTGCAGGTGGGTGAGCACCTTTTGTTTGGGTACAATGTATTTATTGGGCTTAAAAAGGAAACGCAAATTGAGGATGTATTTGCGCTTTACAGCCTATCGAATAATGATCATGGCTATGAAATATCTCGCGTTAACCAAAGTAATACCTTTTTGGAGGACACGGGTTTTGTTAATGATTTTCATGAGCTCTATCGCTACTATAAAAATGCACGATTACTTCAGTTAACTATCCGACATGGAAAGCTATTGGCTGGTTTTCAGATTGGAGAGAAACTAGAGGACATACGCGTCTTTCGATGGAGTATTTCGGCTGATGGCAAAGAGGTTCAGTACATTGATAACCGTGGTGAGAGAGATATTGAGTTACCCCCTAGTTATGACTTCGAGTGGGTTCACACCAATAGAGAAGACTCTGTCAATGGACGGCATCCGCATATAAACATACTAGACTCGGTCTTTGTAGAAACTATTAATGGCGACCTAACCATTAAAGTGGAAGACAATACCGAAGATGGCCATGGAATATACCGGGAGCTAGTAGAAGACAAAACCCAATCCCTTGATGATGCAGAAATATTATATGCCAGACTTGGTCAACTAATCTTACTTAAGATTAAGCCCTATCAGGAAGAAGAATGGCGATATCTGGTATTTAACATGAGTAACCAGGAAGTCATAAGAATAGATGCTATTGGCGAGTCCTGTGTTCAATTGCCGGAAGATCACGGTATTATTTTTCCGGGTGGCTATTATTTACAATCAGGTGAATATAAACAGTTTGAAGAGAGACAAGAAAAACTAAGGTTTAAACGTGTTATACACTCACCTAATGGTGAAGATGTGCTTTATATTTTTTACGCAAAGGATGCGGGATTTGTCGGCCTTTTTGCTTACAATCTCATTACTAAGTCGCTACAAAACCCGGTTTTTGGTCATGGATATGCACTATCGGAAGACGGTACGCTAATAATTTTTTCTGCAGAGAAAGAGCCTACGCGTGTGCACCCAATGCAAGTGTGGACAACACCTTATATGAGTCGTGAATTTGCCAGCACACTGCCCGCAAGTAATAGCTTTTTAGGAAAAGTAGGTAATGCTGAGCTGGTAAGAGGGATATCGGACTTATTCAGTATATGTCGACAAATCAAGCAGCAACATGTCTCTATTGAAGTCTACACAGAGCTACAGTCATCAGCACGTAAAATATTTGATGCCCATTATTGGGTTGAGTCTGAAACAACTGAGGATATAGCCTCAATATTAAGGCAAATATCACACACCTCAGAGTTAGCCCTGGATGAATTCGAAAAAGTAGAAAGTATTCGTCAGCAATCCACAAAAGCCATGCAGCAAACTCAGCTGCAATTTAAGGAAATGAATAACGTTATCAGCACGCAAAGCTGGCAAAGCGCAGAGGATTATGTGCATGTCTTGGAAAACATCCAAAAGCTGAGGGGCCACCTAGCCACCATAAAAAAGCTGCGATACATCGATGTCGAATCCATTATGGCAATGGAAACTAGCCTGCTACAAAGCTATGCAGATGTGAGCGAAAAGACAGGTGAGTTTCTTGCGCAGGACGGCGCACTTCTGCCCTATGAGAAAAAAGTTGAGGATATAAATAGTGACCTGGAAAAAGCACAGAGCGTTATTGAACTAGAACCTGTTATTGAAGAAATCGACACCAGTACATCTGGTTTAGATTTGCTATCTCAATTAATGGTAAGCCTTAAATTGCCTGATGCAAATTTAAGTACATTAATCATTGAAAAAATATCTCAGATATATGCTCTGTTAAACCAGAGTAAGGCACGGGCCAGAATTAAAAGGCAGGATATTGGTGGCAAGGAGTCTATTGCAAAATTTGCCGCGCAATTTGCCCTATTTACCCAAAGCATTAACAATGCGCTTGATCTTGCAAAAACGCCAGACCAATGTGATGAACAGCTTTCCCGTCTGCTCATTCAACTGGAAGAACTTGAAAGCCAGTATGGTGATCTTGAACAATTTCTCGATGATATCATGCAAAAAAGGGAGGAATTGTACGACATCTTTGAGTCACATAAACAAGACTTACTGGATAAGCGACAGCGCAAGGCACTGAGTTATGCTGATGCGGCAGAACGTATATTACATACCATAGAAAAAAGATCTCATGGCTTTAGTGATGAAAGCGCATTAAACACCTATTTTGCCGCGGATACATTGATTCATAAAATTGCTGAATTAGTTGAAAAGCTCAATCATTTAGAAGCGCGTGTTAAAGCGGATGATATTGAAGCCCGCTTCAAAGCAATTAAGGACCAGGCCATAGGCTCTCAGCGTGATAAAAATGACATTTATGAAGAAGGTGGGAAGGTAATTAAATTAGGGCCAACGCATAAGTTTGGTGTAAATACACAAGACTTGGACTTAACAATAATTGCGCGCGAAGATAGTCAGTATTTACACATTACCAGCACCGAGTATTTTGAAAAAATCGAACATGCTGAAATGAGAAACTTGCAGCCTTATTGGGATGAAGCCCTAGCTTCTGAAAGCCCAGAGGTATACAGAGCAGAATATTTGGCTTTCTCTGTATACCAGAAAATCATGCATGATGCTTCCTTGCACCAACAGATTGTTGAGTTGGCTGCAGATAAAAAACAAACCCATGATATGGTGCTGGACTTTGCACGATCAAAATATGCAGATGGTTACCAAAAAGGCATTCATGATCATGATGCGGCGGCTATATTAACCGCGCTAATTCAAAATACCGAACAGGCCGGATTGCTGCGCTTCAGTCCGTTAATTCGTGGGCAGGCACAAGTGTTCTGGGCAAAGGTGCAGGGCTATAACTCACCAGCTCAACAAGATGTTGCACCCTTTAACAGCTGGATTGACAGGGCGCGGTCTGCCGTACAAATGCATAGCTATTTTCATAGCAAAGTTGCATTAGAGCAGCTTCAAAATGAAATTGTAGATCAGCTGGACATTTTTGTTCAAACACATCCTCTACCCTTAAACTCCTTGCAAAAGCAACAACTAGCAGAATATTTGGTTCTTGAGCTTGGGGCAGAACGTATAGAGTTTGTAACCAGCCACTATGCTAATAACCTTGTTGAAGAATTTAAGCGTTCTTTAAATGAACCTACACTGAGGCAATTTAAACAATCATTAGATCGTTTGAAGGGGCAGGTAGCAGCAAGGTGGCAGATGACCTGTGCATGGTTAGAAGCCATGGTACAAAGCCAGCAACTAAGTGAACTGGCCCATTATACTCCTGAAGCTGCTGCGCTAATCAATATTGAAGAGTTCTTAACTCGCAAAAATAGCAGTGTAGATGTACACATAAAAGTGACCGGCCTGCTGGGAGAGCACAGGCTTATAAGCCAACAGCAAATAAGCTTTGACCTAGACAACTATTTTGAACGAATGCATACCCATCAGCAGGAATTCATTCCAGGTTTTATTGCATATCAAAAGCTACGTCATAACCTTATTGGTGATTTTAAAGAAAGCTTCCGTCTTGAAGAGTTTAAGGCTCGCCCATTGAGCAGTTTTGTGAGGAACCGCCTGATTAATGAGGCATATCTCCCGGTTATTGGTGACAATCTGGCAAAGCAGATTGGCGCTCTTGGCGCTAAAAAGCGTAGTGACCTAATGGGGCTTTTGATGATGATCTCTCCACCGGGTTACGGTAAAACTACATTGATGGAATATGTGGCCAATCGACTTGGGTTGATTTTTATGAAAATTAACTGTCCTTCTCTAGGCCATGATGTGAAATCACTAGATCCACAGCGTGCCCCAGATATGACATCGGCTCAAGAGCTTGAAAAGCTAAATCTTGCTTTGGAAATGGGCAATAATGTCATGCTCTATCTGGATGATATTCAACATACAAACCCGGAGTTTTTACAAAAGTTCATCTCCTTATGTGATGGTAGCCGAAGAATAGAAGGTGTGTGGAAAGAAAAGCCTAAAACCTACGATTTAAGAGGTCGTAAGTTTTGTGTGGTGATGGCCGGCAACCCGTATACAGAGTCTGGAGAGCTGTTTAAAATCCCGGATATGCTGGCTAACCGTGCCGACATATACAATCTTGGAGATATTTTAGGTGATATGGGCAAGCAATTTGCTCTAAGTTATGTAGAAAACTGTTTAACATCTAACGCGGTATTGGCTCCTCTTGCTACGCGACCAATGAATGATTTTTATAAAATAATTGAAATGGCGGAAGGGTCAAAAATTGCCAGCACAGAATTATCGTATGACTATTCAGCGGCAGAACTTAAAGAAATAATTGATGTTCTTCAAAAATTATTTGTCATACGAGATGTAATTTTGAGCATTAATCAGCAATACATAAGTTCGGCTGCTCAAAACGATGATTACCGTCAAGAACCGGCATTTAAATTACAAGGAAGCTATCGTAACATGAACAAAATGGCAGAGAAAATCTCCGCCATAATGAATGAAAAAGAACTTCAGCAATTAATTTCAGATCATTACCAGGGCGAGTCTCAGTTATTGACAACACATGCTGAGTCCAATTTATTAAAGCTTGGAGAATTACGAGGCGTCAATAGTCCGCAACAACAACAAAGATGGGATGCAATCAAAAAAGAGTTTATTAAGCAGAAGGGAATCGGAGGGAGCGACAGCGATACCGGTACTCGTGTTGTTGCCCAGCTGAGTAATTTATCGGAAGCGTTAAAGCATTTAGGTACTGTTGCCGAGTCACACATACAAGCGGAGTCACAGGAACTCACTGATCGGGAAACCTTAAAGTTTTTGGTGAGGTCACTGAAAAAAATAGGAAATTCTGTCAACGATAAATAACGCAAAGAGTACATGGATGTACCCTTGCATTTACAACTAATTGTTGGTGTGTTTTATATGCACTACAAAGCCACCTTTAATGTGGTTCTTTAAAAATCGCGATATTTTTATTGCCTTCGCTGTCAATATATCCACGGTACATTCCAGCAGAATTAAAGCTAAAAATAGGTTTTCCATCTAAAGAAAGGGCAATAATGCCACCGGAGCCTTTCATTTTGACGAGTTTTTCCATAATAACCTCATCAGCAGCCTGTTGTAAGGAGATGTGCTTATATTCAAGTCTGGCGCAAATATCATGAGCAACAGCCGCACGGATAAAATATTCACCGTGGCCTGTAGCTGAAATCCCACAGTTTTGGCTGGCATATGTCCCAGCACCAATAACGGGCGCATCACCAATGCGGCCGTAACGTTTATTAGTCATACCGCCGGTAGAAGTACCCGCCGAGATAATACCGTTTTTATCTAAGGCAACAGCGCCAACCGTTCCATATTTTCTGCCTTCGATATAAATATTAGATGGATCGTAGTGGTCATTAAGCTGGCTTGTTTTATTTTTATTGAGCACACGTTGTAATGAATCGAAACGCCTCTGTGTGTAGAAATACGAGCTATCTACCATTTCAAGTTTTTGTGTTTTTGCAAACTCTTCTGCACCTTGGCCTGAGAGAAAGACATGGACTGAGTTATTCATAACGGCTTTAGCAAGGCTTATCGGGTTTTTAACATGGCTCACACCCGTTACCGCACCAGCATTAAGATCACTTCCGGTCATGATAGAAGCATCCATTTCGTTGGTTCCATCGTGGGTGAAAACAGCGCCTTTACCAGCATTGAACAATTCAGAGTTTTCCATAACATGAATAGCAGCTTCAACCGCATCAACACTACTGGCTCCACTTTGTAATAATGTATAGCCAGCAACAAGCGCCTCATCAAGTTTCTGTCTATATGCCTTTTCTCTTTCGGGTGTCATATTAGATTTTAATATAGTCCCAGCTCCACCGTGGATTACAAGAGCAATTTTATTTTCAGCGTTAGCAGTAAAGCTCACAAAAAGTAGGGTAAAACACAGTGCTTTGATTAAATTCATTGTTTCTAGCCTCAATGGTTATGTGTATTAGAATAGCAAAAAAAACTAAAAAGAACCGGATTAGTACTATAAAACAGCGGTTAATTGATACCATACCAAGTCAGTCTGGTGTGACTGGCCAAATGCTTCCTTACCTTGTCATTCCGGACGCGAGGTACGGGTGATCTGGAATCCATTCTTTTCATTGGGTGGCTGAGATGGTTTGGATATTGTGTCATCCATACCATAAACGCAGCTAAGTTAAGACGCTAAGCAGGAAAAAGAATAAGTAACGACTCACCAAGATGACAAAAAGACTGCGCTTAAGATATAGTTGTACAAGATAATATGACAAAGGCTTGATTCATGTACGGAATGTATAAACCTGCAGCGCACAAACCATTATTACAAGAAGACAAAATAGATTCAGAATATCGCAAACTCAGGTGGCAGGTGTTTATTGGCATATTTGTGGGTTATGCAGGTTACTATCTGGTACGAAAAAACTTTTCTCTAGCGATGCCCTTTTTGATTGATGAGCAGGGCTTTACCAAAGGCCAGTTAGGCTTGGCGTTATCTGCTGTATCAATAGCCTATGGTTTAAGTAAATTCTTTATGGGTAATGTATCGGACAGAAGCAATGCCCGTTATTTTCTCTCTACGGGTTTGCTTATTTCAGCGGGTGTCATGTTTATCTTCGGCTTTAGCTCCTGGGCAACACAAAGTGTGTTGACTATGTTTGTCCTGTTATTTATCAATGGCTGGGTGCAAG